>Ga0268262_10000366_pt1 | contig 60686 bp, 55 predicted proteins | sample TergutNc150P3_FD_190354 | JGI IMG/M metagenome (GOLD analysis project Ga0268262, IMG submission 190354) | Nasutitermes corniger P3 segment gut microbial community from laboratory colony in Florida, USA - Nc150 P3 (SPAdes) (version 2) | ecosystem: Host-associated > Arthropoda: Insects >... | reverse complement strand
ACATTGGACGGCAGACATTCAACGCAGGAAGTCAGACAATCGGTTTTTATGTACATTGAGGCGTATTATAATCGTATCCGTATGCATTCGGTACTTGACTATGTTGCGCCTAATGAATATAACTATGGAAATGCCGCTTAATCTTGTGCATCTATTGGGGTAAAGTCCAATGTTTGTCGTTCGCCTCGTCAAGTATATCATCGTACAGTACATTGATGACAGCCCGCTTAATATCAGCTATCGTAACCCCATGCTTGAACGCTGATTTGCTGAATCTGATGTCAACATACATAATTATCCTATACAGTATGATAAGAGAAAAGACAAGGTTATTTGACTATAAATCGTTGAGGGGTAAAAACGCTCTAACTAAACTTAACCAACTTACCCCGCACATACTTTGCCTCAATAAGATGATTATCATAAATGTTTATGGCTTGCTCAAGCCGGTCGCGGACGGACAGATGAAAGGGATCGGCAAGGGCATTGTCGTGAACGACTAACGCGTCAAAATCAGCGCCCGGTTCAAAGGTACCGGAATAGCCCATACCGGCTTTCCCGAAAAATGCCCCGCCCCCGGCAGTGCCCAGATAAAAGGCTTCTTCCAAACTCAGGGTTTTTTCGTCAACGTTGAGCAAAGTGCGGCGAAGTTTTGAAGCCTGTATCGCATCCGACATTGCCCGGAAAATCGAGCAGTTGGTCCCGCCGGCGACATCGCTGCCCAGACCGACCGGAACGCCCGCGTTGAGCAGCCGCCGCACGGGGGCAATGCCCGATGCGAGATTGGCGTTTGACTGGGGACAGTGGGCGACGAACACTCCCCTTTCGGCCAAAAGATTTATTTCCTTTTCATCAGACCAGACGCAGTGGGCCATTACCGTCGGGGCGGCATCTTTTTGGGCGCTGCCCAAAAGGTCAAAATCACGGTAAACCGCGCCGTAGCCCTCGCTCGCGGGATAGAGTTTTTTGACCCACGCGACTTCTTTACGGTTCTCGGAAAGATGCGACTGAACGGGCAAATTAAATTCATGCCGCAACGCCCCCAGCCCCCGCAGCAGGTCATCGCTGCACGAAGGGACGAAGCGGGGGGTAAGAATTGGTTTGGTATTGGCGTACTCGTTCTTGCGCGCGGCGCAGGTATCAAGCCATTTTCTGGTCGTATCCAGCGAAGCGGCGGCGCTTTCTTCCTTCAGACCATCCGGACAGTTCCGATCCATGTTTATTTTACCCACCATGCTGACCAGGCCGGACTCTTCCAGCATATCCATAAGAACCATGGTAGCGGGAACATGGACGGTGGCGTACACGAGGATTCGGGTGTTAGGTCCATGTTTAAGATGTTCTACAAAAAAGTGGTAGGCTTTGCAGGCATAGGCAAGGTTCTGGTATTTTATCTCTTCGGGAAAAGCGTGGGATACCAGCCAGTCGAGCAGTTCCATATCCAGTCCCAGGCCCCGGTATACAAACTGCGGGGCATGGGTATGCAGGTCAACCAGGCCGGGGATAATGAGTTTGCCGTGGCATTGGGAAAGGGGCAGACGGGCATACTGCCGAGGCAGCTTTTCAAAAACACCGGCGGACTTTCTCTCTTTACAGACCACAAAAGAATCAGGTTTGATTTCAAGAGTTTGGGGGCCGGTACTCCAGCAAATATCGCCCTGTATAACAAAATCTCCGCCGTCTCCGGCAACGCTATCGGTATGCATTACTCCTCACCGGCAGTATAACATATAAGTGAATTGATGACAGTCACCATTACACTCGAAAACCATAAACAAACCGCAGTGACCGTCATCATTTATACTTGACAAAATCCTCAAATAAAGCGAAAGATGACAATAATATATGACAAAGCCAAAGTTTCTCCAGCCGCCGTGGCTGGAACTGATAATAATGCTGGTCGCGGTAGCGCTTTCAGTTATTGGCCTTTCAATAATTTCTTTCCTGTCCCAGCAGCATGCCTCAGCGGAGATGAATTACGGCATGATAGCGCTTTGGCTGCTGGCGTTCTTTCTTATCAGCTTCTCAATAGCGTTGGTATCTGTTCTCGCCGGAATCGGCGGCGGCATTATATTTACGCCGGTAATGATGGCTTTCACTCCGGTCAACAGCGTGGTCATCCGCGCTACCGGGCTTATTGTCGCAATGTTCGGCGGGCTTATGTCAACCGGGGTCTTTATGAAAAAAGGTCTTGGAAATTTAAAAATATGCATAATCCTTGCGGTAAGTCAGGGACTCGGGGCGCTTATCGGCGCGCAGTGCGCCATTGTCGCGGCCGATATGTTTGGGGATACCGGAGAAGGCATATTACGCGCTCTTCTGGGAGGTATTCTTGTTTTTGTTGCGGTCAATTTCCTTACGGCCGACAAAAAATCTGATTGGCCGAATATACAGTATGTCGACAAAATTACCAAATGGATGGGTCTTGAGCATACATATTATGAGGAGTCAGAGAACAAATCATATTCATACAGAGTTACCCGAATCCTGCTGGGTCTGGCGCTTGTGTTATGCGTCGGATTTCTGGGAGGTTTTTTCGGGATAGGCGCGGGCTGGGCAATTACACCCATACAAAACATCGCCCTTGGCATTCCGCTTAAAGCGGCGGCGGCCAACAGCGGCATAATTCTGGGAATGGTGAATTGTGTTGCCGTATGGCCGTATATGCTGGCGGGCGCTATTATTCCCCTGTTTGTACTGCCATGGCTTTCAGGCAAGGTGGTCGGCGGTTATCTGGGAGCCCTGGCGTTTGTCAAGATCAAGGTTACCGTAATACGTTTTATCCTGAGCGGGATCATGATTTATACCAGTTTTCAGCTTATAACCGACGGGCTCGCGAAATTCCATTTGATCCCCAAAATACCGGGTCAAATTTCTCTGGCCATATTTCTGATCATAATGGTGCTTGACGCTCTTTTATTGTTCAGTGTGCAAAGAAAAGAAGCGGGGAGAAAATAATCATGGACGTAAAAATACCTGATGTAGATAAAAGCCAGCTATATTACGGAAAAACAGTCCACTGGATTACCGTTGTATCCTGTCTTATCTCTTTAATAACCCCGTTTATTATTTTGCTGTTTCCCAACAAAAATTATCTGAACGAAACTCTGCTTTTTGACGCTATTCTTAAGGGCAAGAATCCCGCCGAGATATGGAAGGCCGCCGGCGTTTCGTTCAAATCCGGTGATTTCTGGAAGCTGTTCATAAAAAACTTTTTTACTCCTGACGGACTTGCCGCCTTCGGAGTAACGCTTGGATGCAGCGTTTCATTGTGGGCGCTCATACCGGCGGTTTGGCAGTTCACCAAAAAGAAAGAATACTTCTACGTGTGTGTTTCAATATTTATCATGGCCCTGATCGTTCTTGCCATGTCCGGCCTTGTTAATATGGCCGGGTAATAATTACAGTCACCGAAAAAGTACCTTGCATATCAATAAATTTCCCGGTATTTTTATAAAATCATGCGCGATTATAAAGAACCCTGGAAACTGCGGATAGCCGACGCTCTTAATGCCCTGCTGAAAGAAGCGGGGATAACGGCGGACAGCATCAGCCCCGATCAGGTCATTGCCGAAATTCCCCCCGATCCCGCAATGGGGGACATCGGTTTTCCCATGTTCAGTTACGCGAAAACACTGCGCAAGGGGCCGCCGCAGATAGCGCAGATGGTCTGCGCCCGGTTTGCGGCGCAAGACGCGGACGGCGCTGAAAAAGACGGCACATTTGAAGCCCTGGGCCCCTATTTGAATGTCCGGCTGAACCGGGGGCAGACGGCGCAGGCTGTTCTTGCGGAAGTTCTTGCTTGCGATGACAATAATTTTTCTTTCGGCAGACCGGGGACGTTGACCGGGAAAAAAGTCATGGTGGAATTTTCAAGCCCCAATACCAACAAACCCCTACATCTGGGCCACCTCCGCAACGATGTGTTAGGTGAAAGTATATCCCGTATTCTGGCGGCCTGCGGCGCGCAACTGCGGAAGGTGTGCATCATCAACGACCGGGGAATCCATATCTGCAAATCAATACTGGCTTATAAGGAACAGGGTCAGGGCAAAACGCCTGAATCTGAAAAGGTAAAAAGCGATCACTTTGTCGGCGACTGGTATGTCTGTTTCAGCAAGGATTTGAAAAAAGAAACGGAAGAGCTGACGCAAACCAAAGGGCTGAAAAAAGAGGAAGCCGAGGCGCAGTCGCCGCTGATGGCCCGCGCCCAGGAACTGCTGCGTAAATGGGAAGCAGGCGATCCCGAAACCGTAGAACTCTGGAAACTGATGAATTCCTGGACGGTTGAAGGCATGAAAAAAACCTATCAGCGCACCGGCGTTTCCTTTGACCAATATTATTATGAAAGCAATACCTGGCTTTTGGGCAAGGATGAGGTATTGAAAGGGCTGGAACGGGGCCTGTTTTACCGTGAGCCTGACGGGGCGGTTGCCGTTGACCTGACGGCGGAAAAACTTGATAAAAAGATTTTACTCCGCAGTGACGGCACTTCGATTTATATTACCCAGGATTTCGGAACCGCCATCAACCGTTACAAAGACTGGCCCTTTGATCAGATGATCTATGTGGTTGGTTCCGAACAGCAGTACCACTTTAAGGTGCTGTTTGTTCTGCTGGATAAACTCGGTTATGCCTGGGCGAAAAATCTTTTTCACCTTTCTTACGGCATGGTGAACCTTCCCGAAGGTAAAATGAAAAGCCGTGAAGGGACGGTGGTTGACGCGGATGATTTAATTGACAGTCTGCGGGACATGGCCCTCGCCGAGATACAGGAGAAGGAACGTGAAGAAAAAGTCGGCGACCCGCGGGAAGTAGCGGAAAAAATCGCCCTGGGCGCGCTGCATTATTATCTGCTGCAAGCCAGCCCCGCCAAAGATATGCTGTTTGATCCCCAGGAGTCGCTTTCCTTTAACGGCAACACCGGTCCCTACCTGCAATACATGGGCGCGCGGATTTCTTCGATGCTGCGTAAAAAAAATGAGGAAACAGGAGGCAGTAATATTGCGCATGACGCCGGAACATTTTCACTGCTGGTCTCCGATCCCGAATGGGAACTGGTCAAAACGCTGGCGGCGTATCAGCAGGCGGTCAGCGAGGCAGCCGCCGCCCTTGACCCTTCACGTCTGGCGGCATATCTCTACGAGCTTTCCAAATGTTTCAGCCGCTTCTACCACGACTGCCCGATTCTCAACGCTGAAAACCCCGACCTATCCGCCGCCCGGCTGGGCCTTTCGCGGGCGGTACTGCGGGTGTTACGCGACGCGCTACGGTTGACTTGTATTCCCTTTTTGGAAGTGATGTAGGTGGAAAAGAATTCACACAAAGATCACAAAGGAAGAGAAGATCACGAAGAGGGAAGGAAGGAGGAAGAGTTGTTGTTCGAAAGTTATAGGCAGACCTTACGATAAGATAACGGACTTTAGGTTCATTCTTTATTATATCCAGGATGATATTAGTACAGTTCCGGGAACGTCTTTTTGAAATCTTCGAAGATGTTTTCCAGTTCGGTAAATCCACTGGTGGTATCATTTGCATTTTTGGGCATTCTTGTACCAATAACTACTTCCTCGCCGTCTTGAACTTTTATTTTGGTAGGGTTATACCCCTTCGGCTTCCAAATATTGTCTGGTATAAAGTCTTTATTCAATGAAACAAGGTATAATTCGCAATAATCCGGGGCAAAATGTATGGGAGAGATTGCTTTTATTTTTGCAAATGCCGAAACTGTCTTCACTTGAACAAGAACAACCCCATTAGGAGCCAACCCGAAGGCGTATTTTATATCCCACCCCTTTTGTGAAGGATTACCAAACTCTAAACCAACGTATTTCTGCCGTTTCAAATACTCAAATATAAAGGCTTCCCCGATTATTCCGGTTTTTTGGTCTCCAATTTTTGGAACAAAATCAAAATCCGGGCATTTCTGTATTTTTTCAAAATCCTGATATGCCTCTGCGTATTTTTTGACCACTTCAATAAATCTGTCGAAATTTTTCATAGTTTCTCCGTGAAATTTGATTTAGTTTAACAAACTCATAATAATCTTCACTCTAACCCCAAACCAGAAGATTTGGATGCAAGATATTGCGCAACCTTCTTCCTCTCCACCTCTGCTTTTGATATCTGTTGTTTTCGGACGGCATCAGTAATATATTTCAATTCGACGCCAATATCCAAGAGAACCTTATATCTAACACAGTTATTGTCAAAGCTCATCTTATGTAGATCAGACATACCGTCTCCATCAACAAGTATCTTATTACTGCCACTAATAACTTCTTTGGCTATAGAATTAAATTCGTATAACCAAGCATCTCGATTAGGAAACCCTCCTTTTTTCCCATATTCATCACGGACATACTGTTCGCTAATGCCACCAGCGAACACCGCTGATACTAGTACCAGCACTATTACTATAAACATAATAAACTTTTTCATTTCTTTATCCTCCTAATTTATTTCAATTTATACCCCCCATTTATCTAGGAAACGCATTGCGTAACTGCATCATAATTATTCTATTCGATATAATCGAAAAAATCGTTGTAGAATATGCAAAGTCACAATATCTAAATCTATCACCCTCATCTAGTATGACCTTATATGCATCGTACAGTGCCATACATCGAACATTATCAAAAGGCATTCTTTCAAGAACTGTATTTAATTCCTTATTAAGACTGATTTCCTTCTGCATCCATTCCAAATAAATAGGAGCAATACTGATATTAACGCCGTCTATCATTATCCTGCCATCGTCATATTCCGCAACATAAGCGATAACATTTGGACTCCATTGAGTAATGTATGGTCTTCGTGAAGTACTAATACACCCATTTTGACCATATACTGCTGATTGAGCAAACACCGCCGACACTATCGCAAATACCATTACCAAAACCCATAATAAACTGTTTCATTCCCATACCTCCAAAACCTTAGTATTTTTCACTTTCCCGGATTTTCTTCCGAAAAAGTAATTTCCATTAGAGAATTATATAGTCTCCATTAGGTGTTTGTCAATCTATTTACCCAATAATAGGATTAAACATTCTCCAATAGGGAAACCATGACCGATAAGGAACTAAGGGGCATTTTTAGCGCCAATATCAAGCGGTATCGCCAGAGCCGCAACCTGTCTCAAGCTGATTTAGCCGAAAAACTGGATATTTCCGTCAACTTCCTCTGTAACATCGAAAATGGCAACCGCTGGATTTCCCCCCAAACATTGGTTAAATTTGCCACCGCCTTGAATATCGAACCTTATGAACTGTTCAAACCAGCGGAGGCGTTAGCCCCTGATGTGCCCCTTATCCTGAATAAATGCTTTGATGAGGCGGTAGTAGCCGTTACCCAAACTCTCAATCAAATACGGGGCTACTACCTCCCTAAACCCAAAACACGAACTAAACGATCCAAACGGCTTAAAGACTAACCCCTTTATTCCCCTTTGTGATCTTTGTACCTTTGTGTTCTTTGTGTGAAATCTTCCGGATAAAATTTATGCGCGGGTTTTTACCAAGCCAGCTTCAACCCATCTTCCCGGTATTGTTCAAACAAGCTGTCTTTACTGAGTATGGTCATATTTTTACGTATCGCCTGCCATATTAACATCCGGTCAAAAGGATCCCGGTGATTTTCTTTGAGGGGCAATTCATGAAACGAAATAGTTTCATCTTCCCGCAAATCCAGTATGGTAAAATCCATATCTTTGGCGTATTGAGGAAAATCATTGATGTTGATACGCGCGAACAAAAATTTTTCTATTCTGGTCTTTAATGAAATTTCCCAAAACGAAACCGTGCTGACGCAAATCTCATTGCTTTTACGCGAAATAATTACTTTGGTTTTTTTCCCCAGGTTACTTGTTCTTAAGACGCTCCAGATAAAAGTATGGGTATCCAGCAGATATATCATAACCCTAAAAATTCTTCCTCGGTAATTTTGCCGTTTCCGTCTGTTTTGAATGTCGCTTTTCCCTCTAAAATGCCGAGCCTGCGGGGGCCGTCCCTGTCTTCAATGGGGACGATCATGGCAACCGGTTTTTTTGATTTACCATAGAGAATCTTAATATTTTCGCCGCCCTTCACCCTGACCAGCACGTCGGAAAAATGGGTTTTTGCCTCGGCAACCGTGAGGGCTTTCATGTTCATCATGCTTTATACTATACCACATTCTTGTCATGATGTCAAGTATTTTTTACCCAAAGAATTCACACAAAGAACACGAAGGTACAAAGATCACAAAGAAAAGAGGGAAAAAAGGGGGTTGTTGTAAGCTATCTAGTATTGATAATCTTACGATAAGATAACAGACAAAAACCCCTTGATTCCTCTTTGTGTTCTTCTCTTCCTTTGTGATCTTTGTGTGAATTCTTCGTACTAGGGTTTCCGCGTGACAGTTGACACATTTCCCCTTTTTATGTTAAAAATAACCGATTTTGAGAATTGGAGACATAAATGTACGCTTTGGTTGAATTTAAGGGAAAACAGTACAGGGCCGAGACCGGGGCCTTGATCAAGGTTGAAAAAGTCGACGCGGAGCCGGGAACGGCGCTGGATATTGATACGGTACTGCTGTTGTCCGGCGATACGGTGACGGTGGGCAACCCCTATGTGAAAGGGGCAAAGGTGCGGGCTACGGTGGAATCCCACGGGAAAGACAAGAAAATCATCGTTTTTAAGTACAAACCCAAAAAGGACTACCGCCGCAAACAGGGGCATCGGCAGCAGTATTCGATTATTAAAATAGGGGAAATCGCGGCATCATAGGTGCCGTGGTTCAACGATACCGAACCCCTCATGATCGAGATTGAAGCGGTTTTGGACGAAAACGGCGTTCTGCGGTCCTGCAAAACCGCCGGTCATGCGGGGGCGGGACCAACGGGAACCGATATAGTCTGCGCCGCCGTTTCGGTTTTAATGCGGACCGCGGTTCGCGCCCTTTCCGGCAGGGAGGGCATAACGGTTCGGTGCGATGCGCCGCAGCCGGGCTTCGTTTTTATAGAAGCCGATTATACGGCGGAGGGAAAAGATTTCCTTGCCGCCGCCGGGGTGTTCCTGACCGAGGGCCTTGCGTCCGTTGTTGAGGAATACCCGCAGCATTGTAGATTGACCATACGGAGGACTTAAATGGCACGAAAACGCGGCGGAAGCGGCGCAAAAAACGGACGGGATTCCAATCCCCAATATCTGGGCATCAAAGCGTCGGGCGGCACTCTGGTTAAAGCGGGAACCATCATTGCCCGCCAGCGGGGAACAAGGATACATCCGGGAACCAATGTGGGCTGCGGCGGCGATTATACCCTTTTTGCCAAAGCGGACGGCACCGTCCAATTCCACCAGCGCCGCGGACGCAAACTGGCGTCGGTAATTCCCCAGGCTTAATTTCTGAAATCCATTACTGAAATAAACCCTGCCCAGGCCGCCGGGCTTCGTTATGTCCTGACCGACATTGACGATACCTTGACGCGGCGGGGCAAACTCCTCTCATCATCCTATGCCGCGCTCTGGAAACTCAAGGCGGCGGGCCTCAAAGTGATACCGGTAACGGGCCGGCCCGCGGGCTGGTGCGACTGTATTGTCCGCGAGTGGCCGGTGGACGGCATTGTCGGTGAAAACGGGGCGCTGGCTTTCTGGGAAGAATCACCCGTGGAAAATCCGTCCCGGCTGCCGATTCTCAAATCCATGTACCACCCTGACGCAATCAGCAACGATCATTCGGTACTGCGGCAAATACGGGAACAGGCCTTGGCCGAAGTTCCCGGCCTGCGTGACGCAAAAGACCAGTTTGCCCGGCTGTTCGACATTGCCCTGGACTTTGCCGAGGAGGAGCCGGTTCTTCCCCTGAGCGCCGCCGAAAAGGTTAAGGAAATCGCCCTGGCGCGGGGGGCAATGGCAAAAATTTCTTCGATACACATTAATATCTGGATGGGCAATTACGACAAACTCTCCATGGCGGAGCGCTTTTTGACGGAACGCTTTGGCTGGCAGGGCGACATGTCAGAGGTGATTTTTATAGGCGATTCCCCCAACGACGAGCCGATGTTTGCCCGCTTCCCCCTCGCCTGCGCCGTCGCCAATATTCGCCGCTATCAGGACCTGATTACCGCGCTGCCCGCCTTTGTTGCTTCACAGGAAGGCGGCGACGGCTTTGCGGAAATTGTGGAGACCCTGCTTGCCAAAAGATGAGCCGTATTCAAAATTCTGCATTTAGTATATAATGAAAATATGAGCATTGAAACGAATGAAACAGCCGCAGACGGTCGCTTTCAACCCGCCGTTGTTAAGTTGGCAAAAGATTCCTATTTTATAATAGAGGGAAAGACCAATACAGAGAAATTTTACATTATTCAGGAAGGGAAGGTGCAAATCATACGGGACGTGGACAAAGTTATCCGGGGAAAGGATACCATTGCCGGACCGGGAGACATCATCGCCGCCGTGTCAGTCATGTCCGGTTTCAGTTTCATCGAAACCGCAATAGCCAATACCGATATAACCATGCTGGCGGTGGAAAAGAAACAATATGGCAATCTGATACGGGACAATACTCCCATTGCCGTGAAAATCATCCAGCAATTCTCCCATCGGCTGCGCACCCTGGATGAAATGCTGTCCCGCCTGACCCTGAGCGCCACCGCCGAAAGCGGCCCTTCCCATCTGCTGAAGATCGCGGAATTCTACGCAGGCCAGCGGAAACCCAATCAGTCTTACTATGCCTACCAGCAATACACCGCCCATTGCCCCGACGCGCCGGATATGGAGGATATCAAACAGAAAATGGCGCGGCTTGCCCCTACGGTAAAAGTCAGAAAACCGGAGTATCCGTCGGACAAAATGGAACGGACCTATCCGGCTGATTGTCTGCTCTTTGCCGAAGGCGAACCGGGAGATGAGTTATACGTCATCCAGGAAGGTTCGGTGAAGATCAGCAAAATCATGAACAATCAGGAAGTGGTGCTGGCGGTACTGCGCAAAGGTGATATTTTCGGTGAAATGGCCCTGCTGGAGAACAAACCCCGCACCGCCACCGCCGAGACACCTGAAAACTGTACGGTACTTGCCGTGAACCAGGCCAACTTTACGAATTTGATCAAAACATCCCCGGAACTGGTAGCCCGCATGACCACCCTCATGGCGGAGCGGATATGGCTGATGTACCGGCAGCTTGCCAATGCCATGATCACAAACCCTCTGGACCGCATCTATGACGCCCTGCTTATCCAGCTTGAAAAAGAGCGCGTGCCGCTCAATTCAAACCATCCCTATATGTGCAATTTCAGTTTTAAGGAACTGGCAGATATGGCGAGGATCCCGCTTAAAGAACACGATGCCCTGCTGCCTAAAATTCTCCTAACCAAACGGATCAGCATTGTTCAGGGCAAACTCCTCGTAAGCGACCCTTCATACGTACTCAGGCAGACCGATTACTACCGTCGCGCCCAGCAGCGCAGCGCCGCCGCCGCGGCCAAGCAGTAGGCAGGCGGCCGATTAAAATAATGATTACGGTTTTTTTCTATACGCATATTTAACAAAAATACCAATCATTGAAGCTTGTTCAACAGCGTTTGATACTTCAAGCGTATTATTTGTATAAAAATATTTTACACCAATTAAGCATCCATGATTTCTTTTACCTAAATCAATAGCAGCTGAAATATTCCATGCAAATCCATATTTACTCTTATACATTTCTCCAAGCTCAGCCATATTGTTTTGATTAGCAACAAATGAATAGCCAATAGATGAAGCTAATTGAATAAGATGTATTAGATAAAATATTACACCAGGCCCGATTATGTATGAATTAAATTGTATATAATCTGAACTGTCATAGATTCTATGTCCAATTCCGCCTACTTCACCTACGACATACAAAGGTATAGTACCAAAAGGTCCATACCCTGCTTTTAAACTCAAATCAATCGCCATTTCATGAAAGTCTGCCCCGGCGGATTTTAATTCTTTAACGAAGTCATCACCATCAACTATAGTCCATGCTTTTCCAAAACCAAGACCTATATCAAAATAAAATCCCTGTGCGGAAACCGCTAAAGAAGTACAAATAAAAAATACAACCAAAATCAGACTTTTTTTCATATCTTTACCTCCAGGATATACATAATCTGCTGAAAATTATTATACCCGAAACCGGGTTACTGCTTAAGCCGCCGCTTTATTTCTTCTACCGAGAGTCCCTGCTCAAACATCTCCAAAAGGCGCAGCCGTTCCTCGTTGCGGCCTTCTTCGCGGGCGTAGTTCATTGAACTGTTATAATCAGAAAGGCCCATCAACCGCCTCTCATAGGCCCGTATCGCCTCCTTGTCTCCGGTTACATATACCATCCGTTCATTTGCCGTCTCTATCGCGCTGTCCATCTTCACCACCTCCGCTACCAATCCCGGCGGACTGCTCGCGTCAAGCCAGGCAAGCCACCGGCACAGGGGATTGTCCAGTATCTTCTTCCTCTGCTTGCGGTATTGTACCATATTTATAAAATGGTAGTCATTAAGCGGGTCATAACGTTGTTGGTTTGTCATTAATGTCTCCATGCTTTATATAGGGTGAAAAGTGGTAAAATGCTTGATTGTTTGGGAAAAAAAATTGCGATTTTTACAGGACCAGGAGGCAGTTACAGATCTGTCAAGCGATGTTTTTTACCCACATTAACAAATCGCTTTTATCTATTTTGCTATAATAAATATATCCGTTATCTTCATAAAACGATCCGGGAAAGTCAAATATTTCAAGTGATTCTTTTGAAACTTCATTGATATTCTTGTCAAGAATAATTGTATATTTGAAATCTTCTTTTCTGATAAATATTTCAAGTTTATTTATATTTATATAAAACGAATTACTGATAATTAATAAATCCAAATCTTTAATTAATCTTCTGAATTCAACGTCTGTAATTTCGATTGTTTTATTTATATTTGTTTCATTTATCCGATAATTTTTTTGTAAATATTCAGAAAAAAAAGTTTCGTTCCCATATCTTGAAATGCTTATTATATATTTATTTAAATATCGTTCATACTGGTACGCTTCATTATCAACTATAAAGAATCTATCATGTATATTAATACAATTTCTGTCTTTAAATAATTTTTTATAATCAATTGCCCTGTCGTATTCATTTATTTCACGATTACCTTTCTTGCAGTATAAATAGAATGTTACCAATATGCTGAATATCGGGATTAACTTCAACAAAATATACCAGCCGGATAAACCCAGATCATAAAATCTCTGAATCGTATATTTCAAACTTAGAAACATTATAACCGGAATTGAGAACAAAAACAAAAACGCAAAATACGAAATATTAAAATACGCAAAATGAATAGACAGCATAATGAAACAAATAATATAAAGGCCAATAATTATCAATGTTTTTATAATGTACTCATATCGAGAACACCTTCCGGAATCTACTTCCTTTATAACGATACCGTAAATTACAAGCACAACCAATATACCAATAATATATTTCATAATTGTTTCTATTTCTTACTCCCTGGTTATTATTTATTTACGCTTCCTTATTGCGCCTTCATCACGGGCGGCGCGTAGCACATGGCGACTGTTTGGCAACGCTATCGTCAATAAAACAGCACGCCCAGCCAGGACGCGGTATTGCTCATATCCTTGCTGATGGAACCAATGCCGACTTTGGCGGTGGTTTCCGCTACCAGCCAATTAGTTCCTCCGGCCTTAAAACGGGCGCCGCTTCCTGAAACATCCGCCAGACCCATAGCGTGGCTGTAATCGCGGGATACCATAATCGCCGCCGGAATACGCGCCTGCGTAAGGATCATCGCCCAGATCATGGCGCGGCTGTCGCAATCGCCCCTGCCTTCGGTAACGGCGCTGACCAGATTAACAAAATCACTGCCCGCCAAATTCCGTTCGTATTGGAAACCCTGTACAAAGACAAGGGCTTTCTCAGCAAAGGCCCGTTTATTCGCGCCCTTATTCCAATCGCGCTCAAGCCGGGAAAGCGCGTCCGTCACCCGATCCCATGAATCCCGATAGATCATCCGGTAAAACCGGATCCACGCTTCCTGCCAATCAGGGGTAAACTGGTAAGCGCGCAGCAGGGCAAATTCCCGGTCAACGAGGGCTTGCGCGGCCTCGGCGTCGTTTTCCCGAATCATCGCTTTCAGGTTTGTTCCCGCGATAGCTGTCTCCCGGGGAGAACCGCGGGGATAGCTGAATTCCATAACCGGTCCGGGATAACGCTTTTCCGCTTCCGAAGGGGTAAGAGAATCCAAGGCGGAAAGATGGTACAAGTCCATGTCTGTTTTTCCCGCCGGCAAAGCCGCCGATGCATAAGACAATACCAGCAACAGAGGTACAGCGCCGGTGCCGTTGGCGTCTCCCAATTCCACACAGAGACCCCAGCCCGCGGAATCCCCAAAACGCAGTTCCATTAAAACTGCGGCTTTGGTTCCGTATTCAAAAAAAGCAATATCTCCCTTATTCCCCAAACGGCGTTCAATATCATTTGATAATTCCGCGACATCCGGGTACACGCCGTTATACACGGCAATATCAAAACGCGCGCCTTGGGGGCCCTGAAATGAATAGCGGTCTTTATTGTTTCCCTCGACTAATGTATAACCCTCAGGGAGATCCAGCCGGAAACCCCAGGCAGGGAAATACAGCGGCGCGGCCGGCAGGAGTACCGGTACGAAAAATAATATCACGATGGTGACTGACACCAATATGAAAGGTTTTTGTTTCATTCGTAATACCACTCTTTCCTTGAAGAATTTTTTACCACGGAGTACACGGAGTTTCACGGAGGGGGAAAGATTTTCGTATCAAAACTCCGTGGTACTCCGTGTACTCCGTGGTTAATTCTTTCCTTATTTCTTGTAAGTTACCACTTCTTCAGCCTTCTTCCGGTTTGAGGCCGCGCTGACCGCGTCGACTCCGCCCTGGACTTTTCCTACCCGCACCAGGGCTACCGCGCTGTAGCCGGAAGGAAGGCCCAACTCGCTCTTGAGGTTCTTGTTCAGATTGTCCATGGGGCCGGTGTATATGCGGGAACCGTAACCCAGGGCCTGGGCCGCCAGATAGACGCTTTCCACCGCCAGGGCGCAGTCAAGAATTTGAACGCCGTTGGTTTTGCCGTCTCCCGAAGCGGAAACAATGATAAGGACATTTCCATCCACAATGTCGGAAACCATTTTTTTTGCCAAATTCTGGTTTTGCACCACGGTAAAATGCCAGGGCTGGAGGTTTCGCGCGCTGGGCGCGCGGACTCCCGCCTGTATGATACGATCAAGATCGGTGGCAGGAATGGCGCCCGCTATAAAATTCCTCGCCGCGTAATGATTGATAATGACGCCGGCAAGGCCGCCGGCAGGGCCGCTGCCGGCGCCGCTGTTCTGCTGGGCGGGCACCGTTTGCAGGCCGCCGAGAATCATCGCCAAAGACAAAACTGCCGTACAAAAATTCCTGTTCATTCTTCACCTCTCTCCGCATAAGATTTATACATAAACCGCCGTATCTTCTGCTGGGCGTTTTTCTCAAACGGTTCTTTACGCAGCGTAAAGCCGCTGACTTTTTTGTAACCGGGAAGAGTTCGGTTTATTTCCGCAATCGTTTTTTTGATTAATTTTCCGACGGTATCCTCATCATTTTCCAAACCCGGATAATCTTCCTTAATCGTTTCAAGGTCGGGAACAACGACGGCAAATATCTTCTCTCCGCCATAGACCGGCTCCTTGCGGCCTACCACCAGAATTTCGCTTATGAACCGCGAATTGTTGAAGTGGGTTTCAATTTCCTCCGGGTAGATATTCTTGCCGCCGGAACCAATGATAAGGCTTTTCTTGCGACCTTTGATGTAGATATAGCCGTCTTCGTCCCGGTAACCCAAATCCCCGGTGAGTAAAAAGCCGTCTTCGTTTATCACTTCTTTGGTCGCTTCTTCGTCTTCAAAATAACCGAGCATTACCGACGGCGACCTCACCGCAATTTCGCCTATGCCGTCCGGTCCCACATCGAGGATTTTAACCTCGGTGTAACTTACCGGAAGGCCGACCGACACATTTCGTTTGTGCCGGGGGGTGTTCACGCTGATGAGCGGGCTGTTCTCGCTCATGCCGTAGCCGTGTACAATGTTAAAACCAAAAGAGTCAAAAAAATCCGCCGTCTGGGGACTGAGGGGCCCGCCGCCGGCAACCATAATCCGTATTGAATGCATACCGGCTTTTTTACGGATAAAGCGGAATACCTTTTGCCCGAATTCAGGCCGGCCTTTTTTTGCCTCAGCCAGAGCGATTACCCTTAACAAGTTCAAGGGACCGCGAAGCAGCCCCGGCAGCTTTTTATATCCCGCCTGAATGGCTTCCATTACCTTATCGTATAACAGGGGCACGGCAATAAGGAAGGTAACTCCCGCGTCCCTTATGTCGTCAATCACCACCTTGCCGACAATTTTTTCGGCGATGACCGTCGGAATGCCCCGAAAAATGGGAGCCAAAAATGAACAGACCGTAGGATATGTATGATGGAGCGGCAGCACATTCATAAAGATGTCTTTGTCGGTAGGTTGTAAGATGCGAATTGCCGCGCTGGTATTGGCAATAATATTTTTATGGGAAAGGGTTACGCCTTTGGCGAAGCCGGTAGTTCCCGAAGTAAAGACAATAGAAGCCGGAGCGTTAAACGCAATACTGTCATGCGGCGGCAGAATCTGCCCTCCGGCATCCGCGCCAAACCGGTCAAATTCATGGACGGTTTTTGCCGCCGGCAGGGCCGCCGCGCCGTCTTCGTCCGGGCTGATGCATACCGAAATCGGCAGCGTTATCCCCTTGCCGGGCAAAGACAGGGCAAAATCCCGTTTCCGTCCGGAATAAAATAATGCCTTTGCTCTGGTTATATTGATAATATTCAGACATTCCTGCTCGGACACCAGAAAATCCACCGGCACTACGCAGATTCCGGCAATGACGGTTCCCATCCAAACCGCCATCCACTCAGGCCGGTTTTCGGCCCACAGCGCGACACGGTCGCCTTTTACCAGACCGGCCGCAAGCAGCCCCCGCGCCACCCTGCGGCACTCCTCGCCAAACCGGGTATAAGTCCAGCGGGTAAAATCCTGCTGCTTGCCGGAACGGTACAGAATCGCGTCTTTCCCGGCATGATCCCTCGACACCTGTTCAAGTAATTGGGCAAAATTCTGATGGGGATTGTCGGGAATTGTCGAAATATAATCGTCATAATCAAGCATACTGTTCAATAATAAACAAATTTTCAGTTTTTGTCGAGAAAAAAACGTCCGGTAACAGAGTACCGCAAAGAGTTCACACAAAGACACAAAGGTACCAAGAACACAAAGGAAAGAAGGAAAAAGGGGGTATTGTAAGCGATCTGGACTTGTAAATTTCACGATAAGATAACGAACAAAAACCACCCTGATTCCTCTTTCTGTTCTTCTCTTTCTTGGTGTTCTTTGTGTGAAATCTTCACTTCCCAAAAAATCCAGGATATGTTATAATTTATTTCAGCATTATAAGGAGACAAAAATGCGTTTGATTACACGGTCTGATTTTGACGGATTGGCCTGCGGCGCCCTTCTGGAATCTCTGGGGCTTGTTGAAGAATGGCTTTTTGTGCATCCCAAAGACATTCAGGACGGACTTATTCAGGCGACAAAAAACGATATAGTCGCCAATGTCCCCTATATTGAGGGATGCGGGCTGTGGTTTGACCACCATTCCAGCGAAGAGGAACGGCTGGGAAAGAATTTAAAGTTTGAAGGGGCTTCAAAAAGAGCGCCAAGCTGCGCCCATGTTGTTTATGAATACTACGGCGGCGAGAAAAAGTTGGGAAAATTCGCCGAAATGATCAAATATGTCGATAAAATGGACTCGGCGGATTTAACGATAGACGAAATCATGCACCCTTCCGGCTGGGTACTGCTTGGTTTTCTTACCGATCCCCGCACAGGGCTGGGCAGAATCCGGAATTTTACCATTAGCAATTTTGATTTAATGAAGCAGCTCGCCCATGATACTTTTACCAAACCCATTGATGATATTCTTGCGTCAAGCGATGTTAAGGAACGCGTTGATGTCTATTTTGAACAGCACAATAATTTTATTGAAATGGTAAAAAAGCACGCAAAAATCGAAGGCAAAGCCATATACGTTGATCTGCGTGATGTTGAAACCATCTATGCGGGCAACCGCTTTTTGCTGTACACCATTTTCCCCGAACAAAATATATCCGTGTGGGTGGTTGACGGCAAAAAAAAGGTCAACACGGTTATTACCGTCGGTTACAGCGTCATCAACAAAACCTCTACGGTCGACGTGGGCAGCCTTATGTTAAAATACGGCGGCGGCGGGCACAAAGCGGTGGGAACCTGTCAGGTACCGTATGAGAATACCGATAAGGTAATCGGTGAAATTATCGCGGCCGTTAAGTGATAGTTTAAATTCTCCTCTGTACTTTCCGTGATACGCTCTGAGATATCCAATAAGTAAGAATTAACCACGGAGGACACGGAGTACCACGGAGTTCTAATAAGATAATACTTATTCCTCCGTGAAACTCCGTGTCCTCCGTGGTAAAACTTCTTCTCTTCATTCAAATTAATCAACGCTTCTTTATAAACAACAACCGTATACTGTCCCAGGCGCGTTTGAAGATATTTCCCCGTTGATACGCCTGCGCGGTGATGAGCCGTACGCGGTGGAGTTCTCCCTCTTCATCGGCAATGACCAGCCAGCCGACCGGATACCAGGCGGGCAGCGGGGCAATAAGGGGATGATCAATTTCTTCCGTAAATTGTAATGAAGCGGCGCGGCCAACGGGGGCGGTAAAGGCCGGCGCATCGGCGAGTTCTAACTGTACCTGCTTTGCCTTGCCCTTCCATAACCGCGCCGGTATAGGCTGTTTTATTTCAGGGCGGACGGTTTTGAAATTTTCAAAAGCCCAGGTCAAGAGGCGTTCGCCGTCACGGTCGCGGATGCGGTCGCCGCCGGGATGGGCCGGAGCGCCGAGGATCACCGCGATAAAACGGGTGTCGCTCCGTTGCGCGGTCAGGGCGATGTTGTAGCCGGCTTCGTCAATATAACCGGTCTTTAATCCGTCAACGCCGGGAAATGTTCTCAGCAGGGTATTGCGGTTTGCCTGCACAATGGTCATGGGGTTGTCACGAAACGCTTCCGCCACATTGTCGGCTTTAGGATAGGCAAACTCGGGCACCGAGTGAAATTCGGCAAGGCTTTGGGGATGCTGCCGCAGGTACTCGCGGCACAACGCGGCGAACTCGGCGGCGGTGGTCATATTATCTTCGGAAATGCCCGACGGTTCGATGAAGCGGGTTTTTCTTAGGCCCATGCGGCGGGCTTCTGAAGTCATCAAGGCGGCAAAATCAGCGACCGAGGGGGCAAGCCTCAGCGCGGCGGCGACAGCCGCGTCGTTCCCCGATGAAACGGCCAGCCCCAGCATAATTTCCCGGAGCGTTACAATCTGCCCCGGCGCAAGAAACATCAGGCTGGAACGGGGGGGCTGCCTGAGCGCCCAGCTTTCCGTCCCCACCGGAATAATTTCATCAAGCGAAGCTCTGCCCGCGTCAACCCATTTCAGCACCAGATGCATGGTCATCAGTTTAGTCAGGGACGCCGGGGAAATTTCCTCATCGGGATTTTTCGCGTAAAGAACCGTTCCTGTTTCCGCGTCCAGAAGCACCGCCGCCTGCGAAACAATTTCCGGCGCGCCGGCAAGATAAGGCTCAAGGCTGTTCTGCGGGAAGAGATACGCGCCGCAAAGCAACAGCAACAGAAAATAAAACGGGGCTTTTCTCAAAAGTCTGCCTGTCCTACGGCGCGCGGATAGGGAATAACGTCCCTGATATTCGCCATACCGGTTATGTATTGAATAAGCCGCTCAAAGCCCAGTCCAAAACCCGCGTGGGGAACCGTTCCGTAACGGCGGGTATCAAGGTACCAGGCGTAATCTTCAAGTTTCATTCCCATCTCAAGCATACGGCGGCACAGTTTTTCCAGATTTTCCTCACGCTGGGAACCGCCGATAATTTCACCTAACCGCGGAACCAGCACGTCCATCGCCCGCACGGTCTTGCCATCGTCATTTTGCTTCATGTAAAAGGCTTTAATGTCTCTGGGGTAATCGGTAACGATCACCGGCCCCGCGGCGGCTTTTTCGGTCAGGTATTTTTCATGCTCGCTTTGCAGATCACAGCCCCACTGGGGCTTGAATTCAAAAACAACGCCCTTGTCCGCCGCCTTTTCCAGTTCCCCGATCGCGTCGGTATAGGTGATGTGGGCAAATCGCGCGTTCACCACCCGCGTCAGAGTTTCGATAATGCCCTTTTCAACATGCGCGTCAAAAAAGGCAAGGTCTTCGGCGCAGTCATCAAGGGCGGCTTTGAAAATAAATTTCAGAAAATCTTCAGCTAACGCCATGTCGTCTTCAAGCTCGGCAAAGGCAAATTCAGGCTCCACCATCCAGAACTCGGCCAGATGCCGCGCCGTGTTGGAGTTTTCCGCGCGGAACGTGGGACCGAAAGTGTACACGCGGGACAGGGCCGCAGCGCAGGTTTCCGCTTCCAGTTGTCCGGAAACGGTCAGGAAAGTTTTTTTGCCGAAGAAATCTTTGGTATAGTCTATCTGCCGCGCTCCGGCTTTTGCCAGGGCTTCCCAATCAAGGGTCGTCACCTGGAACATCGCCCCCGCGCCCTCGGCGTCGCCCGCGGTAATTATCGGGGTGTTAATATACTGAAAATGGTGCTGCTGAAAATACTGGTGAATGGCAAACGCCATGCGGTTGCGCACCCGCGCCACCGCACCGAAGGTATTTGTCCGGGGCCGCAAGTGGGCAATTTCCCGCAGGAATTCCAGGGAATGCCGTTTTTTCTGAAGGGGATACGCGGGTGTCGCCAGATACGCGGGCTGGGCATCGCGGTTCTCAGCCGGCGCGTCGCCGATTATCCGCAGCGATTGCGCGGCAACTTCCACCGCCTGCCCGGAAGCGGGCGACGCTGTCAGATGCCCTTCGATGGCAACAGCCGCGCCGGTACTGAGGGCGGCAAGAGCCGCGTCAGTTTCAGCCGGAAACGCGCCGCGCTCCCGGTCAAAGGTACACTGGATACCGGCAAGGCAGGAACCGTCATTGACCTCGACAAAGACCAGGTTTTTCATTTCCCGTCTGGTTCTGACCCAGCCGCAAATTTTTACTTCCTGAGACCGGGGTGTTTCAGCAAGAATCTCTTTAATGAGCTGCGCAAACATGATATCAGTATACCGCAGGGCATACCGTTGGGGAATAGACCTCACACAAAGATCACAAAGTAAAGAGGGAAAAAGGGGATTACTGTAAGCAAGCTGATCTTAAAAAATCACGATAAGATAACGAACAAAAACCCCTGAATTCCTCTTCGTGTTCTTCTCTTCCTTTGTGATCTTTGTGTGAAATCTTCTGTTGACCTAACAGGCTTTTCTTGCTACGATTAACCAAGTGAAAATAGAACTTTTTACCTTTTGTGATTTTGCTCAGGAAAACGGCGGCAAACTTACCATTGTAGGAACTTTTGATACCATCATTTCCCGCAATTTCCCCTGTATCCATCCCCAGCTTTCGGTAGTAATTCGCATACGTTTTGATCTCTGGGAATTCTCCTCCCATACTTTCCGCATTGAAACCCGCAACCTTGACGGCGAGATGAACATGGAGCCCATCAGCGGCAGCCTTGATGTCAGGGGTGTCGGCAACGCCACCGCGGTTTCGCATTTGGTCTTTACCATTGGCAATCTGCGCTTCAAGAATCCAAGCGTCATCAATTTCACCCTGTTCCTGGACGACAAAGAAATCGGCTCTATTCCGCTGTATGTCAGAAAAGGTAACCAATAAAACGCCCCACCTGATAATACAAGGTTATTCAGGAAGAATTTTCACCACGGAGTTTCACGGAGGAAGAGGAATTAAGATACTGGACTTCTTAAACCTCCGTGTAACTCCGTGACCTCCGTGGTTATATTCTTCTTAAATTAACTTACACTTTAGCCGCCCTCTGCAGCAACACTAAATCCGCCAGCACCAGGGCGGTCATGGCTTCTACTACCGGAACCGCGCGGGGCGGTATGCAGGCGTCATGCCGTCCGCTGATAACCAAATCTACAATTTCACCGTCAGTTTTGCCGAGGGCCTTTTGAGGTTTGGCAATCGAAGGCGTGGGTTTAAAAGCAACGTTAAAGGTAATGTCCCGTCCGTTGGAAATGCCGCCGAGAATACCGCCGGCGTTATTGGATTTATTAACTGGCGTGTCGTTGTTTTCCGATCCCTTCAAACGGGCGGCGGTAAAACCCGCCCCGAATTCTATACCTTTGACCGCCCCCAGCGACAGCATCGCCCCGGCAAGCCGCGCGTCAAGTTTGCCGAAAACCGGCTCGCCCAGGCCGGGTGGTACGCCCTGCGCCAGGCAGGACACCAGTCCCCCGGCGCTGTCCCCTTCGGCGCGCAGGGACTCAATGGCTTTAAGCGCTTGTTCCGCAGCCGCCCTGCCGGGAATCCTCAGCGGGTTTTTCTCAATTTCATCAAAATCAAAATCAGGGTCGCCGGGTTTGGGCATATCAAGACCGGCAAGAGCGGAAGTCCACGCGGTTATCCGTATGTTATACGCCGCAAGTAATTTTTTCGCCACCGCCCCCGCGGCGACACGGCACAGGGTTTCCCTGCCGGAACTTCTGCCGCCGCCCCGGTGGTCGCGTATACCGTATTTGGCATCCCAGCAAAAGTCCGCGTGACCGGGCCGGTATACATTCCGCAGATTGTCATAATCCGCCGAATGGCAGTCGGCGTTACACACCATTATCGCGATGGGCGTACCCAGCGTTTTACCTTCAAACACGCCGGATAGAATTTCCGGCTCATCATCCTCTCTGCGGCTGGTAGACGCCACACCCTGGGCGGGTCGCCGCTTTCGTAATTCCTGCCTGATACTTTCAACTGAAAGTTCAAGCCCCGCCGGACAGCCGTCAATCACGCAGCCCAGAGCCGGCCCGTGCGATTCCCCGAAACTTACTACCTTAAACAGTTCGCCAAAAATATTTCCTGCCACGTCTCTACTATCGCATTATATCGCCGTTTACGCTATAGTGTTCCGCCGTGGGGTTCATTTGAAACATCATTTCTCTTTTTGTACCACAATTTACTTGACAAATACCCATCCTGTGAGATGATTATTATATGGTTCAAAATAAACTTCCAAAGCTTGTTTTTCTGGCGTATTTGATACCTGCCCTGATAGGATCATCTGCAATTTCAGCAAGTAAAATTTTATGTTTTGAACTTTCAAACAATAACAGCATGGGTTCAGGCGGATATTTTTCCTCAATAGGCCATACTATTGATTGGTTGGCCGGAAAGGTACTTATAAAAAGAAAAGCCGGCAGTTATTCACATTCCATGCTGCAAAGCAGATTGTTCAATGTACTTATACTTGCCGGAACAATCGCTATAGCAATATATCTGGCGGAAATAAATCTAAAAATTATAAAAAATAACAATATTCCAATAATAAAAAATCCTGTTCTTCTGAAACTTCGAATTTGATACCTCTCTTTTTCAATTAATTCTTTTCTGAAAGAAATCAAAGCGCAGCTGTGAAGGAGAAGTTGGCTCCACGTTGCGGAGCCATTCGATTTACACGCCGCTTCGTTGCTATGCAACGCCGCGGCTTATATAGGAGATATCGGAGGTGTCCGGAAAGAATTTTTTACCACGGAGTACACGGAGTTTCACGGAGGAATGAAGATTATCATATCAAAACTCCGTGTACTCCGTGGTTATATTCTTACTTCTTGGACAACCCTTTTTATTAGGAGATAAAAATGAAATTACGTTTTCGCCTAACATTAATATTTGGTCTGTTGACTGTGGGAATCATCACTTTAGTGTCTGCAATATTACTCAGGCGGGCCCAGCTTTTACAAACAGAAGTTGCCTTTGAAAACACCAAAAACATCTGTTACGCCGAATCTATCCGTATGCAGGTGGAGCTTGAGGTTTTTATGGATGTTGTTGATACAATTTCAAAAATATACAGTTCTTTTGAACAAATAGATATGGGCATAAGGCGGAACTATTTTGACAATATCATCCTGAGCGCCGTAAAATCGAATCCAAACTTTATCGGAATTTACTCGGTTTGGAAACTGGGGATCATTGATAACGGCCCTCCTGTTTACAGTACCCTGTACACCCGTGAGCATGGTACAAAGGAAAAAGATATCATCACCCGTTACGATTTTTCCGTGTGGAATAAACCGGAATACGACCGCTGTCAGGAATCAATCAAGAACAACGAAGCCTGGCAGTGGATGCTGCCTTTTCCCATACCTTTTGTTAACCGGGGAAATGATACCTGGGTTGTCTTTATGACCGCTCCGATTATTGATATCAATACCAAAGAACTATACGGTTTTGTAGGGGTAGGAGTGGACCTGAGGCCCGTACAGGAATACATTCAAGACCTGTCGCCCTATGGTACCGGTAAAGTGCAGCTTATCAGTACCAACGGCACTATTGCGGCTGACAGCGACGCCGATGATGACAAGGGTAAAATCGGCGGGAACTTCCACGATGTTTCAGTGGACCTTATAGGCCCTGAAGGCGTAAAGCAATTAGAAGATTCTTTAAGCAGCGGAAACTACCATCATGTTTTATACAACAGGAATATAGTAGTAACTTTTCCTGTTCATGTGGGAACAACCAAAACATATTGGTCGATTGTTGTTGAAGTACCGGAGAAAACCGTATTGGCGGGAGTGTACCAAATGCGGATCTTTACCATTATTTTCGCTTTAGCCATGCTGCTTATTGCCTCCGCGGTTGTTTTCATCATAATCGTTTATGCAATGAAACCCATTGAAAAGGTAGAGCTCTTCCTTAAGGACATTGTCGATACCGGGAATTCCCAAAGCTTAAACCTGACTAAATCATTGGTCATTAAAAGCAATGACGAGATCGGCAATCTTGCCCGCGACTTTAACTTTACGGTGGAAAAAATCAGAAACCTGATAGGTTCAATAAAATATAAAATCAACGGCCTTAACCATACCAGTTTTGAACTTTCCGTTAACATGGGAAAAACTTCCACCGCGGTGCAACAGATTTCATCTAACCTTGACAGCATGAGAAACCTCATGGTCAAGCAGGAAACCGGCGCGGAAGAAGCGGGCAAGGCGGTAGGGGATATTAAGGAAAATATTGACAGCCTGAACAAGGTAATAGAAGAACAGACCGAAAGCGTAAACCGTTCTTCTTCCGCCATTGAGGAAATGACGGCCAATATTAATTCGGTAACCCGAACGCTGGTTGAAAACAGCAAAAACGTCGCCACTTTGACCGAAGCGTCTGAGAACGGCAGGACGGGACTTCAGACAGTGGCGCAGGAAATACAGGGAATAGCGCGGGATTCCGAGGGGCTGCTGGAAATAAACTCGGTGATGAACAATATCGCCAGTCAGACCAATTTGCTTTCGATGAACGCCGCGATTGAGGCGGCCCACGCGGGGGAGGCGGGCAAAGGCTTTGCCGTCGTCGCCGATGAAATCCGCAAACTCGCCGAGTCGTCGGGACAGCAGTCAAAAACCACCGCGACGATGCTGAAAAAAATAAAAGCGTCCATAGACAACATCACCAAATCCTCCGGCGAGGTGCTGGCGCGTTTCGGCGCCATAGACTCAAGCGTAAAAACGGTTTCACAGCATGAGCAAAATATCCTGCACGCGATGGAAGAACAGGAAACAGGCGGGAAGCAAATACTGGAATCCATAAGCCGCCTGCGGGACATAACATCTTCGGTTAAAAAAGGGTCTGATCACATGGCGGAATCGGGAGAGACTCTGGTTAAGGAAACCGATGGATTCATAAAAACCAGTAAAGAAACGGTAGACGGCATGAACGAGATACTGAAAGGCGTAAACCAGATAAATGTTTCGGTAAGCCATGTCAACGAAATGAGTCTGGAAAACAACAAAAACTTTGAATCATTAAAACAGGAAACGGAAAAATTTAACGCTGCTGCCGGCAACGAAAAGCCAAAAATTCTGATAGTGGATGACGACGTTATTCATCTTGAAATGGTGGAAACGGTATTGCAGAGTGAGTATGACGTATCAAGCGCCCAATCGGGCAAAGAAGCGCTGGGGTTGTTCTATCAGGGACTGGTTCCGCAATTAATACTATTGGACCTGGTAATGCCGGGTATGGACGGATGGGATACATACAACAGAATAAAGGCGATAAGCGGCCTGCACGATACCCCGATAGCGTTTTTCACCGTTTCAAACGATCCAAAAGATATACAGCAGGCGCAGGAAATGGGCGCGGTTGATTACATCAAAAAACCCTATGACAAAGACGATCTGTTACGCAGAATAGGGAAAATCATCAAGAAAGAGGAAAACATTTGAGCGGACACCTCTTTATTCATACCAGTTTGTACTGTTTACGGACATATTCAATGGATTGATTTACAGAAAGGGACATGGTTTTATTTATAGTTAAAGACACATCTTTTACAAAGCGGTTCATCAAATCCTTTGTTTTCGGATTAAGCTCGCTATCTTCTTCAATAAACAGTTCAAATACCCTTATTTCCAGGGCATCCGCCAGTTTTGTCAGTGTCTCAGGGTGCGGCCATTTTTTTCCCCGTTCTATATCACCAAGAAAATTTATCGAAATATCGGCATATTCGGCTAAATCCGCTTGAGACCAGTTTCGACGGCTTCGATAAGTCCTGACATTTTTACCAAATATCGCCCTCAGTTCTTTTCCACCCATCAATCCACCCTTTCAGTTGTTATTTAGATACAATGCTGTTGGCTTGACATTTCTGCAAACACCAAATAGAGTGTTAACATATAAACCACATGTAGAGTGTATTTTATCGGTAGTTTCATCACCTCAGGACTGCAAACATTTAAGGAGGAACGAGATGAAAATCGGGATTAAACTTTCGATTATTATGGTCGCGCTGGGTTTATTTGCCATCGCTTCGGTAAGTATTACCCTGCTTATCCGTTCCCGGACCAGTATCACCGGCCTTTCGGAACAATACGCCCTCAGTATGGCTCATGACTCAGGCGAAAATGTTGGTAATTTTTTTGAATTATTCCTGACCAAACTGGAAACGGTGGCTGACGTAATGGAACAGTATCAGGAAATAGCAACTGCCAACCGCCGGAATATATTTAATGTGATACTTGAAGGGCTTGTGGAACAAGACACGAATATTATCGCGGTATGGTGCGTATGGGAACCGGATGTTTTGGAAGGCGGAGACAGACCGTATATAGGGACAAAGGGAACCAGCTCCGGCGGGCGTTTTTCTCCTTATTATTATTGGAATAACGGAAAAGTCGAACTGGTTGTCCTGGAAAATTTTCAAACCCCCGCGTATCTTTTGCCCAAAAATTCAGATACGCCGGCAATAATAAACCCCTATTGGTATGACGTAGGCGGAAAAAAGGAATTGATAACCACGCTTTGCGTTCCTATACACGACATGTATAACATGAATAAAAAGGTCATCGGGGTTGTGGGTATTGATCTTCCCCTTGATCAGATTCAAAAAATATCCCAAAACCAAAAACCTTTCCCCGATTCCGTAACCGCGGTATTCAGCAATGATGGCACGGTTGCCGCCCACTTCGATCCCAGCCGTTTTGGGAAAAATATGAAAGAAACTGAAGCGGATATGACCGGTAAGTATCTGAATGATTTTGTAGACGCCATTAAAAACGGCAAAACTTTTACTTTTTCCAATTACATCGCGGCATTAAAGACGAACATGAAAATGTTTATCATTCCCATTACCATCGGGACAACGACAACCCCCTGGAGTTACGCGATAGCCATTATGCACAATACGATAATGGCCCCGGTCTACCAAATGATTGAAATAATTATAGCGATAAGCGCCCTGGTATTGCTCATTGTGGTATTAATCGCCATATTCATGTCCCGGTCCATCAGCAAGCCAATCGTCAATGTGGCGGATACCCTCAAAGACATATCCGAAGGCGAAGGCGACTTGACCAAGCGGATAGCGGTCAGGTCTGACAATGAAATCGGCGAGCTTTCCAACTACTTTAACAAGACTATGGAAAAAATCAGAAACCTTATTGGGACAATAAAATATAAAATCAACGGGCTTAACCACACCAGTTTTGAACTTTCCGCCAACATGGGCAAAACTTCTACCGCCGTTCAGCAGATTACATCGAGTCTTGACAACATGAAGAACCTCATGGTCAGGCAGGAAACCGGCGCGGAAGAAGCGGGCAAGGCGGTAGGAGATATTAAGGAAAATATTGACAGCCTTAAAAAAATAATAGAAGAACAAACCGAAAGCGTAAACCGTTCTTCTTCCGCCATTGAGGAAATGACCGCCAACATTAATTCGGTAACCCGGACACTGGCGGAAAACAGTAAAAACGTCGGCACTTTAACCGAAGCGTCTGAGAACGGCAGGACGGGGCTTCAGACAGTGGCGCAGGAAATACAGGAAATAGCCCATGATTCCGAGGGGCTGCTGGAAATAAACTCGGTCATGAAGAATATCGCAAGCCAGACCAATTTGCTTTCGATGAACGCCGCTATTGAGGCGGCCCACGCCGGAGAAGCAGGCAAAGGCTTTGCCGTTGTCGCCGATGAAATCCGCAAACTCGCCGAATCATCAGGAGAACAGTCAAAGACCACCACGGCGATGCTGAAAAAAATAAAAGCGTCCATAGACAACATCACCAAATCATCCAGTGAGGTACTGGCGCGTTTCGGCGCCATAGACTCAAGCGTGAAAACGGTTTCACAGCATGAGCAGAATATCCTGCACGCGATGGAAGAGCAGGAAGTGGGCGGGAAGCAAATACTGGAATCCATAAGCCGCCTGCGGGACATAACGTCCTCGGTTAAAAAAGGGTCTGACAACATGGCGGAATCGGGTGAGACTCTGGTTAAGGAAACCGATGGATTCATAAAAACCAGCAAAGAAACGGTAGACGGCATGAACGAGATACTGAAAGGCATTAACCAGATAAATGTTTCGGTGAGCCATGTCAACGAAATGAGTTTGGAAAACAACAAAAACTTTGAATCATTAAAACAGGAAACCGAAAAATTCAATGATACTGCCGGTAATGAGAAGCCAAAAATCCTCATCGTGGATGACGACGTTATTCATCTTGAAATGGTAGGGGCGGTATTGAAGAGTGAATATGACGTATCCACCGCCCAATCGGGCAAAGAAGCGCTGGGTTTGTTCTATCAGGGGTTGGTTCCGCAATTAATATTATTGGACCTGGTAATGCCGGGTATGGACGGATGGGGTACTTATGGCAGAATAAAAGCGATAAGCGGCCTGCACGATACCCCGATAGCGTTTTTTACCGTTTCAAACGATCCTAAAGACATACAACACGCGCAGGAAATGGGGGCGGTCGATTATATCAAGAAGCCCTATGATAAAGATGATCTGTTAAACAGGATAGAGAAGATCATCAGAAAATGAGGAAAACATTGGGTTATCTCAGATATTGCTTAAAAACATTTTGCAGCGCCGAGTTTATATTTTTGCTAAGGTCTTCGGCAAGATGGTTCACGAAGTCTCTGCTGTCTTCAGGGAATGAGCCAGTCTTGAATAGTTCAAATACTTCTACTCCAAGGGTATCCGCAAGCCGGGAGAGTATATCCGGCTTGGGAAATTTCAAGCCTCTTTCAATATTACTGAGAAAAGTGATGGAAATATCAGCTTTCTCGGCAAGATCCGCCTGGGAATATTCCCTGCGGAATCTTAAAAACCTGATGTTCTTCCCCAATGTGATCTTTATGTCCTGTCCGTTCATACTTTTGCCTTTTTCGTTCTACTATATTGAACTATCGGGCTGATATCTTGACAAAAGCCATCATGAGCTATACTATAGAACAGTAAGGACTATATTAAGAATATTTGGAGTTTTTTAAGGAGATTTCATTTTGATACAAACCATACAATCAAGGGAAAAAACTGAAACTATTTATGGAAAGAATAATACAAAGTTTCTCAAAGAAATTACATAAATAAGCGTTGATTGCGTGTATACAAGGAAATGATGAAAACTATCTTTGCGGTAGATGACAGTGACTCCAACCTTTCATTGACCAAAAAAGCGCTGGAAGAACACTACCGGATACTGACCATGCCGTCCGCCATCAAAATGTTCGCGCTGCTGGAAAAAATTACGCCGGACCTGATTTTGCTGGATATTGAAATGTCTGAAATGAACGGAGTAGACGCCTTCCGGCAGTTAAAAACCAACAAAATATACGGACAAATCCCGGTCATATTTCTGACAGGCCGCAATGACACCGCCATTGAGGCCAAGTGCTTTGAAATGGGAGCGGTGGATTTTATCACCAAGCCGTTCTCCACACCGGTACTCCTGAACCGCATCAAAACATATCTGAACATTGACGAAATTATCCACGAGCGGACAGAGCAGCTTCAGCGGCTGCAAAGCGGCATTGTGTCCGTTCTGGCGGATATTGTCGAAAACCGCGATATAGAGACGGGCGGGCATGTTGAGCGTATAGTGGCATATATCAGGATACTGTTGGAAGCAATGAAAGAACGCGGGGTGTATGCCGATGAAATAAAGGGCTGGGACATGGAAACGGTAATTTTATCGGCGCGTCTGCACGACATGGGAAAGATTGTTGTGTCCGATGTGGTTTTGAACAAACCCGACAAACTGACCGGCGATGAATACGGGGTAATAAGAACCCATGCTGACGAAGGCGTGCGAATTATCGAAAAGATGGTTGAACAAACGGGCGAGGCGGACTTTTTGCAGAACGCGAAACTGTTTGCCGGTTATCACCATGAATTTTGGGATGGCTCAGGTTACCCGTACCGGCTGAAGGGGACGGACATTCCGCTGCAGGGGCGCATTATGGCGATAGTTGACGCCTACGACGCGCTTATTTCCAAACGGCCCTATAAAGAAGCCCTGGCTGTCGAAGAGGCGGAACGTATCATCATGGAAAACGTGGGTAAACAGTTTGACCCCGATATTGCGCGGGTGTTTTTTGAGGTGAAAGATCAATTTAAAGAGGCCGCCACAAGTCAGGAAAACGCTGGTTAATTCAACCCCAAGAATTTTACCACGGAGTACACGGAGTTTCACGGAGGGAAAAATATGTCGTATCAAAACTCCGTGGTACTCCGTGGTTATTATTTCTTCATCATATTAATAATCGAACTTTCTATGCTATACTATCTCCGTGAACCTGATTCTCTTTGAAACGCATGAAGTCGGCAAGACCCTGCCCCGGCGCGATGAAAGAACCGTCCATTTAATCAAGGTGCTGCATAAAAAAGCAGGCGACAGTTTTGACGCTGGTCTGCTTGATGGCGGGCGGGGCGGCGGAAAAATCGAAAAGATCAACCTTGATGGTTCCATTAATGTTTCCCTTGACGTGCAGGGCTCCCCTCCCCCACGGCTGCCGCTGCGCGTTGCCGCCGGCTTTTCCCGTCCCATACAGATTCGCCGCCTGCTCCGCGACCTTTCCAGCCTGGGCGTACAGGCGATTGATCTGCTTGGCACAGAACTGGGCGAAAAAAGTTACCGTGATACCAAACTGTTGAACGACGGAGGGGCGCGCGCTGCCCTTATCGAAGGCGCTTCCCAGTCGCGCGACACGAGCATTCCGGAGCTTTCTGTATTTGAAAATGTGGAAGACTGGCTGCGCCAATGCCCCTGGGAGAAAAACGACAACCGCGCCCTGCCCCTGCTTATTGCCGCGGATAATATTCGGCCCGAAGGCGCCATGTCCCGCGTCGCTCCCACCAAACGCCCGGTGGTGCTGGCCATTGGCAGTGAGCGCGGCTGGTCTGACCGCGAGCGTGATATGTTCGAAGCGGCGGGCTTTTCCCGCCTGTCTCTGGGCGGCCGCGCCCTGCGGACCGAAACCGCCTGCGTTGCGGCAGCGGTACTGGCTCTGGAAAAAATCGGCGAACTGGGGTAACTTATTGGATGTATCCAATAAGTAAGAATTAACCACGGAGATCACGGAGTACCACGGAGTTATGGTACGAAAACTTTTTATTCCTCCGTGAAACTCCAAGCTGTCCAACGGACAGCAGTACTCCGTGGTAAAAATTCTTTTTGGATAATCCCCAAAATCCAGGAAGTAATCTTATGAATCAAGAGCAAGTAAAGCAAAAACTGCTGTCCATTGAAGACGCTCCGATGGAATTTTCTCTGGTCTTTTCAGGAAAAAAAAGCCGTAAGGTAAACGGCCTGTACAAGCCGGAGAGCCGTGAAATTATCCTCCACAACCGTAATTTTCAGCAGGGGGCGGACGGCGATAACCTGCTCCTGTATACGGCGATTCATGAGTATGCCCACCACCTCCACGCCTGCGCGCAGGGCGGAAAACTCCCCACGCGGGCCCATACATCGGAATTCTGGGCAATCTTTCACGCGCTTCTGGAAAAAGCCGAAACCAAAAAGGTTTATCGCGATGTTTTTGCCGGATCGCCTGAGCTTTCCGCCCTTACCGAAACCATTCAAAAAAAATTCCTCCGCGAGAACGGGAGCCTGGTTAAGGAAATGGGCAAGCATCTCTTAAAGGCCCATGAATTGTGCACCGCTATCGGCGTGCGCTTTGAAGATTATGTTGACCGCGTTCTGCGTATACCTCGTACCGCGGCGAATATGGCAATCAAAATGTACAATTATGACCTCAACCCCACGGTAGGCGCCGACAATATGCGCTTCCTCGCCGGTATCCATGATGAAGACGACCGCAAAGCCGCCGAAACCGCCCTGATCAAGGGCAAAAGCCCCGATACGGTCAAAACAGCTATCCGGCAAAAAAACGCGGAAGAAGACCCCTTGCTCCGGCTGGAACGGGAAAAAAGCCGTCTGGAGCGGACTATCGACACCCTTTCAAAACGGCTGGACGAGGTAAAAAAAGAGATAAAAAAAACCGGCCACGCTAATAGTTTGTAACAGCTTAAATTTTACAAAAAGACATCTCACAAAGACACAAAGGAACAAAGAACACAAAGGGAAGAAGGGAAAAAAGGGGTTGTTGTAAGTAATCTGAACGTGTAACTTCACGATAAGATAACGAACAAAAACCCCCTAATTCCCCTTTGTGTTCTTCTCTTTACTTTGTGATCTTGGTGTGAAATCTTCCGAATCCCCTAGAAAAACATGTACTATTCTTCTATAATAAGTACTATGTTACTGTCGGTTGATTTTCCTTCCTGGCTCAAACCGGAAATTATCCCCGGTTTGCCGTTCCGCTGGTACGGCCTGATGTACATTTTTGCCTTTGCCACGGCCTTTCTGCTGTACCGCCGTCAGGTACGGGAACGGCGTTTTCCCATGACGGAAGATCAACTGTCCGCGTTGTTTGGCTGGGGTATACTGGGTCTGATGTTGGGGGCCAGGGTCTTTTCTACCATAGTGTACGAAACAAGCGATATCTACCGCCGCCAGCCTTGGCTGATCTTCTGGCCTTTCCGGAACGGGCAATTTACCGGCCTTATGGGAATGAGTTACCACGGCGGCGTTATTGGCGGAGTTTTGGCGGTAATTCTTTTTTGCAAGGTTAAACACTTTAACTTTCGGGAAATCGGCGATATGTACGCGGCAAGCGTCCCTCTGGGATATACCTTCGGGCGGCTGGGTAATTTCATCAACGCGGAATTGTACGGCAGGGTGACAACCGGCCCCCTGGGAATGGTATTTCCCCATGCCCGGCCTCTTCCGGCGCGTGAAGCATGGGTGCGGGAGGCCGCTGAAAAAACCGGCTCCGCCGTTTCGGGCGGGTTGGTGAATCTGCCCCGTCATCCTTCCCAGCTTTACGAAATGCTTTTTGAAGGAATCATACTCTGGTCGCTCATCTGGTTTTTCCGCAACCGCAAGCCTTTCAAAGGTTTTTTGATTGGTTTATACTTTGTGGGTTACGGCGTTTTTCGCTTTTTCATTGAATATTTCCGTGAGCCGGACGAGGACCTGGGGTATCGTATTGAATTGATTAAATCCAATGTATCCCCGGCCTTTACCCATCCCCCCCTGAGTTTTTCTACGGGACAGATCCTCTGTTGGGGTATGATAATTTTCGGCATTGTGTGGCTTATCATCGCGTCGCGGCTGCCGGACCGGGAAGCGGTACGGGTGTACGATAATGACGAAGACGAACAGAAAAACGGCAAATCAGCGGCGGACAGAGCCAGCGAGCGCAATCAACGCCGTAAATTACGAAGTAAATTACGATAAAAACAGGTTGTAAGGAGTAAGGAGGATAGAATGAAAAAATACGCGGTAATTGTACTGGCCTTTATCGTGCTGGGCAGCTGCGAAAGTACCGGAAGCGGGAACAGGCTTTTTCTGTTGGATGCCATATACGAATCTGTGGAAAAAGCGACGGTCAAGATTCCACTGGGAAGCCGCGTGGCGATCGCTTCTTTTGAATCTCCACGGGCCAGTATTTCGGACTATATAGCGGACGAAATGGCCGGAATGTTCAACAAACGGGGCATCGAGGTTACGGACTGGCAAAACATGGAATATGTATACCGGGAACTGGATCTTCAGATGACCAAAGACATCAGCGACGAGACCGCCCTGGCCATCGGTAAATTCCTGGGCGCGCAGGCCGTTATTCTCGGAGCTTTTTACGAAGAGGGCACCAAGTTTCATTATCGGACCAGCCTGATCGATATAAAACAGGGAACCGCCCGTTCCGATTTGAGCAAGTTTTCCGTACCCATCAGCAAGACAATACGGCGCAATCTTGATGCTCTGGGCCGCGATGTGCCGGTAACGCCCAGATATGGGGTTAACGAGCAAGTTACGCCGAAAAACGCGGGAGGATATCTTGACAGGGGCATCCTGTTTGCCAGGCGGAACGATTTTGATATGGCCAAAGCGGATTTTACCCTGGCAATAGAGATGGATCCCGGATCAGTGGCAACCTATATGAACCGGGGCCTGTTATATTACCATCAAAACGATTTTGTTAAAGCTATTGCGGATTATGACTATGCGCTCACTTTGGACCCCAATAACGCGATAATTTACAACAGCCGCGGCAACGCGTACAAAGGCAGAGGCGACACTGATAAAGCCGTTGAGAATTATAATCTGGCAATCGGATTCTATCCCCACTATGCCGGGGCGTATAATAACCGCGGTCTTGTCTATTTTGGCAAGAACGATTATGACCAGGCCATTGCCGACTTTTCCGTAGCAGTTGATCTTAACCCCTACTATGCGCAGGCGTTTAACAACCGCGGCCTTGCCCATTACCGCAAAGGTAACCGCGACGCGGCCATCGAGAACTATAACAAGGCGATAGAATTGGACATCCGTTACGCGGATGTGTATTACAACCGCAGCAATGTATACATTGACAAGTATGATTATGACAAGGTTATTGAAGACTGCGATCACGCAATCTGGCTGAATCCCGACTATACCATGGCGTATTACAACCGCGGCATCGCATACTACAACAAGAAAGAATATGACAAAGTCATTGAGGATTACGGCCGGGCAATTGAACTGGGCCTTACTGACGCGACAGTGTATTACCAGCGCGGCCTTGCCTATTTCAACGCGAAAGATTATGAAAAGGCCATCGCCGACTATAACAAGGCGCTGGATCTTAAAATTGCCGACAAGACGGTGTATTACCAGCGCGGCCTTGCCTATTACGCCAATAATGATTATGACAAGGCGATAGCGGATTTTAACCAGATGATCACCCTCAATGCCAGTTATGCGGAAGCGCATTACAACCGCGGCCTTGTCTATCTGAAGAAGGGCGATTTTGACAAAGCCATAAGCAATTTTGACCAGGCTATCAGCCTGAACGCCAATTTTGTAGCCGCGTATTACAACCGCGGCAACGCATTTGTCGAGAAAAAGAACTATGACAAGGCTATCGCCGACTATGATCAGGCGGTAAAGCTGGATCCCAATTATGCTCTGGCGTATAACAACCGCGGCCTTGCCTATGAAAAAAAGGATAGCAAAGACAAGGTTGAGGACTACAAAAAGGCCATAGCGGACTATACCCGCGCTATCGGTCTGGACCCTTATTATAAGGAAGCGTATAACAACCGCGGTTACGCCTATTTTATCAACGAAGATTATGACAAAGCCATTCTGGACTACAGTCAGGCTGTCAGAACGGACGCCAATTACGCGATAGCGTATAACAACCGCGGCGACGCGTACCGGAATGAAAAGTACAAGAATAAGGATTATAACAAAGCTATCTCTGACTACGATCAGGCGATCAGGTCAGACCCCAAGTATACAACGGCGTATAACAACCGCGGCAGTACCTATACCATCAAAAAGGATTATGACAAAGCTATCGCGGATTATACTGAGACAATCGGCCTCAACCCCAAAGATACGGAAGCGTTTATCGGCCGCGGGTTTGCCTACTACAGCAAAAATGATTATGACAAGGCCATAGCCGATTTTACCCAGGCGATCAATATAAAAGCCTCTCCGGAGGCCTATAACAACCGCGCCAACGCGTACCGGAATAAAACCGACTATGACAAGGCTGTCGCCGACTATAATCAGGCCGTCAAGCTGAATCCTGAATACGCGGAAGCGTTTAACGATCGCGGCTATGCGTATTACATGAGAAAGGACTATGACAAGGCTATTCAGGATTATGACCAGGCAATCAAGTTGAATCCCAATTTTGCCCTGGCGTATGTTAACCGGGGGCTTTCCTACGGGAAAAAGAATGACTACGACGGGGCCATAGCAAATTATGACCAGGCGATAACGCTTAACCCCGCTTACACCCTGGCGTTTTACAACCGCGGTCTTGCGTACTACAACAAGAGCGAATTTGACAGATCTCTCGCGGACCTTAGCCAGTCGATCAGGCTGGACAACACCGATCCTGAAGCCTTCAATAACCGAGGCCTGGTTTACCAGAGCAAAAATGATTATAACCGGGCTATCGGTGATTACAGCCAAGCGATTTTGCTGAGTCCGGAATATACGCAGGCATATTACAACCGCGGCGGCGCGTATTACCTGAAAAAGGACTTTAAGAACGCTATCGCGGACTATGAAACCACATTGCGGCTGGACCCGACTCACGCCAACGCGAAACAGTTTCTGGAATTAGCCCAGCAGCAAAAGTAATATGCTGGGCATCGACAATGTTATAATCGTCTCCAAAAATTTCGGTTATGAACCTTTTGTGGGTTCGGTGTGTGTGCAGGATACGCTCATTACCGAAGTACGCAGATGCCCGGTGTCAAAAGACGAATGTACCGAATGGATAGACGGGAACGGAAAAATCCTCATGCCCGGTCTGGTGAACTGCCACTGTCACGGTGACATGACTCTGGCGCGCGGTCTGGGCGATGACATGACTTTATGGGAACAGATTCAAGCTTTCAACTCCCACAACTGGTTTTACGAATACATTACCGATGATGACCGCTATTACGCGCGGCAGTTGGCGTACTGCGAGGCGCTTTTGTCAGGCGTTACGTTTATCTGCGAGAATACATACTGGAGTCTGGGAAACCGCTCAATTCAGGCGATGAAAGAAACCGGCATAAAGGGCGCGTTAGTTGAAGATATACGCCTTAATTTTGCCGATTCGGATTCTTTTGTTTCCGATAACGCGCTTCAGGAATTTTCCGCGGCCTGCCGCGAAAACGGCCTGGTTCCCGTCATCGGGCTTCCGGCGGAAGAGGATTACGAAACGGCCCGCCTGTGCAAAATTTTTGAAAAAGCGAACAATGTTGACGCCCTGCAAACTCTGCATCTTGCGGAAAATCAGTGGCGCAGAGACCTCATTCAAAAAAAATACGGCCTGACCCCGATAGAGTACCTCGCCCGTAACGGCTTCCTTCATGACAAACTGATAGGCTCCCATGTGGTGTACGCTGACGAAAACGAAATCAACCTGCTTAAAGAATCAAAGGTCAAGGCTGCCAACACTCCCCTGTGCGAGATGAAAATTGCCGACGGCATCGCCCCGATTCCCGCCATGGTGCGGCAGGGTGTTACCGTGGGCCTCGGCACGGACGGCGCTTTATGGAATAACAGCAGCGATATTTTCAGGGAGATGAAGGGAATGTCCCTTCTGCACACGGTAAACAGCGGGATTCGCTGTCTTTCCAAAACAGACATTCTTGATATGGCGACTACCGGCGGCGCGGCGGTTTTCGGCAAGGAAACCGAATTCGGCATGATACAGGCGGGCATGAAAGCCGACATGATCCTCATTGACGCGGACAAGCCCCATTTGCAGCCTTTGATCATGGGCAAGCATGAAAATGTCTGTTCCGCCCTTGTTTTCAGCGTAACGGGCGGCGATGTCACCGATGTATTTGTCAACGGTAAAAGACTGGTTAAAGACGGCGTACTGACCGGCATTGATGTTTCCGTTCTTATGTGGCGGGTACGGCAGACAGCGGAAAAAATTGCGTGTAAAATGTAGGAGAAGAATTTAAACCACGGAGTACACGGAGTTTCACGGAGGGTTAAGATACTAGTATCTTAATTCTTCTTCCTCCGTGAAACTCCGTGTACTCCGTGGTAAAGATTCTTAAAGGTTTAAGGAGAAAAAAATGGCTGAAGAAACCATCAACAAAGCATCGGCGCCCAAAGCGGGAAACGCGGGCGTATACCATTTGCAGTTACGGCAGGGGGATGTGCCGGGTTATGTCCTCCTGCCCGGCGCGCCGGAACGCTGTCCGGTGATCGCCAAAAACTGGGAGAACTCCCGCGAAGTCGCGTCGTACCGCGAATTTAAAACCATAACCGGAACCTATAAAAACACGCCCATTGCCGTCACTTCAACCGGCATAGGCGGCGCCAGTTCTGAAATCTGCCTGCACGAGTTGAATGTTTTGGGAGTGCATACCGGCATCAGGGTCGGCAGCACCGGCTGTATCGTTCCCGAATTTGATTTGGGCGATCTTATCATCCCCCTAGCCTGTGTCCGCAAAGACGGCACTTCCGCCAGCTATATCGAACCGGAGTACCCCGCCTTCGCCGACTTTTACGTTGTCCTTGCCCTTGTTGCCGCCTGCGAGCGGCTCGGTTTCCGCTATGGGCTGGGGCTGGATTACACCGTCGGTTCCTTTTACATAGGGCAGGGCCGCCCCCTCAACGACGACAAATCGGGCTACTGGCCGTCTTTTGCCAACAATATTCTGCCGGATATTGCCGCCGCCAAAGTAACCAACATCGAGATGGAAACCTCCGCCCAGTTCGTCATCGGCAAACTGCACGACATGAGGATGGGCGCGATTCTGTCGGTTATTTCCAACCGCGTTCTTGACCGTTGGGGAGACAACGGCGGCGAAGACAAGGCCTGCCTTGCCGCCTGCGAAGCCGTCCGCATCCTGACCGAATGGGACACAACCGGCGAAATACAGGTAAATATAAAGATGAAACCAGTATCAGCACATGTTTGATTTTATTTTACAAATATTATCTTATTTAGCCATATTCCCAACAACACAAAAACCAGACATAAAATATTATGTATCATTATATTTATAATTGCATATTTTATATTTCCGTCAATAAAATATTTTATTGTTTCATATGAATACGTTGAAAATGTCGTATACCCTCCCAAAAACCCCGTTATAATCAACAATTTCCATTTATTATCCATTGAAAAACAGGTAAATATATTCATCAAAAATCCGATTAACAATGAACCAATACAATTTACAAAAAATGTTCCAAGAGTAAATTTACTGTTGAAAAAACCATTTATATTTTGAGTAGATAAATACCGTAGTAATGCCCCAACTCCGCCGCCGATAATTATATAGATATAATTCATGTCTTTTTATACAATAAATCCCGAAATAACGCAAGTTTTCCCCAAAAGATTTCACACCGACTTCTAACAGCGGCTTTGTTATTTATTACCTGTTATTTGTTATTTATACTTTGTGGTCTTTGTGTGAAACCTTAGAAAACTACAATTCAATCTGCGCGGCTGTACTTTGGTCCGCCGCGCGCCCGGCTGCCTAAAGGCATCCGGCATTACTGTTTACGGCGGCTTCTTTTGCGCGCGGTAACGAGTCGCATCAGTCAGTCAACGCTTCTTGATGGGACGCTGTTACTCGGTTACCACGCTGCCCGCTTAATTCCAGATAGGCAAGTTCCGCCAGGCCGAAGTTGGCGTTTTTGGTAAAATCACGCGCGTATTCATCGTATAACATATCTTCGTACATTTTTCCGGCAAAACCTTCGTCGATTAAGCCGGATTTCTGCACGGTGTTCCTCATGCTGCTGATGAGAGTTTTCACCAGAAAAATTTCCAGTTCAACGCACTGCTCGTAAAGTTTATCGGTCTTGTCGATGGTAACGTTTTTGGGGGGCGAAAAATGAGGAGCGGGATTTGGGGAGATGGGTTCAGCGGTTTTTGACACGGCGGCTCTCTCAAGTATCTCTACAAAATCCCCTATGTCATCCACCATGTTTTTCTCACGGTTAAGCATATTGCCGATCATTCGGTAATCGTTAATATATGTTGCGCTCAAACTACTTACATCCATATTTTTCCCCTCGTTACCTGATTACTATCGTTTTAACGTTGTCGCTGTTCCCAGCATATTGTCGCTGGTTTGAATCGCCTTGGAATTAAACTCGTATGCGCGCTGGGCTATAATCATGTTGACCATTTCCTGCGCTACATTGACATTGGACATTTCCAGATATTTATGTTGAATCGAACCCATGCCTTCAAAACCGGGTTTACCGGGGATAGGATCGCCGGAAGCCGCCGTCACTTTGAACAGATTTTCCCCCACCGCGGTAAGGCCCACGGGATTGGCAAAGCGGTACAGTTCAATGCGGCCCACATCAACCGGATCATTTTCGCTGATCTGGGGCACTATGACCGATACCCTGCCGTCCTGAGTAATGGTGATTCTGTCGGGGAGGAAGCCTTCGGGCATCATAATGTCGGGCAGCAGCCAGTAGCCGTTACTCGTTACCATGCGGCCTTCGGAGTCAACCTTAAAGTTACCGTTGCGGGTATAGGCCCAGGAGCCGTCGTACATTTGAATCCTGAAAAAGCCGTCGCCGGCTATTGCCATGTCGGTGCTTACGTCGGTGGCCTGCAGGCTGCCCTGCGAGAAAACCCGCTGGGTGTCGGCGAGCTTTACGCCGTGGCCCATTTGAACCCCGACGGGAACCACGGTGTCTTCGGTGGCGGGGGTCCCGGCGACTTTGACGGTTTGGTAGATCAAATCCTCAAAATCGGCCCGCTGTTTTTTATAGCCGTGGGTGTTCACGTTGGCAAGGTTATTGGAAATCGTGTCAACATTGGCCTGCTGGCCTATCATGCCGGCCGCGCTGGTCCATAAACTTCTAACCATGATTTACTCCTTAGTTCTTATGAAAACTTCGCTACTTGATTTATCAGCGTGCCCAGAGCCGCTTCCTCAACCTGAATGATCTTTTGATTTGCCTCGTAGGAACGGTTTACCTCTATCATTTCAATCATTTCCGTGACGGGGTTAACATTGGACGCTTCGACAAAACCCTGGAAAACCTTGGGCCGTCTGCCTTCGCCGATCACTCTGGCGGGGCCGGAGGTGTCGCTTTCCTTGTACATGCTGGAACCCTGCTTTTCAAGATAGCGGTCAAGCTCAAATTCAACCAATTTGAGGGTGTCAAGAAGCTGGACATCTTCCCAGGTATTGCTCTGCTTACTGACCATGACATTGGGATCAGCGTCCAGGGCGGCGTTAATAAATATCCTGCCGTCCTTGTCAACCTGAAAATTATTGGCTTTTACCCTGATGGGGCCGTTTTCGCCCAGTACCGGGTAGCCTTCTTTGGTCTCCAGAATGCCCTCTTTGCCCAGTTGGAATGAACCGTTGCGGGTATAGCGCTCGCCCCAGGGGGTCGCAATGCTGAAAAAGCCCTTTCCGTCGAGGGCAATGTCAAAATCGCTGGAAGTTTCCTTGATTGCCGCCTGCTCAAAAACGGTAAAAAGCTCGTTTAATTCGACCCCGGTGCCCATTTTCCCCACTATGGGAGCCGCATCCGCCGACCCAAAGGGGTGCTGATAGACCCCGTCGTCATCCTGCCGCCTGATAAGCATCTCCGGGAAGGCCTTAAAAGCCGCCACATCCCGTTTATAGCCGTCGGTAGCCGCATTTGCCAGATTGTTCGCCACGGCGTCAAGCCGCCACTGCTGCGCCCGCATTCCGCTGGCTCCGGTATACCATCCTCTAATCAAGTTGGGCCTCCAAAAGGAGAAATTCGGCCTGTTTTGAAGACACGCCGTGGAAACCGCCGGTTTCCTATATTGATTATCGGTATTTGGGAGGCGGGGATTAGGGGGGATTCATATTGTACAAAGCAATGAAATATTCACCCATTAGCTTGACAAATTACCAAATAATGATATAATAACGGATTAGATTGTAATATTACACCTTGGTTTTACGTCAAATTTTGATCTTAAACAGGAGGAAAAAATGAAACGTTTTTTTGTGGTAGTTCTTTTCGTGGGTAGTATTGTTGCGGTATATGCCCAACAGTCATCAAGTGCAAATGCAAATTCAAGTCTCCCATCATCGGCTCAAACCAAACAAAGCGCACAGCAGACGGTGAGCCAGGCAAAGTCGAATTCGTCGCAGTTTGAGGCAAGCCAGGCGACTCTGAACGCGTCGAATATCAGCAACAGAGACGCGGCAACGTATAACAGGATAAAGGGAGAGATTGACAGGCTGGAAACCTTAATAAAAACAGATCAGGCCAAAATGAAAGCCGCCCTTGACAACAACAGCGAGGTGAGCCACGAATTATTTCAGCGGATTGACCGGCTTATCGACGAGCACAAGAAAAAAATCGCAGAATTGGAAGCTTTTATCGGTTCTTCTCAATAACAGCAGGGGGGTATGTCAGGGGAAAAAGACATACCCCCTTAAAATGAATACTTAATTCCCCGTTTTACAAAGGTATAAAGCTTCATTTTTTTTATGCGCAGTGTATAATTTTAAGAAAAAAAGCACATTATAATAACATATAAGACAAATTTTTATTTTTTGAAAGAAAATGAACAATCATTTTTTTAATCACTCGTATACCTGACCTTGATAATCAGGAATTTTTTATTATAATAAAATTGTGATTAATTTCAGCCGGTTTTTTACGCAAAAATATATCACGCTTGCCGCTGTATTCCTGCTGATTTTATTTTCAGCCTGTCATAAATCCGCCGCTCACAGGCCGGATGAAACGCCCGCCTTTACTTCGTTTCAGGATATTCCCGGCGTAACGGAAGATGAAATCAGGGCTATCGAGGCGCTTCGGGAGAAAACTCTTTTCTTTATCTATGGAATGTCAGAGTCCACCGAAACTTTTCTCGGAAAAGATGACGAAATCGGGGGATATTCCGTCCTGTTCTGCGAATGGCTTTCACAGTTGTTCGGGATTCCCTTTAAGCCTGTCATTTATGAATGGGGCGATTTGGTAGAGGGAATTAACGCGCAAAGAATTGATTTTACCGGCGAAATGACCCCAACCGACGAGCGCCGCAAAACATATTTTATGACCGATGCCATCGTAGAACGCTCAATAAAAATCTTCCGGCTCGCGGGCAGTAAGACCATTATGGAAATTGCCCGCTCCCGTCCGCTGCGCTGCTGTTTTTTGGACGGTACTACCACCATAGGCGAGGTTACTTCGCGTTTACCGGGCGAATATAAAATTATTGAGGTGAATGATTATACGAGCGCTTACCACGCGCTTAAAAACAGGGAAGTCGACATTTTTTTTGAGGAAAATTCAGCGGAAGCCGCTTTCGATATATACGATGATGTATTAATCGAAGATTTTTTCCCCGTCATTTACAGTCCGGTTTCCCTGACCACAAAAAATCCGGCGCTCCTGCCAGTCATCTCGATTGTACAAAAGTCCCTGTACAACGGATCTCAGGGCTATTTAACCAGCCTGTATAAACAGGGGGAAAATAAACACCGGCGGCATAAGCTGTTTATGCGCCTGTCCGAAGAAGAAAAAGCGTATATACGCAGTCACCCGGTAATACCGCTTGCCGCCGAATACGATAATTACCCGATAAGTTTTTACAACAAATATGAAAGGCAATGGCAGGGACTTGCCTATGACATATTGAGCGAACTGGAAACGCTTACCGGTTTAACATTCAAAATTGCCAACGGTCAGGACGCGGAATGGCCTGAATTGCTGCGCCTGCTGGAAAGCGGGAAAGTATCCATGATAACCGAGTTATTACGTTCGCCGGAGAGGACAGGATTATTCCTGTGGCCGGATACCGTCATCATGACGGATAATTACGCGCTTATTTCCCGGGCGGATTACCCCGAAATCCATGTCAACGATATTTTACATCTTAAAGTGGGTTTGATCAGGGAAACCGCATACACATCGTTGTTTCAGAGATGGTTTCCGGATAATAAAAACACCGAGTTTTATCAGAACACCAACGCCGCCTTTAACGCTCTGGAACGCGGCAAAGTCGATATGGTGATGGCGAATTTAAGCCAGCTTCTCATGATTACCAATTACTATGAACGTCCGGGCTACAAGGCAAATTTCGTGTTTGACATTGCTTCCGAATCTACCTTTGGGCTTTACCGGAACGAAACGATCCTGTGTTCCATTGTGAACAAAGCGCTCCGTTTTGTCGATACCAAAGAAATCTCGGGACAGTGGATGCGCAAAACATACGATTACAGCGCAAAACTGGCGCGCTCGCAGCGTCCGTGGTTAATCAGCGCCATAATCCTGTTTTTTTGCATACTGGTTCTTTTGTTTATTTTGTTTGAAAAAAAACGCCTTGCGGGAAAACAGCTTAAAACACTGGTACAGGAACGGACAAACGAACTGGTGATTCAGAGCGCGACTTTGAAAGCCGCGTTTGAATCGACTCCCGACATGGTATTTTGCAAGGATTTGAATTTCCGTTATACGCGATGCAACAAAGCTTTTGAAAACTATTTTAATGTCCGTGAAGCGGATATTATCGGGAAAGGGAATGTTGACGGTCTGGGAATATCCGTCGAAGCGGCGGAACACTACAGCGAGCAGGATCTCAATGTTATCGGCGAAGGCCGGACTTTTGTGACTGAGGAATATATACCGTCCACCGACGGAACCAAACAGCTTTTTGAAACATCCAAAGTTCCGATGATGCAAAACGGGCGGATAATCGGAATGCTTGGTATATCGCATAACATAACCGAGCGTAAAGCAATGGAAGAACGGGCGCTGAGCGCCAGCCGCGCCAAGTCGGCGTTTCTTGCCAACATGAGTCACGAAATACGCACGCCGATGAACGCAATTATAGGAATGGTCGCGATAGGGAAATCCGCTTCTGATACCGCGCGCAAGGATTATTGCTTTGCCAAAATCGAGAACGCGTCGCAGCACCTGTTGGGCGTAATCAACGATATTCTGGATATGTCCAAAATTGAAGCCAACAAGTTTGAGCTTTCGCCTGAGGAATTTAATTTTGAAAAGATGATTCAATCGGCGGTTAATGTCATTAATTTCCGCGTGGATGAAAAACAGCAGCAACTGGCGGTACACATTGACAACGCCATTCCCAAAACCCTTATCGCCGATGATCAGCGGCTGACCCAGATCATTACCAACCTCCTGGGAAACGCGGTCAAATTCACGCCGGAACACGGTTTCATCAGTCTTGACGCGCTGTTTTTTGGGGAAGAAAACGGCTTGTGTACCATAGAGATTGCGGTAAGCGACACGGGAATCGGTATCAGCCCCGAACAGCAAAAACATTTGTTTAATTCTTTTGCGCAGGCGGAGAGCAATACCTCGCGCCGGTTTGGGGGCACCGGGCTGGGTCTGGCGATTTCCAAAAGCATCGTCGAAATGATGAACGGAACAATAAGGGTTCAGTCTGAACCCGGAAAAGGTTCAACTTTTTCATTTACGGTTCAGGTGAAAAAAAGCGCGCCGGCGGATGACACAGCAGACGACCCTTCGGGAATAAAACCCGATATTACCGGGCTTTTTGAGGGGCGGCGCGTACTGCTGGTCGAAGATATGGAGATAAACCGCGAGGTAGTTATGGCGCTGCTTGAGCCGACGCGGTTGGAGATAGACTGCGCTGAAAACGGCGTAGAGGCTGTGCGCAAATTCAGTGGAGCGCCGGAGAAGTACGGGCTTATTTTCATGGACGTCCAGATGCCCGAAATGGACGGCTATGAGGCGACGCGGCGTATTCGGGCTCTGGACCTGCCAAACGCCAAAACCATTCCGATAATAGCCATGACCGCCAATGTGTTCCGGGAAGACGTTGAAAAATGCATGAAAGCCGGTATGAACAGCCATGTGGGCAAGCCCCTGGATTTTGATGAAGTTCTGGAAAAACTAAACATCTATTTAGGTTAATCTTACGGCATATCCTCGACACATCAATGGATATTGATGTATATTAAGATAGTTATGTCCAAATCCAACCACGAGGCTGAAAAAACAGGCGATACCGGCAAGGAGACACAGGGAATGTCCGGGCGCCGCGCCGCCATTATTGACGCCTTGAACAAGTCTATAGATATATTTTCCAATCATAACGAAAAAACATTTCGCGAGGTAATGACCAACGGTATACAGCCTTTTGCGGACGCGGTTGGCCTGGATCGCGTCGTTTTTTATAAGCTGACGAACACTGAAGATGGTAAACATCTTGGGCAGGTCTACCGCTGGGACAAGTTAAAACACAGCCTTACGTCCATTGCCGAGGAACTGAAGATTTTACCGCATGTTCCGGCTCTGGAAAACTGGCTCTCAATTATATCACAGGGCGGTTGTGTACGGATTAAGCAAAGCGAATATTCCGCGGAGGAGGCGGCTTTTTTGAGCACCTATGGCGTAAAGTCGCTGTTGATGGTGCCCATTTTCACGCATGGGGAATTTTGGGGCATTATCAATTTTCAGGATCACACCAACGACCGTTATTTTGACGAAGACTGCGCCGATTTACTGTATTCGGCGGCGCATATATTCTCAAATGCCGTTATCAGGGCGGAAATGACCCGCACCGCCAAAAAAGCTATTGAAAAGCTCAAACGGCGCGAAAAAATGGCGAACGCGCTGAACAGGGCGGCGGTAAAGTTTCTCTCGCACAGCGGAAGAACATTCAAAGATATCATGACGGCGGGCATTAAGGAAATCGCCGATACCTTCAGTTTGGACAGATTTGAGATTTGGCGTAATACCCCCATGCCTGACGCCCTGCATGTATCCCAGATATACCGCTGGGACAGGGAATCCGGCGGAACCACCGTGCCGGTAAAAGGGCTGGAGGATGTTACCTATGCCAAACTTGGGCCACGCTGGGAAAAAGTTTTAGCCTCAGGCGAAACCATTAACAGCCCGGCAAAACTTCTGCCCGAAGCGGCCATGCTGCAGTCATTTGGCTGTGTGACGGTGTTTGTTACGCCGTTATTTATCAACAACAGTTTTTGGGGCTTTGCCCTTCTTGAAGACCGTCATACCGAACGCTTTTTTGAAAAGGACAGCGTCGATATGATGCGTTTGGCGGCGTTTTTATGCGCGAACACTTTTATACGCGCCGATATGGAAAATAACATACGCAAGCAGAGCGCATTGATAAAAGTCAGGCTGGAACAGCAGGAATTAATTTCCGATATTTCAAGAGGCTTTATCGCGTCCGGCGATTCGGAAACATATGTAAAAGAAGCCATTGCCAAACTGGGACGCTACCACAATGTATCCGTCGTGTTTATTTTCGCCATTGATTATGACCTTAACGATACATACCTGGCGTATCATTGGGCTGCCGAGGGCGCGCCGGTACATTTACCCGAATTTGACCTGTTGGGATATATACAATCCAGTTTTCCCGAAATTCTGCCTGACTGCGCCACAATGCCGGTAATTTCCTGCGCGGATACCGCCGCCAAGGCGAATGATGTTTCCCAGGCGATGCTATCCGCCGGAGTCAACGCATTTATCATCTCGCCACTGTATGTTGAAGGCCGTTTGTGGGGAATAATGAGCGTTCAGCAGTGCTTCAAACCCCGCCGCTGGGCGGAGAATGAAAAAGCGTTTGTCGCCATGACGGCAAGCACCGTCGCGGGTGTTATCATGCGCGACATCTACAACAACATGCTTCAGGAGGCGTTATACAAGGCGGTTGAAGCAAGCAAGGCAAAAGGTGAATTCCTTTCCAACATGAGCCATGAAATGCGGACGCCGATGAACGCGATAATCGGCATGACGGCAATCGGCAAGAGCGCGCACGACATAGAACGCAAGGACTACGCGTTAGGCAAGATTTCGGACGCGTCAACACATCTGCTCGGCGTTATTAACGACGTACTGGATATGTCAAAAATTGAGGCGAATATGCTGGAGCTGTCGCCCATTGAGTTTAATTTTGAAAAGATGCTGCAAAAAGTAGTTACCGTCGTCAATTTCCGCATAGAAGAAAAGCATCAAAAACTGGTAATACATATTGACAGGAAAATTCCCAAAAACCTGATCGCCGATGACCAGCGGCTGGCCCAGATTATCACTAATCTGGTGGGAAACGCCATCAAATTCACGCCGGAAAATGGTTCCATCACAGTTGACGCGCGTTATGTGAAAGAGGAAAGCAGTCTTTACACCATACAGATTTCCGTAACCGACACGGGAATTGGCATAAGCAGCGAACAGCAAAAACGCCTCTTCAATTCCTTTCAGCAGGCGGAGACCAGTACCACGCGCAAGTACGGGGGTACGGGGCTGGGTCTGGCTATTTCAAAAAGCATTGTAGAAATGATGGGCGGCAAGATATGGATTGAGTCTGAAATTGGAAAAGGCGCGGCTTTTGTCTTTACCATTCAGGTGCGGCGCGGAGATGAAGACAAGCAGGGGCTTTTGGCCGCGGATGTGAACTGGAACAATATCCGTATCATGGTGGTGGATGATGACCCTGATATATTAACGTATTTCCGCGATATGGCGCAGGATTTCGGCGTAGTGTGCGAAACCGCCCCCAGCGGGGAAGAGGCGCTCGCCCTGGTGGAACAGAAAGGCGGCTGCCAGATTTATTTTGTGAACTGGAAGATGCCGGGTATGGACGGCATACAACTGGCGCGTGAACTCAAGAAGCGCACGTCCCAAAATTCCGTAGTTATGATGATTTCCGCCGCCGAATGGAGCGCGATTGCGGAAGAAGCAAAAAAGATAGGCATAGATAAATTCCTGTCCAAGCCCCTGTTTCCATCCGTCATTGCCGAAATCGTCAATGAATGTCTGGGCATGGACAAACAACAAACAGAGGAAGCGCAGACAAATATTAACGGCCTGTTTGCGGGGCGGTGCATTTTACTGGCGGAAGACGTAGAAATCAACCGCGAAATCGTACTGTCCCTGCTTGAACCAACGCAGTTAGAAATAGACTGCGCGGAAAACGGCATAGAAGCCGTGCGTATATTTACCGAAGCGCCGAATAAGTACGAATTGATCTTCATGGACGTGCAGATGCCCGAAATGGACGGCTATGAAGCAACGCGGCATATCCGGTCCTTTGAAGCTGAAATGAGAAAAAAAGCGCAATCACCGGAACAGGTAAAGAGAGTTCCCATAATAGCCATGACCGCCAATGTATTCCGGGAAGATATTGAAAGATGCCTCCATGCCGGTATGGACAGCCATATCGGGAAACCATTGGATTTCCATGATCTTTTGGAGAAATTGAACACTTATTTATCCCCCCAAAACAGTTAATGTATCCGGCAGCCCTCTTTATTGTCAAGACTTTGCTTGAACCGACGAACATAGAGATAGACTGCGCGGAAAACGGCGCGGAAGCCGTACGTATATTTACTGAAACCCCAAATAAGTATAATATGATATTCATGGATGTGCAGATGCCTGAAATGGACGGTTATGAGGCGACGCGGCGTATTCGCGCTAAGGGCGTTCCTATTATAGCAATGACCGCCAATGTATTTCGGGAGGATATTGAAAAGTGTCTTGAAGCCGGTATGGACAGCCATGTCGGGAAACCCCTGGACTTTGATGAGGTTCTGGAAAAATTTCGTACCTTTTTACGGTGAAAAATGCGTAAACTGTATACCTACCCCTGGCTCATTGTTGCCATAATCTCCCTCATTACCGTATTCTTTGCCTTTCAACTGCCCCGTGCGGAACTGGAGAACAACAACCTCCGCTTTGTGCCGCCGGATGATCCGGCGCTCAAAACTTCCCAATGGATAGACAGCACATTCGGCAGCTCATTTTTTATTCTGGTCGGCCTGGAGCGGCAATACGGCACGGTTTTTGACCGCGAATTTCTGGAACGTATACGGGAATATACGCAGGCTGTTCAGGAAATATCCGTGGTCAAGGAAGTGAGTTCCCTGCTCAGCGCCGATTACATCACTTCCGAAGGCGACGCCATCATCGTGGAAAAACTTGTCGGCGATGATTTTTCCGGCTCGCCGGAAGAGATTGCGGAACTGAAACACCGCCTGCTTTCGTGGGATATGTATGAGCGGGCGTTGTTTTCCGATGATTTTACCGCAACGCAGATTTTGATTCCGCTGACCATACAATCAGATGAAGCGGCGTCAAAAAAAATAAACCAGCAATTTATTCAAATCAGAGACATCGCGCGGGAAACTTTTGGCGGACTTGCCGAAGTGTATGTCACCGGAATGCCGGTAATCGTCGCCACCGTCAATGAGGCGATGAACGCCGATCTCAAACTGCTCGTTCCCCTGGTAGTGCTGGTGGTGCTGGCGATACTGTTTTTTTCGTTCCGGGGACTGACGCCGGTGGTATTGCCCCTGCTCACGGTATTGATCGCCACGGTCTGGTCCGTGGGGGCGATGCCGCTTTTCGGCATAAAACTTTCGGTCATATCCACCGTGCTGCCGGTTATCCTTGTGGCGGTGGGAAGCGCCTACGGCATTCACGTTGTCACCCATTACCTGAATGAACGCGGCACAGCCGCGCTCAGCCCCGACAAACACCAGAAACTGGTTCTTACGGTTGTGATGAAGATACGCAAACCCGTATTTCTGGCCGCCCTGACAACATTTGTCGCTTTTGTTTCCTTTTGTTTTACACCGGTTGCGCCGTGCAGGGAATTCGGTTACTTCGCGAGTTTCGGCGTAGCGGCGGCTTTTGCCGTGGCCATTACCCTTATTCCCGCCCTGCTTATCATCAGGGGGCCGCGAAGAGAAAAAAAACACGCGGACGAGGAAAACGACAAGCAAGGCATGAGCGTCTTTCTCGCCGATAATCTGGTAAGCATTGCCCACCATAAAAAAACGATTTTTTTCTGTACGATACTGATTGGCGTTGTTTCAGTCTATGGACTTTCAAAACTGGTTATCGACAATATCATGGTGGAATACTTCAGGGCCGACACGGACATTTACCGTTCAGACGCTTTTATCCGGCGGCAGTTCGGCGGTTCCAAAGTGATCAGTATCGTGATTGAGGCGGACAGCCCGGACATTATCCTGCGGCCCGATACCCTTGCCGCCATGGACGGGCTTTCTGATTATCTGCAGCGCAAGGTTCCCCATGTGGGCAAGGTGATGGGTTTTACCGATCTGGTCAAACGGATCAATCAGGTGTTCAATACCGATGAAAGTCCCGACGGGCTGCGGCCCGTACAGGCAGCCACGCCAGCGGACAGCGGTTTTGGTTTTGATAATCCGGCGGATGATTTTGGCTTCGGCAATTTTGGTTTTGATGATACGGCGGCCATGCCGGCGGTCTCTCCGGCGGACAGCCTTCCCCCGGCGGAACAGGGCAAAAAAACCTTCACCCAGGATGAACTGCTTGCCCTGTTTGACCGGGCGGGTAATGTATCCCGCGGCATGAACGCCAGCGATCTTATCCGTGAACTGAAACGGCAGGTTAATTACGAGGGCGCTTCCTATTACGAGATTCCCCTGAACCCCCAACGCTACGGCAAGGAAAACCCCGATGATCTGCGGCGGCTGATTGCCAATTATCTGGTCCTCCTGTCGGGGAATATCAGTTCCTATGCCAACGATCCCCTGGAACCAACCGCAATCAAGGCGACGGTACAGCTTCGCACGCTGGGAATGCACGACAGCCACGCGATTTTCCGCAAAATAGAAAAATATGCCGCGGCAAATTTTCCTCAGGATGTCAAAGTAACCCTCGGCGGCTCAACGATGGTAGAAGATTCCCTGAACAGTCTGGTAGTACAGTCCCAGCTTGTCTCGGTGATTTTTTCCATTATCTGCGTTTTTATCATCATAACCCTTTCAAACAAATCGCTGGCTGCCGGCTGCATCGGCATCGCCCCGCTGTCAATTTCAGTGCTGATCAACTTTGCCGTCATGGGCTTCGCTGGAATTAAACTCAACCTCGGCACTTCAATGGTTGCCAGCGTTTCCGTAGGCGTAGGAATCGATTACACCATTCACTGCCTTGAGGCTTACAAGCGGGAATACCGGGCTTCAAACGGCACGGGCGCTTTTCTCTGGCGCACCTTTATCAGTTCCGGCAAAGCAATCATCATTAACGCGGTATCCGTAGGGGCGGGCTTTGCCGTACTGTTCTTTTCCCGTTTCAATATGCTTGCCGATTTGGGGCTGCTCATTGCCATTACCATGTTTTCCAGCGCCCTGATCAGCCTGACCGTCCTGCCCGCCCTCCTTGCCGTGTTTAAACCGAAATTTATTACGGCAGAATAGATTCACACAAAGATCACAAAGGTACAAAGAACACAAAGTAAAGAAGGAAAGAGGGATTTATTGTAAGCAAGCCGGGCTTCATAATTTCACGATAAGATAACGAACAAAAATACCCTGAATCTCTCTTAGAGTTTTTTTCTTTCTTAGTGTTCTTTGTGTGAAATCTTTCAGTTTCCCTCCTTGTTCATTTGAACATAATCTGTTTATACTATAAACCATGAAAAACAAGATAATATTCTTTACCCTGCTGGCGGGGGCGGCCTTTGCCCTGTACGCGCAGGATGCCGAAGCGATTGTTCGTTCCTCGCGGGACCGGATCAAGGCCGATACGGTTTCTACCCGTTCCAGAATGGTGATTAAGGCAAAAAACGGTTCTGTTACCGAGCGGCAGATTGACCAGTATTCAAAGGACGGCCCCAAAGGGAAACGCGCCATGATTGTGTTTCAGAAACCGGAAACGGTAGCGGGAACCCGTTTTCTCACCATGGAAAATCCGGGCGGCGCGGATGACCGCTGGATATTCCTGCCCGATCTGGGCAAAGTGCGGCGGATAGCCGCCTCGGAAGGTTCCGGCAGTTTTGTGGGAACGGACTTTTCCTACGATGATATTTCTTCGGCAAGCAGAAGCTCCGCTCTTGACACCCACACCCTGCTCCGCGAGGAAGAACTGGAGGGCAGCGCCTGTTATGTGATTCAGTCAACGCCCAAAGACAGTTCTTATCAATATTCAAAGATGATCCAGTGGATCGCCAAAGATACCAAAATTACGATGAAGATAGAACTGTACGACAAAAAAAATACGCTGGTAAAAGCCGCCGAAATGTCCGGACTGAAAGAGGTGCAGGGGCGGCTTACCGCCACCGTTACAAAAATGACAACGCTTGCGGCGGGTACCTCCACGACCATTTTTATGGATATTATTAAGTACGATGACCCCATTCCCGAATCAGTCTTTACAACTGCTTTTCTTGAGACAGGGAGGACTCGCTAGAAGAATTTTTACCACGGAGTACACGGAGTTACACGGAGGAAGAGAAATTAAGATACTAATATCTTAAACCTCCGTGTAACTCCGTGTATTCCGTGGTTAATTCTTATTTCTTGGACAGCCGCGAAAAAAAAGGAGAATGATAAGATCATGAAAAACAGAATTATATTCTATACCCTATTGGCAGGGGCGGCGCTTGCCCTCTATGCGCAGGATTTTGGCTTTGGGTCTGATGAAGATACCGTGAAAGATACTTCCACGCCGCCCATTACGGTGAAGGTAGGCGGTGAAATTGCCGTGGAATTTTCGCCGTACACGCATGATCTTGATAAACAGACCATTTCTTTCAAGGATATGGTTTCCGGCAAACTCAACCTCAAGGCAGCAGGCGAGAATGTTGAAGCGTATGCCGCTTTTAACCTCAATGCCGAATCCATCGGCGAACTGTGGAACGAAAACCCCCTTTTAAACGATCCAACCTACACCCCCCTGATCATAGACGAGGCTTTTTTACGGGGCTATATCGGTCCGGTCACTCTTGAGGCCGGCTTGCGTAAACTTACCTGGGGCAAGGCGGACAGTCTCGGCCCGCTGGACGTGATAAATCCCCTGGATTATACCGACCTGCGCAACATAACCGACATACAGGCGGTTAAAATTGCCCGGCCCCTGTTTCATGTTTCATGGGACATGGACGGCTTTTCAAAAATTGAAGGGGTTTTTATCCCTAATTTTACCGGCCACCGTTTTGCCCAGGAAGGCCGCTGGGCGCCCGCGCAATACGCAGCCATGAAAGAAACCGTCGAAACAGGGATACGTAACCGGGCATTGCAAAGATACCCCCAGTTCGCCCTGCTTATGCAAGCCATGTACCCGCAGATTGCCGACAATTTTCCCGATCTTTCACCTGAATATCCCGATATGTCAACACTTAAATCTTTTCAAAGCGGCCTGCGCTTTACCACTACCATAGGTCCTGCCGACATCGGCGTTCAGTACTTTTACGGAAACCTGTTCCGGCCTGATTTTTCCATTACCGGCGTTGATGATTTTCTTGATGATCTGGTTTGGGGAAATTATCCTCCCGATCCTCTTTTGAATCCTAATTTTCCTTATTCCGGCAATTCCGGTTTATTATCCCCCCGGCTTAAATACAACCGCTACCACCAGATCGGCCTTGATTACGCACAGGTACTTTTCACCCTTAATGTGCGCGCCGAAGCTGCCCTTCACCTGACCGAAGACAGGCAGGGCGATGACAGGTCGGTGCGCAACCCCTTTATCGGCTGGTCTCTCGGTTTTGACCGGGACCTTTTCTGGGGTATCAATGTCAATATCCAGTGCAATGAAACGATCCGCCTGTTTAACAACAAGGTAAAAGACAACCCCGTGGACTGCGAGGCCGGCGCCGACGTTACCGCTACACGGATTACCCTGCGGCTTTCCAAAAAGTTTTTCCGGGATGAACTGGAAAGCGCCGTAACCTGCATCTGGGGTATCGAAGATTTGGATTGCTACATCATTCCCGCCCTTACCTGGACTGTCGGCGGCATGAGCGCCGAACTTTCCGCCGGTATTTTTACCGGAAAGGAAAGCGGGGAATTGGGCCAGTATTGGGAAAATTCCTTTGTCAGAGCGTGCCTGAAATACTCGTTTTGATAGTCTGAAACATCTAATTTTTATTTCTGATATTTGACAGATCGGTTATTTTTTACTATGCTAATAACACTGAATTATTATGAATAATTTTCTGTATTCATAGCGCAAGCCCGACTGCGGTTTTGCGAGACCCGAAACAACCCGTTTATATGCTGTTTTTCATTTCATAATTACAACACTTCCCTGATTATCACTTAAAGGAAAATATGTAATATTATTTTGGGAACAATATTTTTTTACAGCCGCTTTTACTCCAATATATTTTTGACCGTCATTATAATCATGTATAAATATATACCCGCCATGTTCAAGCCTTGGATAAAAATATTCAAGTCCGTTATATATTGGTTCATATAAATCAACATCAATGCTGACAAAAGCAAAGGTCTCCTCAAGTCCATGTGCTGTTTCAGGAAAATATCCTTTCTTTACGATACAATTTTCTTTTGTTTTCATTTTGTTCAATACAAATTCAACATTAGTATCTGAAAAATCATGTACATTTTTAGCGTATTTCCCTTCTTCTTCTATTGCTATATCTTTTTCATCAAAACCTTTAAAAGTGTCAAACAGGTATAATTTCTTATCGGGAAATGCAATGTTTATATATTTTGCAAAATCGCCTCGAAATACGCCTAATTCTGCCACATTACCTTTTATGTTATTATTGTATATTTCGTATGCGATAAGTTCCAATGACGATACTCTAAAATAATCATTTGTCTTGTAAATATAGTCAGAACGTTTTCTACCTATTTCAAGCATTAATCGACAGATTACTATACCGATCTTTTTCAGAATTATTGAATTTACGATACCGGCAATTATACCTTTAAATCCTACAGTTCTTCCTTTTACCGCCATTTGCCATAACCCTCCGAAACATTATTTTTTAGACCATTTTTCCGATCAATTTCATAAAAATACCCCTTATTTCTATGTTATCTCCCAAAATGGTCTAATATTACAAGTACATATTAGGTATATTAATAACAGATTGTCAAGGGTTGATATTGCTATACGATAAAATTGTCATTAGAAAGATGAAAAAACGCAAATTATTAAGAGAATTACTATCGGCGAATATCAAGAATAGAAGGGAAATGCTGGATATTTCACAGGAAAAACTGGCGGAGCTGGCAGACGTTTCAATTCAGACAATCAAGGGTATCGAAGGCCGCAGAACATGGGTAAGCGATACCATGCTGGAAAAATTGGCTCTAGCGCTCGGAATTTCGCCTTTTCAACTGTTAATTCCGGATGACAAAACTGTCCTGAACGATGACAAAGCCTTAATTGCCGTCCTTCTCCGCAATCTCAGGCAGAATATCCAAAATGACATAAACGCCCGTTTCGACCGCCTCAATGCCGCCCAATAAAGGGTATTACACCGCAGATATCGTCAATATGGTTGACACGCACATGGTGTCAGTCACTCCGCGCCGTTATCTGTAACGGTCTTTCCCCTAATATAAGGGTTCGTATAAAATGAGTATAATAGCTGCAGGAACATAAGACACCATATAATTGGCTCACAGATAATCACGCCAAAGTAACCGAGAACAGGCACAAAAATGAAGGCAAACAGTATTTTACTGATAAACTCTATGACGCTTGAGACAACCGGAACAATTTTTTTTCCTATCCCCTGAAGCGCAAGGCGAAAGTTAAAAAGCATGCCAAGAACTATGTAAAATGGCGAGTTTATCCTTAGATACCGCGCGCCGTTCTCAATAATAATATTCTCATTCGAGCCGGAAAGTAATTTTATCAGAACCGCGGAAGAAAACATAAGAATAACCGATATAAACGCACCCCATATTACCGAAATGAAATTGCCGTAACGCACAACCTTTCGTATGCGGTTAAGTTGGCCCGCTCCCTTGTTCTGCGAAACAATGGTAGAGACTGCGACGGCTATTGTATTCATTGGCATCATGCAAAAACTGTTAATTTTACGCGCCGCTATATGCCCCGCTATTACCAGATAACCCAGCCCGTTTATCGCGCGTTGAAGCGCGACAGAACCCAAATATACAATCGATATCATAAATCCCATAGAAAGGCCCTGCGCCACAAGTTCCCGGTACAACGCGCTATCATAACGGAAATGCTTCCGGTGAGGAATAAGCATTGGGCATTTTTTTAAAATATAAACCAGACAAAGCGTTGTCGAGATACTTTGCGCCGCGACGGTAGCCGCCGCCGCGCCGCGGACGCCCATATTAAAACTGGTGATAAAAATAATATCAAACACTATGTTCAGTATGGACGAGATAATCAGAAACAAAAGCGGCATTGTGCTGTTGCCTATAGCATATAGAAGCCCCGCGCAGAGATTGTAAGTAAAATTTACCGTTGAAAAGACAATCAAGATTGAAATATATGAGTATGCCGCGTCAATTATGTACGACGGTACGTTAATCAATTTGAGCAACGGCATCAAAAACAGACTCGCGGTAACCGAGATAAAAAGCGTCACCACAATACCGACCACAACCGATCCGGCAACTGTACGCTTAAATACGTCCTGATTGCCCGCGCCATAATTCCGGGCCACAACAATGCCGAAACCCCTGCCAATACCTATAGCGAAACCTATAAGCAGTTCAAATATTACCGAGCACGCGCCAACGGCGGCAAGAGATGTTTCACCGAGAAAATGCCCTACGATTACCATATCTGCGGTATTATACAGCTGCTGAAAAATATTGGATAACAACATAGGAATTGCGAAAACAAGCAATGACTTCATTATATTTCCGCTTAACAAATCCGTTTTCATTTCAAATACAGCAGTCTCCCGTTTTATTTTGATGTATATACTATAATATATCAATTACAGAATATCCAAAACGGCATAAATGCTTGTTTTAACCGTCTCAATGCCGCTCAATAAAGGGTATCATTGAAGCTTGGGATTTATTCATCTACACCCTTTAATGTGGCGCGGTTGCCGGTTCTCCTTGTCATTTTCCCCCATTACCGTTATAGTTTCTCCAATGGCTGAAACACGGTTTATCCGCAACTTTTGCATTATTGCCCACATTGACCACGGCAAATCAACGCTGGCCGACCGGCTTATCCAAAAGGCGAAACTCGTTGACGACCGCAATTTTCAGGATCAAATACTCGACAATATGGACATTGAGCGGGAACGGGGCATTACCATAAAAAGCCAGGCGGTCACGATTCCCTATACCGCAAAGGACGGCTTTGATTATGTCCTCAATCTGGTTGATACGCCCGGGCACGTTGACTTTAGTTACGAGGTAAGCCGGGCGATTAATTCCTGCGAGGGGGCGCTTTTGCTGGTGGACGCCACCCAGGGGGTGCAGGCACAGACCCTGTCCAATATGTACCTTGCCCTGGAACATAACCTTGAGATAGTGCCGGTCATCAATAAAATTGATATGCAGGCGGCGGATATAAACAGCACGAAAAAACAGATTGACAAGGATTTGGGGCTGGACGCGGAAAACGCCCTGCTGGTTTCGGCGCGGCAGGGCACGGGAGTGGATGAACTTTTTGAAGCCATCGTACAGCAAATTCCGCCGCCCTCAGGTGATCCCGCCGCCCCGCTACGGGCCTTGATTTTTGACTGCCACTACGATCCCTACCGGGGGGTAGTGGTGCATCTGCGGCTTTTTGATGGAAAAGTTAAAAAAGGGATGAAAATTTCCTTTATGTCAAACAGTTCGGTGTACGAGGTTGAGACCGCCGGTGTATTCAAGCTGGCGTTAGTTGAAACTGACGAACTGTCCGCCGGCGATGTCGGCTACATTATCGCCGGCATTAAAACCGTCAGCGACGTGCGGGTCGGCGATACGGTAACCGGCGCGGATAATCCCTGCACGCAGCCTCTGCCCGGCTTCCGCGAGGTAAAACCGGTGGTCTTTTCCTCAATTTATCCGGTTGATTCCAACGATTACGAAGAACTGCGCTCCAGCATGGAAAAACTGAAACTCAATGACGCATCACTCATATATGAAAAGGATTCTTCGGCTGCCCTGGGCTTCGGCTTCCGCTGCGGCTTTTTGGGGCTTTTGCATCTTGAAGTGATACAGGAACGGCTTGAGCGGGAATTTGACCAGTCGGTGATTTTTACCGCGCCTTCGGTAAAATACAAACTTAAACTGCGGGGCAATGAGGAGGAAATCCTGATTGACAACCCCATGGAATACCCCGAAGAAGGCCGCATTGAAGGGGCGCAGGAGCCGTACATTCGCGCCTCAATTATTACCCCCGCGACATTCCTGGGCAACATTATGACCCTCTGCCTTGAAAAACGCGGCGTACAAACCAACATGACCTACCTTGATGAAAAACGCGTCGAAATAATTTACGATATGCCCCTGGCGGAAGTGCTGTTTGATTTTTATGACCGCCTGAAAAGCATCAGCCGTGGTTACGCGTCATTTGATTACGACATTACCGGCTACCAGCCGACAGAGCTTGCCAAACTGGACATACTCCTCAACAGCAAACCCGTGGATGCCCTGTCCCAGCTGGTGTTCAGGGACAACGCCTATGACCGCGCCCGGAAGGTCTGCGAGCGTTTACGGGATGAAATCCCCCGCCAGCAGTTCAAGATTCCCATTCAGGGGTCCATAGGCAGCCAGATCATCGCCCGCGAAACGGTCAACGCCCTGCGTAAAGACGTGCTGGCAAAATGCTACGGCGGCGACATTACCCGCAAACGCAAACTGCTGGAAAAACAAAAGGAAGGCAAGAAACGGATGAAAATGGTCGGCGATGTGGAATTGCCCCAAAGCGCGTTCCTCGCGGTATTAAAGACGAAGGATGAATGACCCTTTTTCCTTTCACCCCGTTTATTCGTCTCTCCGTGCCGTCCTAGCACGGGGACTTATCCCAAAAGAAGGTCAAAAAAAAGATGATAAAATTAATAAAATACCTCAAATACTAAGAAATATATAATAAATATCACCTGAATAAAAACTAAAAAAGACTCATAAATCGCTTGATAATAGACTGACGGTCGGTCTATAATATAATAAGGAGTTTTATATGAAAATAGAAAAGTATCGTCACCCTTTTATATTTTATGGGGTTGCCGTTATTGTCCCTTGGGTGTTATGGTTCACGGTTGGGGCAATCTCTCATTCGTCACTTTTCGACGAGCAGGGCTGGGTAACTTTCGGCAGTATTCTGGGGATTATTGGTTTATGCGCGCCTTTGGCGGTGGCTATGGCTCTTATACTGCCCGACAAGGAACTACGGGAGGAAC
>Ga0268262_10000365_pt1 | contig 60701 bp, 48 predicted proteins | sample TergutNc150P3_FD_190354 | JGI IMG/M metagenome (GOLD analysis project Ga0268262, IMG submission 190354) | Nasutitermes corniger P3 segment gut microbial community from laboratory colony in Florida, USA - Nc150 P3 (SPAdes) (version 2) | ecosystem: Host-associated > Arthropoda: Insects >... | reverse complement strand
TGCGGCGATGAGCCGCGCTGTAGGCATTCATCTTGTGCTTGCGACACAGCGCCCTTCGATTGATGTAATAACAGGTCTTATCAAGGCAAACATTCCCAGCCGTATCGCATTCATGGTCGCAAGCAAGACTGACAGCCGCATCATCATTGACATGGTGGGCGCTGAAAAACTTTTGGGCAAGGGCGATATGCTTTACTCGGGCGTTGTTGATCCGTTCCCGATCCGAATGCAGGGCGCTTTTATTTCAGAAGAAGAAGTCGAGGCGGTTGTTGAGTATGTAAAAACTCTGGGCGAGCCTGAATACATTGACGATGAAATTTTCTTTGAGGAAGAAGAAGAACAGCACGACCGCTCTCTTTTTTCCGACGGCGATGATCCGCTTTACGAAAAGGCTCTGGAAATTGTTTATCAGCAGGGCAAGGCAAGCGCAAGTTATATTCAACGCCGATTAAAAATCGGCTTTAACCGCGCCGCAAGGCTGGTAGATGAAATGGAGCATAACGGAGTAGTCGGTCCCGCTCAGGGAAGCAAACCAAGGGAACTTCTTCGGGGTATGCAGTAGAAACTCCAACCCAAAGGATTAAGTTTAATTTATGTTTTCCTAAAAATCTCTCAGGGTGTCAGGGCAAAGCCTTTACAGTACAGAGCAATACAATCTTTTGGCGTCAGCGCAAACCCCTTACGGCGGTCAAATGGTGTGGACTTTTGTTACGGAGGCTTTGGCCTCGCTTTTATTGAATCCACACCAACACCGCCGTAAGTGCTTTGCGCTGCCCGCCTAATTATATTTATGGCTCAATGCGGATCAAGTTTTACTGTTCATATGGTTTATTAATATTGCAAATAACAACTTTGCGCCTTTGCGTGATGTCTTCTCGAATAAAATTATTCCGTTATTTCGCCGTTTTTGGTTTCTTTAAACTGCTCGGTGTCGTTAAATTTTTCTTCGATAACTTTGTGAACGCCGCCTGTGAGTTTTGGTTTGATGTTTTCTATAATTAGTTTGCCGTCTTTAGCGCCTTTTAACAGGGAGCCCGCTTCCCGCTTTCTATTCTTCGCGCTGTTTTGCGGTATGCTCGTGCTGCGCCGCTGTTTGTTTTGTCTGTTTTTCACTCATGATAAAACTCCTCGATTAAAATAAAATACATTTGCATTCCAACGAAATATAATGTTACCCCAACGTTTGGTAATCGCACCTAAACGTTTAATAATTTTTACCTTCCGTTTGGGTTACCCTACCCCAAGCTTGGGTATACAGAACCCAAAGCTTGGGGTAGCATGACCCCAATTTATGTTATTTTTACCTCAAAATGGTCATTTTTACGCTGTTTTTACCTTAATTGTCTTCCCAATACGCCATTTTGCCTTGAATTCCCCCTGCGACAAACTTGCCGTTGCCATAGGCGATTGCGTTTATATCGTTTGTACCTGATATGTCTTTCCAGCCCGTTACCTCTGTCCATATTATGCCATCTGTTGAAACCGCCATTTGTCCGTACTCGCCGCCGGCTACAAATTTACCGTTTCCATAGGAGATTGCCTTGATCGCGTTACCGGTGTTCGGCCATTTGTCGAAAGGGTTATTTGTTATGGATGTCCATATTTCGCCGTCCGGTGAAGTCGCCATTCGACCGTGATAGTCAGCGGCGATAAACTTACCGCTGCCATAGGTGATTGCTCTGATCTGGACAGCATTAATTGGGTTATCTGAGATGCTACTTAAATTGGTGTCCTTTACGGTTGTCCATGTTACGCCGTCCGTTGAAGTAGATATTTTTACAGAGGTCGAACCTACTTCCGAGAATCCACCCAAGGCGATAAACTTATTGTTGCCATAAGCGATTGCTTCAATATAACCATCGAAGACGTTTTTAAATGGGGGGTTCGTTACGGCTGTCCATACTGCGCCGTCAGGTGAATACGCTATCATGTTTCCGTCTTTGGTGAAGGCAACAAATTTGCCATTGCCATAGACGACACAGGTGTTGGTATTATTTATTTTGTTGTCACTTACGGCTGTCCAGTTTTCGCCGTCAGATGAATACGCCATCTTGCCGTTAAGATATCCATCCACAGCGACAAATTTACCGTTGCCATAGGCTATTTCAGAGATGCTGGAGCTTGAGTCATCCATGTAGAATGGGTGATTCGTTGCTACTTTCCATGTTATGCCGTCAGATGAAGTCGCTATTTTTCCGTAAGAACTATAATCATTGTTTAACCCCCGTCCCCCGGCTACAAACTTACCGTTGCCATATGTGATTGTATTGATGCTTTCCATTATACCATTGAACGGACTGTTCGGTACGGCTTTCCAGCTTGTGTCGCCTCCGGTATTTGTGCCGGAGGGAAAATTTACCATTAACGTTGTTGGCGTAGAGAGGTCACTCCAGTAGATTGTCCCTGATATCAATGCTAATTTTCCGCCTGAGATTGTTACGGTAAGTGGTAAACCGCCGCTTAGAGATAATATCAAGTTACTGCCGTTTTCGCTAACGGTAATTATTCCGTTGTTTGTCTTGGTTGGACCATTTACATAAATGACTGTAAGGACGTAAGTGTCGTTTGTTTGCGGATTGTATGCGGCTCTGTTCGGGTCTTTATTAATTTCCAGTTTATAGGTGTTGCCGTCATCGCCCTTGCCTTCATATACAACTGATGTCGGGTCGCTTCCGCCAGTTGTGCCGTTACCGCAATTTATCACTGCGAATCCGATTACCGCTACGAGAGCGATAGCGAAAATCCTGCGGATTTGCGTTGCTAAAATGCTTTACATTTTACATTTGTTATTCATGTTTTTCATGTTAAACACTCCTTTAATGTTTATTTCGTTTTAAAAGTCGTTCAAAAACTGTAATTTACCTTTTCAAAGGTCATATCTACAGTTATAATTTTTCCATCGCTTTGAATCGTTTGTAATTTTAAAACCAACTCTGTCGCGGAAGCCGATACAAACTCAATCGTAGTATAATAACTTTGCGCAGGATTAGAACTATCAACTCTAACCAATGTCCAATCTACACCAAATTTTTCACGGATTACAGGATCGTCAGACTGGGTATATGTGGTAGTTGAATAAAGCGTACCGTCCGCAGAAAAACCTTTTGTTTCCAGCGTTCTGCCGTTTTGTATTTTATACTCAGAATATCCAGACATAGAAACGTCCTGGCTGACATTATTCGAGATGTAAGTATTAGTGTAATACTTGTAGGTCTTTACTCCGTCAGAATCACTTAGCAGTTGAATATTGTAAGTTCTTTCGTAAGATTTAGAGGTAGAATAAGGGTAAATACAAGTTCGCTTTAAAGGAAGAAAGCTTGCCAAATCAATTATATCTGTTGCCGTGTACGTGTCTTCTGCATCGGAAGATTCTCGAGTTTCTACCGTAATAATCTGTCCGTTACTAGAGTTACTAGAAACTTTATTATGTATAATTTTATTGGAGTTATCGTAGAAGGTGTGAGTTTCTGTACCTTCGTATTCAAACGTGGTTCTGCTCGTATAACGATATATCCGGTAAGTATAAACAACTTCACGTGTTGCACTATCACCAGCATTATAGTTATAGCTATATATCTGTTTCTTCTGTACCCATCCGCTGACGTTGTTATTGTTATTATCAGAATTAAAGTTTACAGGCATCTGACTGTTGTCTGTTAATGTGATTGTCCCTGACATTGCTGTAATTTTTCCGCCGGAAATTGTTACGGTAAGTGATTCGCCTCCGCTTAGAAATAATGTCAAGTTACTTCCGCTGCCGATGACGGTAACTGTTCCAGTGCTTGTCTTGTTTACCGGATTTATTGTAAGAACATAATCGTCTCCTGTTACCGGAACGTATGCCGCTCTACCGGGACCCTTTGTAATTTCTAGTTTATAGGTATTGCCGTTGCCTACGCCTTCATATACCACTGATGTCGGGTCGCCTCCGCCACTACTACAGGATGCTAATGTAAGTGTGAGAATTAGCGCCGTTGTAAGAATTGCCGATAAGATTTTAAAGTTCTTCATAAAAAACTCCTTTAATTAAAATAAAAACAGGGAAAATCCCTGCATTTGCCTTGAGTAATGTTGGGTTTTGGACAGCGTTTGTCCTGCGGACAAATTCATCCCGTAAAAAAAGGTGGGTAGCGGATACCGAAAAGAAAACAAGAGCGGAGAAACAAAGCAAACTTGGTAAAATGAAATCCGACGTTGAAGACGCAGAACGGCGGCAAATCAGACCGTTAAAAGCGATCATAAAGGACGAAGCAACTGAAGCCGACACGGAAACTTTTAACAAATATGAAGATATAATACAAACCCTACGCCCGCAAATAACTGCCCTTGAGAATGAATTGAAAAGCGCATAAGTCATTTTATTAAAAACTTTTAAATCCGAAAGAAATATACTATCTAATATGAGTACAGCAAAAAACAACAGGATAATACTTGATAAAACACTGTAAAACAAGCGTAAAAACTGTATTTTTGCCAAACTAAAAGATAATTTTTGCCAAACTGCGTGCGCGGTTACAAGAGGTAAAATTGAAAAGTTTCTTCTATAAAAATAAGAGAGAGAATTTGAAATTCACATTGTGAAATAGTTGATAAACAGAAACGTTGGCGGTTCTTTCGCTCATAGTGATTATATTAACAAAACATGGCAGAAATTGTCAATTATTTTTAACCTTTTCCCGTATAAAGACAAAACTATCATTAAAGCGGGCAGGGCAAAGAACTTACGGCGATGTACGGTGTGGATTCAATAAATGCCACACCAAAGTGTGCGTAAATAAAGTCCACAGCCGTTGAATCGCCGTAAGGGATTTACCCTGACGCTTAGAGATAATTTTTAGTTTAATAAATGCCACGACACCAACCGCCGCAGAGGGCTTGCCCTGCCGCCGTAAGAGATAATTACGGAGAATTACAGGAAAAGATTATTTTGCAAGATAAACCTGCTGATCGCCGTGCGCGCCGACCAGTCTTTGGTTTACCGTATCAACCATTAAGTCCATGCCTTCAAGAGGAAGCACACCCAACAAAAAATCAGACGCATCATCTATTACTATAGCAGACATGGCAATGGAACGGTTTTCCCAATTAATCTCCACAGGCTCGGTCAATTTGCACGTTTCCTTTGTATCGTTTGCAAGGGTTATTTCCCGTTCTCCCATAACTTCAAGCCCAAGCTGCCCGAAAAGTTGTTCATTGATAACCAGCATGGTAGCGCCGGTATCTACCATAACATCAACGGTTGCTTGACGGATTTTATTTTCCGGCAGGTTTCCTTTTTTGGCTTGTTTTACATCGTCAATATTTTTTAAGGTAATCTGCGTATTTACATGACCCATATTGTTCTCTATATTTTGACTTTTTTGAAGGGAAGTTGCAACGGGTTGGAAATATTTTTAATTTAGCATACCATAGACTATGGATTCTCAGGTAAAATCATCAATAGAACTTTTAGTAAACAATATCAGGAAGCTGATATCTGTAGATGCGAAAAAACTCGAATACATTATTGCGGCATGGATTGCCGGAGGTCATGTAATTCTTGCGGACTCCCACGGAGTGGGAAAAACTTCTCTTGCCCGGGCGTTGGCTCAATCTATCCGCTGGAGGCCGGAGGATATGGCGGCGGTCGCCAATAACGGCGATGTCGGAAGCAGCGCCGCCAAAATGGAAGGGTTCAGCCGTATCCAGTGTACGGTCGATCTTCTTCCTCAGGATATACTCGGCTATAACCGTTTTTTGGGGCATTCGGGAGAATTGATCTTTAACAAGGGACCGATCTTTGCGCATTTTGTGTTATGTGACGAAATCAACCTGCTTACACCGAAAACTCAGGGAAGTTTTTTTCAGGTTATGGAAGAGCAAAGCGTTACCATAGAAGGAAAACTGTACCGTCTGCATGATCCGTTTTTTATCATCGCTACAATGAACCTTAAAGGCGTTCACCTGTTTCCCCTGCCTGTTCCCCAGCTTGACCGTTTTATGATCCGCCTTTCGCTTGGCTATCCCGGCGAAGAAGATGAAAAGGAAATTATCAACAGGCACGGCAGAATTGACGCATGGAACAATTTTGACAGCGTAATTGACAGCGCGGATTTAATCCGCTGGAAAAAAATGGTTGACGAAGTGCAGATGCACGCTGATGTAACTTCGTACCTTGTTAAATGCGTCAGGCTGACAAGAGTACACCCCGATATTGAGACCCCGGCAAGTCCTCGTTCCGGCGTGCGTATTTCGCGCCTTGCACGTTCTCTCGCTTTATGCAGGGGTATGGATTACGTTCCTGTTGATATAATAAAGGAAATATTTATTCATTCAATGGCTCATCGTATTATTACCCGTGATCCTTCCATACCGCCTGAAACGCCGCTGCAAAGTATATTAAACTCGGTTCCTGTTGAGCCGAAGAGGGATCAGTTCTGATGGCATTGCCACGCCGTTTTTTTTTCAGACCGGTTTTTACGCTGACAGGCGGCGCTGTAATTGTCATTGCAATTGTAATTTTGGTACGTTCTCTTCTTGCGCGCAATTCCTATGAAATACTTTTGTCCGCTTCTGCGCTTCTTCTTCTGTTAATTCTTGCCGTTACAGGCGTATGGAAATCGCAAAAATTAAAACTGCTGGAAGCCGGCTGGAAACTGCCTTTCCCAATGACAGCTAACGCAGGCGAAAATTCTGTTGTTACGGGTCTTGACGCGCGTATTCCCCTGTTTTTCCGTCTGCATTTTGTTGTACGGGGCCGTTTTTTCCCTGCCGGTACATCCGCCGGCTGCCCTGTGTTAGCCGAAACTTCGGCGTCAATAGGAGAAGATACCGCGCAGCTTTCGCTGGATTTTCCCGTCTCGGGTGTTTTTCAGGGTGAAGGTTTTTGCCGCCTGCGCGATATTTTCGGTTTCTTTTCCTTTTCCTGTGGCATTCCGCAGCGCAGGACTGTGAAGGTAAGAAGCGCTCCGTGTTTTGCTAAAAATTACCATATAAAAGCGCAATCGGGCGCTGAAGACAGGCGTAACAAACATTCAAGCGATGAAGAACGTTATTACATGAGGGAATACACTCCGGGAGACCGTTTTCGGGACATAAACTGGAAAAGTTCGGATAAAATCGACGCCCTTATTACGCGAATATCTCCCGATAATCAGGAGAAAGTCAGTAAAATAGAAATATACTTTCGTAATTACGGTTCCGTAAACAAAGCGTCATTGCAGGCTTTCTGGCTGCTTGACCGCGCAAAGGCGAGGCTTTCGCATTTTTTGCGTAATTTGCAGGAACAGCAGTCTTCGTATATTTTTCATGTCCGCGCCGCTCAGGGAAACTGGGTAATTGAAGACACAGAAGACCTTGACGTTTTTCTTGAAGAGCTTGCGGGTCTGCTGTTTTCACCGCCGCGCAACGAAGAAGTATTGCCTGCAAACGCCGGAGAGCTTTATGTGTTTTCAACCGCCTGCGATGCGGGGCTTTCAAGTTTTCTTCTTGCGTGTAACCCGCGTCCTGTTTCGCTTTTTTTAATTCAACCGACTGAGAAAAAAACTTCGGCTGTAACGGAACCGGAAAAACTTTTTATCAGCAGTTTTCCCGCAATGGGCTGCATTCCGCTTCCGCAATGGTTTTCAGGCGGGAAAATCAGACAGTTAGGCGCTCATGCCAACAGGGTAGAAATGATTTATGCGGAGACAGGATTGTGAAAAAAAAAGCGGCAATACTTTTTATTCTGAGGTTATTTTTCTATTTCAGCGTACTGATGCTGATATTCATTCATCCGGGAATATCAGTTTCTTTTGACCGTATCGGCGCGCTACAATGGTTTGTAATCATTCCTCTTGAAGCGCTTATTGCGTTTTTGCCTGAAGGGAAACCGTTCTCGGGAAACCGCGCGAATATTTTACGTAACAGGTTTCTCGTTGCGGGTGTTGCGCTGATTCTGCTTTCTGTAACGGCGGGAGGTTTCGGCGCTGCGGCGCTTACGCCTCTTTTTGCAGGGCTTATAAGTTTTGCGCTTACCTTTTTGTTGTTTCATTATCCGCGATGGGCAAAACCCGCTGTAATAGAACCTTTCTTTATGGCGTGGGTATGTCTGCGTCTTCTTTCGCTTTCAAGATCGGGAGAGGACATTGCGGGTCAAAGCATGGCTTTAACCCAGTTTATCCTTGTCTGGACAGCGGCGGTTTTTTTGTTTCACAGCGTTGTAATTTACTTTTGCCTCTATCCGAACGGCTCAAAAGGAGCGGGAAAAGAAGGAGCGGTCTTTTTCTTTTCGTCTCTTGCGGTTCTTGTAATGGTTCTTGTTGTTCTGCCTCCCGATTTTGTCAGTAATACGATAATAAAAAATTTAATTTCCGAGCGCGTGCCGGAAAAATTCAAGGAAGAATCGGAGCGGGGTATACCAAAAGAAGCGGACGGAAGGAAAGAAGGCCGCAGGACAATTCCGCGTGATAAAGACGGCAATCAGCCGGAATTGCGCGGTATTTCCGAATATGAGTGGCAGAACAGAAGCAGGAACAGGGACGGAAAAGGCGGTTCAAAGGATAACCGTCAATACATGGTAATGATTGTAGCTTCGGACGGCGAGCCTGTGTATATGGGAGACGCGTTCCGGGGAAAGCTTGATCCGGCAGAAGGATTTTTAGTGAGTCCTGAAGAGCCGATTAACCATGTTATAAGCCAGCGGTTTTTTGTTACGTGGTTTAACAATGAGCCTGAGTTTGATATTGGCAGAAAACAGCGTGAAGTTTTTGCTCTTTCAGTTACTCCGCAGAAATACCTGCCCTGGCGGCCTGTCTCAATTGACCCGACAATTCTCAGCGAAAACTCCGGTCCGCTGCGTTACATTCATCAGGTTGTTTCCAATACTCATTTTGATGATCCTTTAAAACTTGTTAATACTCCTTCGCGCAATTTCAGCAATTTTGAAAAATCCGCGATTGAACATTATCTTGAGCTTACGCTGGATAAAAACGACATGGAAATTTTTTCCCGCTGGCTTAACGGCGCGCTGGAAAACTGGCGGGAAAATCGTGATGACATTATTAAGAACGACAGATATTTTTGGGAGATTTTTTCCGAAAGAGCTGAAAACCTTGAGCCTGTTAACGAATACCTGGAAAAAATTATTGCCATACTGTATAACTTTTCCGAGTATCAGTACGATTTGAATCAGGGGAAAGATCATTCAATTGCCGCTTTAAAAGAATTTCTTTTAGATACAAAAGAAGGAAACTGCGTTGAATTTTCAAATACACTCGCCCTTCTGGGCAGGCTTGCCGGTATTCCGTCCCGTGTCGTAACAGGCTACCTTGTCTCGGAGAGTCTGCAAACCAACGCGCATCTAAAAGGAATTGCTTCTCTTCGGGAGAAGATTCCCGTTCTTCAGCAATTTCCTTTCAATAACCTGTATATGGTAACGGATATTCACGCCCATTCATGGACGCAGTTCTATATTCCAAATTACGGCTGGCTTGATTTTGAAGCGACCCAATTTGCCAAGCCGCCCTTAGGCGCAGGTGATTTTAATACATGGGACGTTGTAATTCCGGTTCTGGATAAAAACAAGGTTTTTTCCAATGTGCGGAAATTTCCTTGGCGGGCAGTGTTAAAGGCCGCGGGTATAATGGCAATTTTCGCTCTTGTCTGCGCGTATATTCTAAGGTACGGAAGAGAAGCGCTCTTGTTTTTTAACGCGCGAAAAGGCGGCAGAAAAGGAGCGCGCTCGCTTTACCTTCTGCTACTTGCCCGCCTTGCGGCGGACGGCAAGCCTGTAAAACCCGCTTCAAAAACCGCACTTGAATACGCGGAATTATTCCCTGCCGCGGCAGGCGCAAAGGAAAATCCCCATTTCAGGGAATTCGCTTCTCTTTATTCGGAACTGCGCTGGCGTGAATTTGCGGATAACGCGGAAATGGGAAAACGCTTCCTTCTTTTAAAAGATGAATACAGGTATATTTTAAAAACTGCGCGGCGGCATGGAATAGGCAGAAGCATAATACGCATTTTCAGCCTGCGGGGACTGGCATACTTATGAAAAAGTTTTATTTGGTTTGTATATTTTTAATTGCCGTTATAATTTCCGGCTGTTCACGCAAGGCGGACTGGGTGCAGTTCCGCGGCGAGGGAGGACGCGGGGTAAGCTCATCGCGTATAACTCCGCCGCTTGGACTGCGCTGGAAAATAAAGCTTCAGGACAGCGAAGAAAAAATACGGTCTTTAAACCCGCCTGTGGTTATGGGGGACACAATTTACTTCGGTTCGGATGACGGTAACTTCTACGCGCTTGACGCGGAAAGCGGCTATATGCGCTGGGTATTCAAGAGCGGAGCGGAGATTAATTCGATACCCTATGCCGACAAGGAACAAATTTATTTCGGGAGCAAAGACGGCAAACTCTACGCGCTGTCGCGGGAAACAGGGCAGGAAATTTGGAACTTTCCGGTTTACAGCCAGATAAATTCCCAGGTTGAGCGGTACGGGGACTATATTATTTTTGTCGGAGACGCGGACGCGGTTTATTTCCTTTCACCTGACGGAAAGGAACAATTCAGTATTGATAATCCGGGTTGGTATAACTTTACCTTCCTTATGGCTGACGACATTATGTATTTTGCGACGGGTCCAAGGGTGGAGCAGGTCGGCCCCTATGACATTAATAAAAGAAAGTTCCTGTGGTTTTTGCCTTATCATCAAATTGACGCAACATGGTACTCGTTTTGCGCGATACGCGGAAATCTTTTGTACATGGGAACGGCGGATATTAATTACGGAACATATCTCGGCTATTACGCTATTAACAGAAACACCGGAAGAATAGAGTGGGAACAGCACTATGAAGGCAAGATGCCTTTGTTCAACCTGGAAAGTGAATACAGATATTTTTTAAGGAACATAGATTTACTGGATTTTATGGCTCCGATTGTCTGGAAGAATCTGGTCATTTTTACAGGCGGCGATTGCGCCGCCCGCGCTTTTGACGCTGACAGCGGCGTTCTTCGCTGGGAACGGGTATTTGACACGCCGGTAAGTTCCGCTCCGACACTGTCCGCGGGCAGGGTTTATTTCGGACTGCTTGGAGATGAGGTGCGAAAACCGCAGCTTGTGTGTATTTCAGCGCGGGACGGCAGACTTCTCTGGCAGATGGAGACTGACGGGTCAATACTGTCCGCCCCCGTCATTGCCGGAAAAAGGATAATTTTCGGCACTGATGAAAATGTTTTTTATGTGCTTGAACAGGTGCTGTAGCGATTAAATAAGAAATAACAAATAAGAAATAAAAAATAGTAAAGGAAGCTCTGCTTAGACAATTGGTATGCGTCCAATTCCTCTTATTTTATTATTTCCTATAGGTTAAGCGCACCAACGCTTGGCGTTGGCGAACCTAACCTTTGGTAAAAATTAACGAAAAAGGAAGAGTAGTCAGCAAGTACAAAAAAAGTACGAAACTTATTACAAAACACTTAGCATACGGACAAAGCTCTTCCTTTATTATTTTTTACCTTTTATTTAATATTTCCCCTTTATATTTCCCCTTACCTTGGCCACAGACTTGTTCTTTCGTTAATTACTTCCTGAGCGCCTGATGAAAGCCAGTCTTTGTAACCCGCATCATAAATACGGTCAAAGTCCGCGGGGCTTGCCCTAACTGCCTGTGCGATAAGAGCGTCAGCCTTGTCTTTTAAGGTTGTGGAGTATTGGTTAACGGTTGTGGTAACCTGACGTACAACGGGGGCGCGCGCGTTTTTAACGGAAATGCTGTAAGCGTTTACAATAGTGTCAACAGGAACATTGCCGTAACCAAGCGCCAGCACTTTGGAGTTCTGTTCCTGGCTTCCCATTTCAACGCCGTTCAACGGCATTGTTATGTCAATGTTTTGTGAGGAGTTCTGAATCCATTGACCGGTGGCAGCCTTTATTCTGGGAACGCCGTTTACCAGATCGTGGTTCACGCCTTCTGTTCCGACCTGAAGGAAATGGAAGTTTTCATACTTGGCAAGCCAGTTAAGATACCGCAGAGCGTCTATTTGGTTCTTGGAGTAGGAAGGAATGAAAATAAGCAGACCGGGTTTGTCCATCATGCTTTTGTTGTTTAACCCGATGTCTATAGGAATAAATGAAGCACCCGGTACGTTTTTCGCCAGTTCTTCGTTAATCTTGTAATCCGTCCTGTAAGGTAGGTCCCAGTTCTGACTGAAAGCGCCGACAACGCCGCTCTTCATCTGATTGTAAAAGTCATCGGCTGTAGTCATAAGCGGGAAATCCTGATAAATAAGGCGTTCATTGTACCATGTGTTCATTAAGCGCACGCCTTCTTTGTATCCGGGCCTGGAAAGATAGTATTCGTGAACATCGTTTATCCACCTGTCCCTGTCGCTGAGATTTCTTTGAATACTGTTGTTAATAAGATCGGCAAGTCCCCAGCGGGCGTCACTGTTCTGTCCATACGGTACGACTCTGTTTCTTCCGACATTACCCGGGTCCTTATCGCGGAACGCGATTAGCGCGTCATGGAATTGAGCGAGGTTTGTAGGAACCTTTAGTCCGAGTTTGTCCAGCCAGTCTTTGCGGATAAAGATGTTTCTCTGGGCAAGAGCTACACGCGCGCTAGGAATTGAAAAGATTTTTCCTTCCATTCCTTTTGCGGTTTCTGTTTGACGTCTGATAAAGTCCTTACCTGTTAACGCAGGATCTGGCCCGAGCAGTTTCTTAAGATCGGGCAGATACTTGTCAATGTAAGGAGCGAGGTCCATAATACCGCCCTGATCGCGGAAGTTCCCGATCATGCCGGAGTTATACGTGTAACACAGGTCGGGAGCGCTGCCGGACGCCATCAGGTTTACGATGTCGGTATTTTCCGACCAGCGTCCTACCGGTACAAAGGTAATGTCAATGTTTAAATCTTTTTTTACCTTTTCTTTAATCCAGTTTGTCCACGCGTTGTTGACCGCGTTTGTCCTTCCGCCGTCAGTGCCGCGGTCAAACATTTCCACGGTTAACTTGCCGGTTCCTGTAGGGCTCTCACTTTGACCGCCTGCAAATGCCGGTGTAAAAACCGCCATTGAGATGATCAAAACCAGTAAAAATTTTTTCATAAAATCCTCCTGATAAATTTTTTATGTCTATACCCGTAGGTATAAAGCCGAAAATTAACTATCCCTTTACCGCTCCTATTGTAACGCCCGAAATAAAATAGCGTTGAAGCCAGGGATAAACAATAAGTATGGGGACTGTGGCAAACATAATAGCCGCGGCTTTTATCGCGTCTGATGTTCTCGGTATAGCGCCGGAAACCATTTCCACAGTACTTACATCTATTGACGACATATTTTGAATAAGCTGCCAGAGTTTAAGCTGGATCGGAACCCATTGAGGCGCTGCGTTAATATAGAGCAGCGCGTCTCCGAAACCGTTCCAGCGGCCTACCGCGTAAAACAGAGCGAGAGTAGCCAGTACAGGACCCGACAGAGGAATGTATATTTTTACCAGCACTGTAAACGGGTTGGCTCCGTCCATTTCCGCGGATTCCCGCAGGCTGTCGGGAATTCCAAAAAAGAAACTGCGCAGAATTATCATGTTAAACACAGACAGACAGTTCGGAATAATCAAAACCAGCGGATTATTGAGCAGGTTCAGGCTTTTCATCAATATATAATTCGGAATAGTACCCGCGCTGAAATACATGGTAAATATAATTATTGTATTGATGATTGCCTTTCCTTTCAACCAGTCGTATGTAAGAGGATATGCGCATAATATAGTCATTGTCAGAGAGAATAAGGTACAAATGATTGTGAGAATTGCAGTCCACCACATGGAACGCGCGAAAGCTTTATCCAGAAAAACATATATATAGGATTCCAGTGTTATTCCTACTTTAAAGCTATTTTCTTGTATATTATGAATAACAGGCACGAATTTTACCTTGCTGTTTATAACAGCCTGCGAACTGCTTAAAGACTGAGCAAGAAGATTGAGCATCGGCAGAATACACAACAGGATAACAATTATGCAGAACAAAATTACTAAGATGTCGCCGATTATAGCTTTTCTTGATTTAATTTTCATGATCCCTCCTTACCAAATACCGCGTTCGCCGAATTTTTTTGCCAGTGAATTTGCCGCGACAAGGAATATTACGCATATAACCGACTGGAAAAGTCCGATCGCCGCAGTCAGCGAATATTGGAATGATCTTATACCGACGCGGTATACAAGGGTTGAGAGTACGTCCGCTACATCCATTACAATATTGTTCATCATTGTATAGGGACGATCCAGTTCTATTCCAAGGATACGCCCGATATTCATTATTAACAAAACTATAATGGTCGGTCTTATTCCCGGCAGCGTAATGTGCCATAATTTTCTCCAGCGTCCCGCGCCGTCTACTTCCGCGGCTTCGTACAGTTCGGGGTTTATGCTTGTAATTGCCGCGAGGTAAATTATTGTTCCCCAGCCCATTTCCTTCCATACTCCGAAGAATATGTACGTGACTATCCATTTACCTTTGTCCATAAGAAAATCAATCGGCCCAATTCCGAAATTTTCTACAAGAAAAATGTTGACTACGCCGGTAGTGGGAGCTAAAAGCCTTGACGCGATGCTTGATACAATAATCCATGAAAGGAAGTGCGGAAGATAAATGACAGTCTGTGTAATTTTTTTGAAGCTTTTAAAAACAAGTTCATTTAAAAGAAGGGCAAGGATAATCGGAGCGGGGAAGCCGAGTAAAAGATCAAGAAAGTTAAGCCATAAGGTATTGCGCATGGCATTCCAGAAATCTCTTGAGGCAAACGCCCTTTCAAACCATTTTAAACCTACCCACGGGGAGCCTTTCGACCAAAGCCCCAGGAAAATATTGTAATCCTTAAAAGCCATCACAATGTTGGTCATGGGGACGTAACGGAAAATGATAAAGAATAACATCGGGAGCGCCAGCATTGCGTATAACATCCATGAGCGTTTTAGATAACTTGATTTTTTAAATTGAATTATTCCTGTTCTGTTTTCCATGATTTTCTCCTAATTACGCGGTTGATTATAAACCCTTACATAATCGACAAGCATTTCAGCTTCGGTGAAACCTTCAGGAAGCATACCGGCCCATTCGGCTCCCTCTACTGTTAATTTCATGTAATTCGGGTTTTGGTTTATGCCGCTGTTATTAAATTTAGCGCTGCCGTCAGAACGCCAAAATTCCTTGCCGTCCACAAAGAACACATATTCAGACGGCGACCAGTCAAGCGCAAAAATATGAAAATCCCCGTCATAAATATTTACAGGCAGAGCGGCGCCTTCGCTGCCTGCGCTTTTATGTTGACTGCCGTAACCGTTCCAGTGCAGCGCCGAGTTGTACTTGCTTTCATGGTTGTTAATAGTTTCAACAATGTCTATTTCAGTGCCGTATCTGCCTTCATACGGAGTAGCCTGCTGTGTCCTGCTCATAAGCCAGAATGCACCCCATGTTCCGCTTACTTGAGGAAATTTTATCCTTGCTTCATAGTAGCCGTAACTGTTTTCGAATAACGGATAATAATCTTTGTTTATTGTGCGTATACCTCCTGCGCGAACCCAGTTATCCGCGAGAGCTTTGTTATTTGTTTTAGTTCTGCCAATCGCCTGATCGCGCATAAATTTAATATGCAGATACCCGTTGTTAACAGAAACCATATTGTTTCTCCATGAACTGCGTCCCTGCCTGTCCCATTCAGGGCATAATTCCCATTTTGTTTTATCTAACGTTGTACCGTTAAAATCATCCGAAAAAATTATTTGCGGGGCGGACTTTACCCCTGAAGTCGGCTCAAAGTCAATCTTTATTACAAGGCTTCTATCCTTTGTTTCAACGGAAATATTTTCAACGCTTCCGGCAGGCAGTCCGATAATATCAGATTGAGATATACCCTGAAAAGTATGTTTTTTATTTACAGGATCAAGAGTCAACGTTGCTGTGTATCCGGTGTTTACCGCAAAAGTTTTGCTTACCGCAGGCGACCATTCAAGAGTTTGCGTGAAATGTTCTTCCTCCGGAGTTCCTGCCTTGTAATGGTACTTGTACAGTCCCTGCGGATAATTTCCCGCTATGGGCGGTTTTACGGTAAAAACCTGCAGAGACCGTATTTGGAGCAGATTCGCATTATTGGTTACGCATGAAATTAATATTGATAATGCCAGAATTATGCAAGTAATAATGAAAATTATTTTCATTTTATATTTTTCTCCCATGAAAAAGAGTTACACGCCAAAACACTGTTGAATTTTGTTTAAATCTAATGAATTATAATTCATTGTAACATGACAAATTCTTTATGGTCAACATTAATAAGATTAAAAGGCAATACACGAGCGTGCGTTTATACGGAACCCCTCTGGGGTATGTCGATGAATCTTTGTATACCGTATCTTTCAGTCTATATGCTGGCTCTTGGACTGAACGATACGCGGATCGGATTTATAGTTACAATTAATACGCTTTCGCAGATTGTTTTTTCTTTTTTATGCGGGCCGATTACCGATAAAATCGGCAGAAGAAAAACGACCGCTGTTTTTGATGTTCTTGCATGGCTCATTCCTGCGTTGATATGGCAGCGCGCTGAAAATTTCTGGTTCTTTCTTGCCGCCGGCGTTATTAACGGAACAAACGGAGTAACGGCAAATTCCTGGAACTGTCTCGCAGTTGAAGACGCCGAAAAAAAACAGATAACAAAAATCTATTCGCTGGTAATGGTCTGCGGGCAGTTGTCCGCCGTTTTTGCGCCGATTGCGTCAATCCTGATTTCCAAACTGACGCTTGTTCCGGCTATACGCATACTCTTTATTAACGGCTTTGTCCTAATGTCAGTAAAAGTAATTATTTTATATTTGGCTTCCAAGGAAACAAGTATAGGCATTATGCGGCTTAATGAAACAAAGGGTAAAAATATTTTTCAGCTTGCAGGCGGTTACGGCGGAGTAATAAAAATAATTCTCGGTTCGCGGGGCATGGTCTTTTCTATGATAATAGCCGCGCTGGCGGGTACTGTCGGAATGATTAACAACACTTTCTGGCAGATTATCGCAAACAAAAAACTGCTGGTTCCCGAAGCAGTCCTGCCGCTGTTTATGGTATTCAGATCAATTCTGGCGATTATTTTTCTTTTCTTTGTTATACCGAGATTATCAAGGGGGCTTTTGAAGATACCTCTTCTTTTGGGATTTGCAAGTTATTTCCTTGGGCAGAGTCTGCTTATCATGGTTCCGGTCGAAGGGATGTTAAAGTACCCGCTTCTTTGTCTTTCGCTTGTATTTGACGGCTTCGGACTTGGGACAATAAGTATGCTTTCCGAAGCGTTAATTGCGCTTCATGTAAATCCTGCCGAACGCGCGAGAATTATGGCAATCCGCTTTATGCTCGTAATGGGAGCAACGGCTCCTTTTGGCTGGATAGGGGGTTTTCTTTCGGATATTTCCAGAAACCTGCCCTTTACGCTTAATCTTGTTTTATTGTTAACGGGAATAATTGTTACGCTTTTTCATTATAACCATAAAGACGCGGATCACTCTGCGGAACAATAAAATCTTTATGGAAAAATATTTTTGTGGTATAATGTAAAATTATGAAAACAATAGCGGAAAAAAGATATTCAAAACTCGGTCCCGTTGTGGTACAGGCTCTTAAAAGCCGTTCCTTTGACGCATGGTATTTTGATGAACAGGAAGACGCGCTGGAAAAAATAATTTCGTTTATTCCAAAAGATCATAAGGTGTCATGGGGAGGCTCCAGCACGTTAAATGAAATCGGTATTAAGGAAAGGCTTGCAAATGAAGGATATGTTCTGCTTGACCGCGACAAGGCGGCAACGCCTGAAGAACGCGGCGAAATCCAGCGCCAGGCTCTGTTATGCGGAACTTTTTTGACGAGTACTAACGCCGTAAGCGAGGACGGTCAGCTTGTAAACATAGACGGGTACGGCAACCGCGCCGCCGCGATGATTTTCGGTCCTAAACAGGTAATTGTTATCGCGGGCATGAACAAGGTTGCCAAAACTTATGAAGACGCATATTCCCGCGCAAGGAACATCGCCGCCCCGATGAATGTTCAGCGTTTTCCCGACTGCAAAACGCCCTGTCAGCAGACCGGAACCTGCGCGGACTGTAAGAGCGCGGATACGGTCTGCTCGTTTTTTGTTACGCACAGATTTTGTAAACCCGCAGGAAGGATAAAAGTTATTTTGATCGGCAAGAATCTGGGGTTTTAAGAAACTTTAATAAAAAAACCCGCAGATAACTGCGGGCTTCTCCCTGTTTTGAGATTGACAGCTTACGCCGCGTTAATTTGAATTGTTCTTTTCTGCGTTTCGGAGCGTTTTTTGATCTGCAGAGTAAGGATGCCGTTTTTAAAAGCGGCGTTTACCGTTTCAGGATCGGCATTTTCCGGCAGTTTAAAAGAACGGCTGAACGAATTAATCCGCCTTTCCCTGAGGATGTACGTTCCCTGATTTTCCCCGCTCTTTTTCTCCTGTTTTTCTTCATGCTTTGACGCGATGGTCAGGCTTGAGCCGTCCACATGAACCTCGATGTTTTTTTCGTCGTAACCGGGAAGGTCCATTTCCAGAACATACTCGTTTTCAGTTTCCTGAATATCCATTGCCGGCACATGGTTAAGAATTCTTGCCGCCGGGGCCAGAATGGAGTCCCCAAAGAAGGACTCAAAGTACCTGTCAAAATCGCTCAAAGCGTTTTGAATTGTGTTTGGGTTGTACATGGCTAAAGTTTTCATGATAGTCTCCTGTTAAATCGCACGGGAATTCGTCTTTTTAGACGGCCTTTTACAGGCTTGCAGAAATATCAGTTCAACGAACTGTCCCCTTTTCAGCGGGATTTCTGTTTTTCCTCGTCGACACAAATATATTAGCAAATATCGTGCCAAGTACAATAAAACAATTAAGATTACGAAAAACATGAAAAAAAGCGCAAAATTAATGGAAACGCCTTAAATTCTGTGTCTTTTAACAGAGATCATTAAGATAAAATTTATTACGAACATTTGAATATAAAGACTGTTGGAAAAAATGACATACAATAAACATTTTTCTATATATCATGTATCAAAATGACACACTTTTAGTTTTTATTATAATTATTCTGGGTCAAATTTGACCAAAAACCCTGCGAATTTTGTTGAATTCTTCCATATTGTGGTGTATTCTGTCAATAACCAGGGAGGACAACCATGCAATACGGTTATTTTGATGACAATTCCAGAGAATATGTAATTACCCGTCCCGATACCCCTTATCCATGGATTAATTATCTTGGCAGCGAGGATTTTTACGGTCTTTTTTCCAATACATCAGGCGGATATTGTTTTTACCGTGATGCAAGGATGCTCAGGCTTACGCGCTACCGTTATAATAATGTCCCGACCGACGCCGGAGGACGTTATTTTTACCTGCGAGACGGCGGCGATGTATGGACTCCCTCATGGATGCCGATGAAATCCAAACTTGACCGATACGAATGCCGGCACGGAATGGGTTATTCGCGCATCTCTTCTTCACGTAACGGTTTGGCGTTTTATCAGGTTTCTTTTGTCCCGCTGTGCGACAACTGCGAGATTCACAGAATTACTCTTAAAAACGAATCAAATGTAGATAAATATATAGATATGTTTTCTTTTATAGAATTTTGCCTTTGGAACGCAAATGACGATATGACGAATTTCCAGCGTAACTTCAGCATCGGAGAAGTTGAGGTTGAAGGTTCGCGTATTTATCATAAAACCGAATACCGGGAGCGGCGCAATCATTATGCTGTGTGGGCGGTGAATGTTCCTGTCGCGGGTTTTGATACGGACAGGCAGACCTTTCTCGGACTTTACAACGGATTTGATCACCCTGATACGGTTTTTAAGGGCGAGTCTAATAATTCAATTGCCTCGGGCTGGGCTCCGATAGGCTCTCACCACATAAAAGCGCGTCTTGCGCCGGGCGAATCTCAGACTTATGTGTTTGTGCTTGGTTACTGTGAAAATCACGAAGATCAAAAATGGGCAAGCGCAGGCATAATCAATAAAAAACCCGCGGATATGTTACTCGAAAAATACGGTTCGCCGGATGCGGCTGACAGGGCTCTTGCCGCGTTTAACGAGTACTGGAAAAACCTGTTAGGCCGCTTTACTGTAGACGCGGAAGATAAAAAAATGGCGCGTATGGCGGGCGTTTGGAATCAGTATCAGTGTATGGTAACGTTCAATATGTCGCGCAGCGCGTCCTATTTTGAATCGGGCATCGGGCGCGGCATGGGCTTCCGCGATTCAAACCAGGATTTATTAGGCTTTGTCCATCTTGTTCCCGAGCGCGCCCGCGCCCGTATTCTTGACATCGCGGCTACGCAGTTTCCTGACGGCAGCGCGTATCATCAATACCAGCCGCTTACCAAGCGCGGAAATAACGAAGTAGGTTCGGGTTTTAATGACGATCCCCTTTGGCTAATCTGCGGCGTCTCGGCTTACATAAAAGAAACCGGCGACTACGGCATTCTAAACGAGAAAGTTCCGTTTGACAACAACGAAGCGTTAGCTGACACCCTCTTTGTCCACCTTAAGCGTTCTTTTGATTACACCGTAACGCATGTCGGGCCGCACGGGCTTCCGTTGATCGGCCGCGCCGACTGGAACGACTGTTTAAACCTGAACTGCTTTTCCAAAACGCCCGGTGAGTCTTTCCAGACAACCGCAAATTTTGAAAGCGGCATAGCGGAATCCGTTTTAATCGCGGCAATATTCGCCTTTACCGGCCCCGATTATGCCGAAATTTGCCGGCGTACGGGGCGCGATGACGAAGCGCAGTATGCCGAAAAAGCCATTGCCGCAATGATCGAAGCGGTTAATAATCACGGCTGGGACGGTTACTGGTTCCTGCGCGCCTATGACGCGCACGGTAAAAAAATAGGCAGCCGCGAATGTGAAGACGGAAAGATTTTTATCGAATCCAACGGTTTTGCCGTAATGGCAGGGATCGGGATTAACGACGGACGCGCCCGTAAAGCGCTTGATTCCGTACAGGAACATCTTGATACCAAGTACGGTATTGTGCTTCTTCAGCCGGCTTATAAAGATTACCATATTGAGTTAGGTGAAGTTTCATCGTATCCGCCGGGGTACAAGGAAAACGCCGGAATTTTCTGCCACAACAACCCTTGGGTTACAATAGCGGAAACAAAACTGGGTCGGGGAAACAGAGCTTTTGAAACTTACGTAAAAATATGCCCCGCTTACCGTGAAGACGACAGCGATCTGCGCCGTATGGAACCGTATGTGTACGCGCAGATGGTCGCGGGCAAAGACGCTGTCCGCCACGGCGAGGCGAAAAATTCATGGCTTACGGGAACCGCGGCGTGGACATTTGTCAGCATTTCACAGTATATACTCGGCGTGCGCCCCGTATTCGACGGCCTTATGATAGACCCGTGTATTCCTTCAACAATGAGGGGATTTACTGTTACGCGCCGTTTCAGGGGCGCTGACTATCACATCTCGGTGGACAACAGCGCCGGCGTGGAAAAGGGAATTAAATCCATTATGATTGACGGCAATCATTCGGACGGTGAAATATTAAAAAAATTAACGCTGCCCGCGTTTGGTGACGGCAAAGTTCATAAAATTGACGTTGTAATGGGCTGATTTAACATATTTTTTCAGGAGGAAACCAAATGACAAAAAAAATACCCACTCGGATATATCTTGCGGAAGATGAAATGCCCAAGTTCTGGTACAACCTGAGAGCCGACATGAAAGAAAAACCGGCTCCTATCCTGCATCCGGGAACTTTGCAGCCGGTAACCGCCGCGGACATGGAGCGGATATTCTGCAAAGAGCCTGTTAAACAGGAACTGGATGAGACTGACAAACTTATCCCGATTCCGGATGGTATTAGGAATTTTTATCTGGCGTACCGTCCCTCGCCGTTAATCCGCGCGTATTATCTGGAAAAAGATCTGGAAACACCTGCGGAAATATATTACAAGTTTGAAGGAACCAACACTTCCGGTTCACATAAACTCAATTCGGCCGGAGCGCAGGCGTACTACGCCAAAGAAGAAGGACTTACATCCCTTACCACAGAAACAGGCGCGGGACAATGGGGTACCGCAATGGCAATGGCCTGCGCTTTTTATAACCTGAAGCTGACGGTTTATATGGTAAAAATAAGTTCCGAGCAAAAGCCTTACCGTAAAGCTCTTATGGAAGCTTATGGAGCTTCCGTGGTCCCGTCTCCGTCAAATACTACGGAAAGCGGGAAAAAAATCCTTGAGAATGATCCCAATACCGGCGGTTCTCTGGGCTGCGCCATTTCCGAAGCAATTGAAACCGCGGTCAAGTCCGAAAAGTGTCGTTATGTGCTTGGAAGCGTGCTAAATCACGTACTGCTCCATCAATCGATTATCGGGCAGGAGACAAAAGCGGCGATGGATATATACGGAATTAAGCCTGATATAATCATCGGCTGCGCGGGCGGCGGTTCAAATCTCGGCGGATTAATTGCGCCGTTTATGGGAGAAAAGCTTGCGGGAAAATCAAACGCCCGTTTTATAGCGGTTGAACCGGCTTCATGTCCGTCTTTCACAAGGGGCCGCTATGCGTATGATTTCGGCGATACGGCAAAAACAACTCCGCTTATAAAGATGCAGACTCTGGGTTCAGGTTTTATACCTTCGTCAAATCACGCCGGCGGGCTTCGCTACCATGGCATGAATTCTGTTCTGTCTAAACTTTACCGTGACGGTTTTCTGGAAGCCCGTTCTGAAATTCAAACGGATGTTTTTGACGCCGCCGTCCGTTTTATGAAAGTTGAAGGTATTCTACCCGCGCCGGAATCTTCCCACGCCATTAAAGCGGCAATTGACGAAGCTGTTGAGTGTAAGAAGACGGGTGAAAAGAAGATAATCCTGTTCGGTTTGACGGGAACGGGTTATTTCGACATGACCGCTTATATGTCGTATAACGACAAAACAATGACCGATCATATTCCAAGCGACGCCGATCTTGAGCGGGGCTTTGCTTCGCTTCCGGATATAACGCAGAATAAATAAGGGGGTTATTATGCATTACAAGAATTTTTTGACGGTTACTTATGCGCCTGCCGGGTATTTGAATGACAATTCGCTTGACCAGATAAAGGCCGACATTGAAAAAGTAAGCAGGTATATAAAACTTGACAAGATATATCTTGAAACTTACCGTTCGGAAGTTTTAATTGAACGCGAAAAAATGGAAGCTGTAAAAGCTTTATTTAAAGAAAAGGGTTATTCGGTATCGGGCGGGATTACAACCACAGTGAAGCATACATTGATGGGCAGTATGTGCTTTACAGACCCGGAAAACCGTAAAAGGCTTGGAGAAATTGCCGCGTATACAGCGCAGGTCTTTGATGAAATAATACTGGACGATTTTTACTTCACCAACTGCCGCTGCGAATCCTGCATAAAAGCAAAGGGAGACCGCGATTGGGCGTCCTTCCGTCTTGCGCTTATGAACGACATTTCAGAAAATGTGATAATCAAGAACGCAAAAGCGGCTAATCCGAAGGTGAATGTTATAATCAAATACCCTAACTGGTACGACAGTTTTCAGGCAAACGGCTACAATCTGGAAGACGAATCGAAAATGTTTGATATGATCTACACCGGAACCGAAACGCGCGATCCTCATTACACACATCAAAATCTGCCGCGTTATCTAAGTTTTTTCCTGCCGCGCCTGTTCGAACATATCAAGCCGGGAAAAAACGGCGGCGGCTGGTATGATCTTTTTGAATGCACTCTGGAAGATTATGTGCAGCAGGCTTATTTGACGCTTTTTTCAAAATGCCGCGAACAGATGCTGTTCTGTTTTCCTTTGCTGGTATACGCTCCGCTTTATACCGCCGCCGCCGGCGCGTTCTACGACGAAGCGGATCAGTTCATGGGGCAGATCGGCGAGCCTGTCGGCGTAGCCTGCTACAAACCATATCATTCATACGGAGAAAGGCTTCTTCATGAATTTGTAGGGATGTCGGGTATTCCTCTTGATCCGTATCCTTATTACCCGGAAAACGCGAAGACAGTGTTTCTTACAGCGGACGCCGCGTGGGACGGAGAAATTGTCGGCAAGATAAAACAAAGTCTTTTAAACGGAAGCAAGGTCTTTATTACAAGCGGTCTGTATGAAAAATTGGCAGACCGGGGCATCAAAGATATTTTGCCTGTTGAAATTACAAACAGAAAAATAACCACAGATACATTTACCAACAGCGGTTTCGGCCGGGGCAACTGCGGATATGTAAAAGCCGCTTCTCCGATAACCCTGCCCCATGTCGCTTACAATGAAAATGACCTGTGGGTGCTGACATCCGCCATTACTCCTTATTCGAGCCACTCGCTGCTGTTATGCGGCGCGTACGGCAAGGGCAGTCTCTATATTCTTACAGTTCCCGACGCGTTTGCCGATTTATACAACCTTCCCGTAGAAACGCTGAATCTTATACGCGGGGAATTTGATTTGCCCATAACGCTGGAATGCGCCGGACGTATATCGCTGTTCCCGTACGACAACAGTACTTTTATTTTGCAGTCATTTATTGACAGGCCGGAACAGGTGCGCATCCGCATTAACAGGCCGGGCGTGTCGCTTGTGCCGCTGAAAAAATCGGGAATACGTCCGTTTGAAATAATACGTTCGGGAGAGAACGAGAGTATCTTTGATACGCGCGTAATGCCGGGACAACACCTGGTATTTAAAATTGAAGGATAATGTCAGGCAAGCGTATTATTTTAACGTAATAACGCTTCATAGTTAAATTTTCTGAAAGAACTCTTAAAGGTCAGCGCGGCAATTACCGCCAAAACTGCGGCTATCAACAAAAACAGTTTTGCGCTGACCATCATTATTCCTGTAGACTGCCCGAAAATCAATAACGTAACAGGCAGTATCAAAAACAGACTGCTCTGCTGCGCTTCTTCGAAAGACTGCGCTTTTGCGGAATTCCGCACGATAAGGTTAATGGAAATTATAGCCGCCGCCGGAGAAACCAACAGTATAATAATTATCCAGTTTATATTGGGCATTATTATTGTTCCGGTTAATGCAAAAATTGTTGTTTCTGTTACAATTACCATAACGATAAATGAAAAAACGGACACAGCCATACTCAGCAGAAGAGAAGCCAGTATTTTCGCGTTAAAAATCTTTTTTAACGGTAACGGACAGTAAAGAAGCGTTTCAAGGGTGGATTTTTCTTTCTCACCCACAAATGAGCCGGAAGCCATGACAGAAGAAGCTATTACCGGAATATAAATGAAAAATATGGGAATAGTATTGTTTAAAAACATATTTATTAAAAAAATTTTTATATTTGCATTATCAGGATTATTGATTTCAGGATAGGAAGCGCCCGCCAGTTGTATCAATTCCGTCATATCCCGGGAATCTCCGGATTGAAGCAGAATTATCAAAATGAAAATTAACGGTAAAACAACTGTCATAATGAGAGGTATGGTAATAAGCACAACGAGCATTCTTTTATTGGCGGTAATGCTGAAAATATCTTTTTTAATTATGGCTATCTGCATTTTATTAATCATTTTTGGCCGTCCTTTTGCGTTCTTCGATTAACGCAAAATATATTTCTTCAAGTGAATGTTTATGCGCCGTTACGTGATACACATTGCCGCCCGCATTGATAATCTGTTTTACAAGCGGCGGAATCTCATCCTGCGAATTTACATCGGTCAGCATATATTCGCCGTCCTGCCTTAAATTAATTTCCTTAGGGTATTTATCGCTTTTTAATTTAACTGTCATCCCTGAAAAAACCAAAGAATGAAGTTCATCCAGTGAACCTGCGGCAAGTATACTCCCTTCGCTAATTAAGCCGTATTTTGTGCAAATTTCTTCGGCGTATCTTAACTGATGCGTACAAAGAAAAATAGTTGTTCCTTTATCGCGGGCAAGGCTCTTTATTAAATTATTTACGTTTTGCGCGCTTTCAGGATCCAGCCCCGAAGTCGGCTCGTCCAGAAAAAGTATTTTCGGCTGGTGGATCATCGCCCGCGCCAATGACAGCCGTTGACGCATACCTGTGGAGTACTGTGAAAGTTTTCTGTCCTTAGCGTCCAATAACTCTAAATATTCAAGAATTTCCAAAGCCCTGCGCTTTGTTTCATCCGCGCCTATGCCGAAAACTTCTCCGAAAAACATCAGGTTTTGAAGTCCCGTAAGGTTATTGTACATATGAGCGTGTTCTGTTATTACACCGGACAGCATATGTATTTTTTCGGGAGCTTTTGCCGGTTCTATGCCTAAAACACTGCAAGAACCTTCAGTTAGCTGCAACATTCCGTTAAGCAGTTTTACAGCCGTAGTTTTTCCGGCTCCGTTCGGTCCCAGAAACCCGAAAATATAGCCTTCTTCAATGCTTAAATCCACGCAGTCCAGCGCTTTTTTCCCGTTCGGATATATTTTTGTTATTTGATTTGCCGTTACAGCTTTCACGTTTATGATAATCCGTAACTACGCCAATGCAGCGTGCGTCTCCTTTAACTGCTCGATGATCGGCAGCTTCTGCGGGCATTTTTCCTCGCATGTTCCGCACGCTGCGCACTTTGACGCGTCCGCGCTTTTTATCCAGCTTAAGCCGTTCATCATTTCCTTGTACGCGCTCTTTGCGTGTTCTTTTAAATCGTAAACGCGGTAGCGGTTCATTATTTCAAAAAGATAGGGAATGTCGATTCCCTGCGGACAGGGTTTGCAGTAATTGCAGCCTGTGCAGTAAAGCTTGGCAAGGTTTTTATTTTCTTCCATCATTGTATTGATGTGCTTCAATTCATCAGCGGTTAAATGACCGGTGCGGGACGCAACTTCATAGTTTTCCTTCAGCATCTTTAAATCGCCCATGCCTGAAAGCGCTATATCTACGTTTTCGTTTGCAAGCACAAAGCGCAGAGCCATTTCCGCAGTGCTTGTCGATTTGTTTTTTAACAAACTTTGAATTTTTTCGCTTGGCGCGCCGAGCCGACCGCCGCCTACGGGTCCCATTACAACAACGCCAAGTCCTTTGGATTTTGCGTAAGCGATGTTCTCCTCATTGGAACGGTCAAGCATATTGTACTGAACAAGGGTTGATTCAAAACAGCCTGAATCCGCTATTGGTTTGTAATTTTCCGCCGCATCGTGATACGAAAAAGAAAGATGCTTTATTAACCCCTGCTCCTTCGCTTTCTGCGCCGCTTCGAGCGGGCCGTACTTTAATCCCTGCCACCCTTTAAAGCTGTTAAGGTTTATGCCCCAAAAATGATAGAAGTCGATATAATCCGTATCCAGTTTTTTCAGCGAGTTTTCCAGCCGCTGCATCCAGTGATCGCCGTCGTTGTCCTCAATCGGGTTTTTTGTTGAGAGGTACACCTTGTCGCGGTAACCCTTTAACGCCTTGCCGACCGAAACTTCACTTTGGGATTCGTTGTAAAGCGGAGCGGTATCAATATAGTTAATGCCCATATCAAACGCCTTCTGCATAAGGGGAACCGCAAGATCGTCATCCACTATTTTTTTGCCGTCAACTTCCTTCATGGGAAGGCGCATTGCGCCGAATCCCAGAGCCGAAACTTTTACGCCTGTTTTCCCGAATGATTTGTAAACCATAATAATCTCCTTGGTTCTATGCGGCGACCCGTTATGCGCTACATATCGAGAACAATCTCGTTTTCCGCCTTCAATATCGAAGCCGGAATGTAGTTTCCTTCTGCCGCCGATCCGTTAACTGTCAGTTTTTTGCATCCGCTTTCATGTCCGTCAGGGTTATTTACTTTTATGTTAAGCTTGCTCCCCCTGAAAGTTTTTTCTATTGTAAATGATTTCCATGACGGCGGAACGGCCGGCGCAAAGCGCAGTCCGTCAATATCCGGTCTTAATCCTAAAATCCCTTCTACGCTGCCTACCATACAGGTGCTTGCAGTACCTGTAAGCCAATGCACATGACTGCGTCCTTCAAACGGGCTGTCAACGCTTTCGGTAAATTGCGAGTAAACATACGGTTCCACAAGACGGGTGTCCGCAATGCCGTTTTGAGCGGCGGGACAGCTTTCAAGGTAATACTCGACTGCGCGTTCTCCGCGTCCAAGCAGCGCTTCCGCAAGAATAATCCAGCCCTGAGTCTGCAAAAAGATACCGCCGTTTTCTTTTGTGGACGGGTTGAATAACAGTGCAAGCGCTCCGTCAAATGCGTGTTTACGGTAAGAGGGAGCCATAATGCGCGCGCCGTACTTTGTGTTTAATTTTTTGCGGACTAAATCAAGTATCGCCTTGCCGCGTTTTTCATCGGCAAAACCGCTTATTACCGCCCAGCTTTGCGGGTTAAGCCAGATGCTTGCCTCAGGATCGCCGGGCTTGCCTACCGTTACATCATTTTCAGTGATGCCGCGCACAAAACGGTCCGTGTCCCAGCATTTTTCTTCAATTATTTTACCGAACTTTTCTTTTAATTCTGTCATCTCTTTTTCCGCCGCAGAATCTTTTTTGTACTTTGCGAAACGGATCATAATTTCAAACGCGTAGTACAACTGCAACGCGACAAATACGGAAACGCCCTTTGCCCCGAGACGGAGGCAGTCGTTCCAATCGGCATGAAGCCCTGCGGGAAGACCGTGAATCCCCGAATTGTTCAATGAAAATCCGATTGCCTTTTTAAGGTGGTTAAAAAGCGTATCCTGTCCTTCGTCTGCGTATGGGATAACTTCGTCAAGGATTTTTGAATTGCCGGTTTCCGCAACATATTTCCAGACTGTCGGAAAAAGCCACAGCGCATCGTCCGCGCGGTAGGACGGGTGTCCCGTATTTTTTCTGTAGGATTCATCTTCAGGTTTGTCTTCGTGTCCGGGATTGTGGTCGTATTTTACAAGAGGAAGCGCGCCGCCGTGGCTTACCTGGGCGGAAATCATAAATTTGATTTTATCAAGAGCCATTTCAGGATCAAGGTGAATGATCCCCTGAATGTCCTGCACCGTGTCGCGGTAGCCGTAACCGTTTCGCTGTCCGCAGTAGATAAGCGACGCCGCGCGCGACCAGATAAAAGTAATAAAGCACTGATACGCGTTCCACGTATTGATCATGTTGTTAAAATTTTCGTCCGGAGTTTTCACTTTAAGGTTTGCAAGTTTACCGTGCCAGTATTTTTTTAACACGCCGATTTCCCTGTCAGGAAGGCTTGCGTCTTCATAACGTGCAATTAATTCGCTTGCCTGCTTTTCGCGTTTTTGCCCAAGCAGGAAACAAAACTCGACGGTCTTGCCCGCGGCAAGTTCAAATGTTGTGTGCAATGCGCCGCATGGATTCATGTTATAGTTAAGGGTTCCGTCCAATTTGCCTTTTTCCACGGAAACGGGATTTCCGTAATCACGGTATCTGCCGAGGAAAACGGCGCGGTCGCCGCAATAGGACGCGACTTTCGCTCCGGCAAGGCCGAAGAAGCGGGTTTCGACGCGGCTTTCATTTACCGCGTTAAGGCAGTTTTCATTTATAGTCTGAAGGATAAATTTTTCTTTAAAATAAGTGCGGGTTATAAACTGTGTGTATTGAAGATTGACCTGGTCCTGTTCGTAAAAACTTTCGCACGTAAATTCAACAAAACCAAAAGCGGAAATATTTCTTGCCTTGTTTCCCTTGTTTGTTATTTTGACTCGCCACACTTCGTATTCGGCGTCCTGCGGAACATAGTAACAGGCTTCTGAACGGATGTCCTTGTATTCCGCTTCAAGCTGTGTGTAGCCCGTACCGTGGCGGCATACGGATTTATATTCGTCAAGCGGTTTTCCTACAGGCTGCCATGATGCGGACCAGTAATCACCGGATTCATCATCGCGCAGGTAAATGTAACGTCCGGGACGATCCTGTTCGTTAAACCTGTAACGGATCAGTCTGCCTGCCGCTCCGCTCTTTACAAAGCTGTAACCTCCCGCGTTGTTTGAAATAATTGCGCCGTAAGCCGGAGATCCAAGATAATTTGCCCAGGGAGCCGGAGTGTCCGGCTTGTCTATGATATATTCCCTTTGTTCAGAGTCAAAATAACCGTATTGCATGATAAATCCTCCATAAATAAAAATAATTTTAATAAACAGTGATATTTTACCACATACGCAGAACAATTGCCAATTGTAAATTGTTATTTAGTCATTTATCATAAATTTAATGGAACTGGATCAGGAAGAAGCGCTTTATGAATTTCTCGAAAACGCAACTGAACCGTTTACAGCGGATGACGCCGCGCAATATGTGCAAAATTCAAGACAAAAACGCGACAAAAGGCTGGTTATGGAAATCGGCGCATATCTTGATACGCGGAAAATCGCTTTCAGGCAGGATAACCGGAACTGGGTTTCACGCAGATGTTGTTTTGAATCGGCTGTATTTACAATAACCCCTACCAGGCTGGAATTACTCAACGGCATTCTTATTCCCGGGCACAGGTGCGTTCCCTTTGCAAACCCGATGGTTATGCCTCACCGTTATCAATTTTTCTGGAAGGGTAATCCTGTCCCTGTTACAACTACAGAAGCGCCGCCTGAAGAATTGTATCCGTATTACTGTATTTTCGGCGAAGAATTTGCCCCTCAGTATATCGCCAGGGAAAATTCCAGAAATGAAGAAGCGTTTAACGCCGACCCTTACGAAGACCCTCCGGAAGTTTCAATACATACCCTTGATATGCGCGGATTGTACCGCGAGTGTTCATTTATACCGGGCGACCGTTTTATCGTCCGCACACTGGACTGGAAAGAGTGCCGTTTTGAATTTGAAAAAACCGGAAAAGAGGAATGGAGCTGCGCGGATTTGGACAGATGGCTTGAAATTGCCGACAGTAGTTTTGAGGACAGTTTTGCCCTGCTTGGTCCCGGATCAAGTACAGAGGAACAGATTGCTTTTGCTTATTGGTTCGGCGGCAAGCGGATGAGGGAAGTGCCGGCTTATTCGCTGGAAGAATTTTTTTATGAAAAAACAAACCGCGTGGAAACAGTATCTTACGGCATAGAAACGCGGTTCTGGTTTTCGGGAAAGGATATTCCCGATGTTAAATGCCTTCAAAATTTTGCCGTTCCGCCGGACAGGACATTTATTGAAGACATACTGTACAAGAAAAATATTCCCATTTCCGAGTTTGTAATTCTTTCTTATATAAAGGACGCGTTTTTCCGCAATGAAAAAGATATAGACAAGGTTATTAACCGGATAGTGCCCCCTGCGGTAAATATAGAAGAATCGGAATGGGATATTATTGCGGATTATATTTCAGGAGCTATGGACGATTTTTACAAAGGTTATTCGCTGTTTCTGGATCAGGCTGCGGGGCCTGTACGCCAGAGGGTGGCCGAATTGCACACGGCAGTTATTGATCTTTCGGCAAGGCTTCAAAAAGGAGATATTGAGCCGGCATGGCTGCCGAAACATACATTTATCGTACTTTCGCAGATTCAGGGACATACGGCGGCTCTTTTGGAAGACCTCGCCTTTGACGAAGTTCCCGATGAGGGCGATATTACCGCTATGGAAAATTCGCTTGACAGCATGATTGATACCTACAGCGAAATAAAAGAACTTATTAACAGCGCGATGGATAATTTCAGAAGGAGCAACCTTACCGTAATTCACGGAGGAATAAATTCCAGCCAATTATGGAGGATGATACAGATAAACATTACAGGGCTGGATGTATGGCGGCGGGCGATTATTTCCCACGAGTGCACAATGGAAGAACTGCACAAACTTATTCAGGCGGGCATGGGCTGGAAAGGAGCTTTGCGTTTCCGTTTTTACTGCGAAACCCCGGACGGCGGGAAGGAATATCTGCACGATAAAATAAAGTTAGGTGATATTGATTTCCGCGGGAAAAAAGAGCTTGTTTATGAATACGGAACAAAATGGATTGTTAATGTTATCATTATGTCGTCATATCAGCCGGCAAAAGACGAGGCGTCGCATTTTATTGCAGGAGACGGCGCCGCGCCTCCGGAGCATATAGACGGACCGCGTCATTTCAGAAAACTGATTTTTTATCTTGAGTCAGGCGCTAATGCTGAAAAGCAGTCGGCGCAGCGCGAATTGGGAGCGGATTTTTCAGGAAGTTTCGATCTTGAAAACGCGAACCGGGTGTTAAATGCCGTTTGCCCTAAACCTGATAAAGAATAGGGTGCGTCTACGGTATTCCGTCAATCAGCTCTTTCTTACGGCGGCAGGGCAAGCCCCCTGCGGCGGTCGGTGGGTTACGAGATATAGCGTAGGCAATGAGTAGTGAGTAATTAAAAGGAAATGATCGTAATAATTGCGTTAAGAGCGTCACGGATTTTATTTTCACTCAGATGTCCGGTAACAGACAGGATACAATTCAGCCGCCACAAATGCCGGGCGTTTTTACTGCCCGATAAATCGGAAAAAGGAAAAGGAATGATAACAATATCACCTTTTACAAACCCGCCCATGCTTCATCCTCTTCCGGCGTATCCCAGTCTTTTGACAGGGATGCCTCGCTCAATAGCATGGTCTCCGGTATTTGTGAAATTTTACGGTGTTTTATCCATGCCACAAAATCTACAACTTCGCCTATACAATTTGCCGGAAGCGTATCTATTTCGTGCAACAAAACAGCGCGGTTTGTCATTATGTTTCTCCTCTAAGGAGAATGTAGCATGAAACAGGGACAAAGCAAAGCGCTTGATACCCTTTTACTTGCAAGCTATCCCCCGATATGCTATAGTTACAATTACCTTTACGGGACAGAGGGGCGAAATGGATGGTATATTAGCAACTGTCGGGGCAATTACCGGCGTTTTGGGATTGGCTCTGGCTGTGTTTGTTGCAGTCAGGCAGAACAGAAATGACAGGCTTAATTTTCTTTCAAATATCATATTCGATACAATAATAGACAGAGAGTCAAGACAGCCGTTTTATGACGAGTATATCGCCAAGAAAGGAAACGGCACAGTAGTCAAGTTTTGGCTAATGGAAGGAAAAAAGCAACGGGAAGGGACACCGTAACAGGGGTAGCGCAATTATATCTTACGGCGGCAGGGTAAGCCCCCTGCGGCGGTCGGTGTCGCAGCCTTTATTTACTGTGGTAAGATAGATCGCTAATAAGGTTATTATTCAATATTAAGAGTTTCATTTTCTCTTGTGCGCCAAATACCGCCGCAGTGAGCTTGCCCACGCTGAACTTGGAGTTTTAGACCAAAGCTTATAAGGTGGTATAAAGAAACAACTCAGGCGTGACATCAACGCCCTTGAGCAAGGCAGACATGACGGAAGAATCGTAATCGAAAACATAAAACCCAAACTGACAGGCGGCATTCACAAAGTCATAGACGAACAGTTTAAAGATACTGCCGAATACAGAGATACAATTGAAGGCGAAATCAGCGAATAACCGCACACCGCATTTTCCGTAAAACAGTAAAGCAAAACAACGCCTCTGCGCCCATATAAGGGTATGAAAAAAACAACTACAAGGTCGTCATTATACGACCCGCTTAACGACTTCCTTTTTTACAAAGTTATGGGAGAGAGAGGCGATGAAGTTCAACTTCTGGGCTTCATCAACGCAGTTCTGGGAAAAACAGAAAAAGATAAGTTCACCTCTGTTGAAATCCTTGAAAATAAAACATTCACGCCGGAAAACTTAGGCGACAAGTCTGTTACCTTTGACGTAAGAGCCGTTTTACACGGTAAAATAAAAGTCAACGTCGAGGTACAGCTTCGCAACGAACATAACATGGATAAAAGAAGCCTGTTTTACTGGAGCGAGGAATACATAAAAAGCCTGAAAGCGGGACAGGATTACAGCGAACTGCCTGATGTAATAGCGATCAACATAGTTGATTTCGATTATGTTAATACCAATTCTTTTCACAGTTGCTTTCATCTGCGCGATGACAATGAGAGAGAAGTAATACTGACAAATTCGCTGGAAATACACTTTATAAACATGGTAAAATACAGGAAGACAAGGGGCAGGCTGAAAGATCCCCTCAGCCGTTGGCTGACATGGTTTGACAGAAGTAGCGCGCCTGAATTGATAGAGGAGGTAGTAAAGATGGATAGTGCGATACAGACAGCGGACGAAAGGCTGTTATATTTAACCGGAGATGAAGACGCGCAGCGCGCCTACCTTGTGAGGTTCAGGGCGATGTGCGACTTGACGAGTATACAAAACACATCTCATAAAAAAGGCCTGGAAGAAGGCATGGAGATAGGACTAACTCAAGGCCGGGAAGAAGGTTATGCTAAAGGTATGAATGAAGGTAAGGTTCAAGATAAACTTGAAGTTGCGAAAAAAGCATTAGCGAAAGGTCTGTCTGTTGAAATGATTCACGACATTACCGGGCTTGATATTGAAACCATAAGAAAATACGAATAAAGCATAGGTTTTGTTTATAATTAGCCAAAATTCCGTAAAGCTCGCATAAAAACTCGAATCAACCTTTAAAACAGAAAGCTCGACCTATAAAAACCAAAGCTCATCTTCTTAAAGTTTATATATACTTGTAGATGTATGCCCGATAAAATACTTGAGGGGTGGACGGGGAAAAAGTGCCGGCTCCGTCCGGTACTTTTTCCCCGGACAGGCCCCCAAGTAAATTCATCAGGCATACAATAAAAAGCATACATCAAACCGTGAAACGGCGGGAACATATAAAAACTGAAGTTTATAAAGATTACCGCGTCCGATTAACCGAATTTTAACAATTCATTCATTGACGCTTAACACAATAAATTTGTTTATTAATTAACTTTTATTTAAGGAGAAGTTTATGAAAATTAAATTTATTGCGGTTTTAATGGGAATGATCGTTTTATCGGGCGCTTTTGCGCAGACCAGGGTAGCTAACCAGAGTAAAACGCCGTACACGATTGAGATCGGCGGTTCTACTTCGGTAACGCCTCTTATGGAATTACTTGCCGCGGAATACCAGAAGCTCAATACTCATATTAAAATTAACATCAACGGAACGGGTTCCGGAGACGGTATTAACAATGCCGGAGCGTTGTATCAGATTGGTATGTCAAGCCGCGAGCTTACGCCTGCTGAGCAGGGCAAGGGACTTAAGGAAGTAATAATAGCTATTGACGGTATCGCGGTTATCGTGAACAAAAACAACCCTATAAGAGGCCTTACTATTGAGCAGATAAGGGACATCTACACAGGAGCGGTTACGGACTGGAGTCAGGTTTCAGGCGGAACAAAGAGCGGGAAGATTGCCGTTGTCAGCCGCGAAGAAGGCTCGGGTACGCGCGGCGCGTTTGAAGAGATTGTAAAGTTTCAGGGAAAACTGCTTGCGGGAGCGAACGAATCAACAAGCACCGGAGCGATTAAAGCCGGTATTGCGCAAAACGCGGACGCTATCGGTTATATTTCACTGGGGTCGGTGGATAATACAATCAGAGCGGTTTCTGTGAACGGAGTCGCCGCCAATAACAATAATGTTAAAAAGGGAACGTATAAGATTTCTCGCCCCTTTATCGTTCTTACCGGAAACAATGTCCACGCTGAAACAACCGCTTTTATTAACTGGATACTCGGCAAAGCCGGTCAGAATATTGTAAAGACAAGCTGGATTGCCGTAAAATAGCGGACAATCCGACTGCATGAACCGTAAATTAACAGATGTTTTTTTTAGGCATCTGTTCAGCATTGTAGCCCTCTTTTCCGTACTGGCACTGGGGGCTATTTTGCTGTTTGTATTTATACATGGAAGTATACCGTTTTTTGCTCCCACATCTCCTGATATCCGGCTGGTCGCCCAGCGTATTGATGAATTGACAGTTAACGGCGTTGAGTATATAGATCATTCAACTTTTATATATATTCCTAAAAATACAGATGTTATTTCAATAAAATTTCCTGCGGGGGGAACGTTATGGGAAGATGATGACGATTATGATGAAGATTATGAAGACGAAGACGATATTTATTATGATGATACGGATGAATATGATGATTATTACGATTCTTCGTACGAAGGATCGTACGAAGGATCGTACGAAGAAACGCTGGAGATAATTGTCAACCATAAAGAAAAAGACCCTGAGAAACAGTTAACTTTTATATACAGTGGAGATGTAAAAATAACATATCCGGAAAGTTATGTGTATACGGCAAGCTGGCCGGCTGTTATTTCCGCGCTTGAAAAACGAATACACATTATTCTGCCTGAACCGCCCTACAGCTTCGGCAGATTCCTTACAGGACTTCAATGGCATCCCAGCAGGGACAAAATTTACGGTATCTTCCCGATGATTGCCGGAACCCTGCTGGCGAGCTTCGGAGCGATTCTGCTGGGAGTTCCGGTCGCTTTGTTATGCGCTCTTTTTATGGCGGAATTTCTCCCGCTTAAGCTCGCTTCAATTGCGAGGGCGGGAATTGAGATGCTTGCCGGTATTCCTTCCGTTGTGTACGGTTTTTTCGGACTTATGGTGATTGTTCCGTTTATAAAAAGCGCGTTTAACGTACCGTCCGGCAACACCCTCCTGTCGGCAATAATTGTGCTTGCGTTAATGATACTGCCCACCGTGATCACTATTGCGGAAACTTCCTTACGGGCAGTCCCTCTTGAAGTGCGCGAAGCAAGCCTTGCGCTCGGGGCAAGTAAAATGCAGACGGCATGGAGGGTGGTGCTGCCCCACGCCAATTCGGGCGTAATTGCCGGAATTATACTTGGAATTTCACGGGCGGTAGGTGAAACAATGGCGGTCATTCTTGTAGCCGGTAATTCGCCTCAGCTTACGGCGAATCCTCTTGCGAGCGTAAGAACTCTTACCTCCACAATCGCCATGGAGATGGGATATGCGTCAGGCAGGCACAGCGAAATGCTTTTTTCTATAGGCGTTACGCTCTTTATTATTATTTTGATGCTTAACAGCCTGATTTTATGGTATCGCCGCAGAATGGAGCGGGAATTATGAAAAATTTATTAAAACGGAAAATCATTGACAACATTTTGTACGGAGTTATGGCTGCGGCAATGGCGGGCGTTATTATCGCTTTGTTGTTCATTATCATCTATATTTTCAGGTCGCAGGCCGGATTTTTAACTTTCTCGTTTCTTGTAGATAAAGAACGCGGAATTCTCCCCATGATTGTAACTACGCTCTATGTAGTGCTTGTTTCCGTCGCGGTAGCCCTTCCTGTTGGGATAGCAACCGCCGTTTATTTAAATGAATATTCAGTTAATTCGCCGTTTGTAAGGATTTTACGCCTTGCGATTGAAACGCTTGCAGGAATTCCTTCTATTATATACGGTCTTTTCGGGCTTCTTGTGTTTTGCAGACTGTTGAGTTTCGGCCAATCAATAATTGCAGGCTCTTTTACGCTCAGTATAATGATACTGCCTGTCATAATCCGTACTACGGAAGAATCGTTAAAATCAATTCCCGATGTTTTCCGCGAAGGTTCGCTGGCGTTAGGCGCGACAAAATTCCAGACCATTATCCATATAGTGCTGCCGTCAGCGCTTCCGGGAATTGTAACCTCGGCAATTCTTGCAATCGGGCGCATTGTGGGAGAGTCCGCCCCAGTGCTGCTTACTGTCGGTCTTACAAAAAATATGCCGCGAACCGTTTTTGAATCAGGCAGAACTCTTACCATTCACCTTTATTATCTTACCAATGAGGCTGTGAGGCCGGAAGATTTCGGCATTGCGTTTGCTACAGCGTCCGTTCTGGTAATTCTTGTTGTGATAATCAATACTTCCACCAAAATAGTAACCGATAATTTCAGGAAAAAACTCGGAGATACGTTATGAGCAAAATTGAAGTTAAAAACCTTGATCTTTATTACGGTGAATTTCACGCTTTAAAAAATATCAATTTCAGGCTGGAAAAACAGGATGTGGCGGCGCTTATAGGCCCCTCCGGCTGCGGCAAATCGACGTTTATAAGAATTCTAAACAGAATGAACGACCTTATTCCGTCATGCCACATAACGGGCGAAGTGCTTTTTGACGGACAGGATATTTTCGGTTCAATGGATGTTACGGAGCTTCGCAGCCGTGTGGGAATGGTGTTTCAAAAGCCGAATCCGTTCAGCATGAGCGTATTTGACAATGTCGCTTACGGAAAACGAATGCAGGGATTAAAGGATAAAAGGCAGCTTGAGGATATTGTTGAAATCTCGCTGAAAAAAGCCGCGTTATGGGAAGAAGTCAAGGACAGGCTGAAAAAACCCGCTCTGGCGCTTTCCGGCGGACAGCAGCAGAGGCTCTGTATAGCAAGAACAATCGCAATGGAGCCTGAAATAATATTAATGGACGAACCTACAAGCGCTCTTGATCCCATTGCTACAGGGCGTATTGAAGAACTTGTAGGGGAATTAAGAAAAGAATATTGTATTATTATTGTTACCCATGCGATGCATCAGGCTTCCAGGGTCAGCAACAAAACAGCGTTCTTTCTGCTGGGAGAATTAGTTGAATATAACAGTACAAGGGAGGTTTTCACAAATCCGAAGGACAGACGGACGGAAGACTATATATCCGGAAGATTTGGGTGAGGTAAAAATGGCTACAAGAAATTTTTTTTCGGAAGAAATGAGCCGCTTGCGGCTGGATATTTTGGCGATGGCTGCAAAAGTGGAAGAAAACCTAGGCAAGGCGCTTTCCGCCTTGCGCAGCTGTAATGCGGAACTGGCAAAGGAAGTACGCGCCGATGACACTGAAGTAGACGCTCTTCAAATCAAAATTGAAGATGACGCCGCTATTTTAATAGCTACACAGCAGCCTGTGGCGCGCGACCTGCGCGAACTGGTAACTATATTCAAACTTACCAGTAATATTGAAAGGGTAGGAGATCACGCTGTTCACCTTGCGCGCGCCGCTAAAAAACTCTCAAAGAGCGGAGATTCGCCTTTCAGAGCGCAGGAGCATTTGGAAAAAATGGCGGAGACAGGACAGGGAATGCTCCATGCCGCTATTTCCGCATTTATGTCGCAGGACGCTAAGGCGGCGCGTGAAGCCGCCGCCATGGACGCAAAAATTGATTCTGAACACAGGATTCTAACAGAAGATATTTTAAAACTGATGAAGAAGAACCCCGATCTTGTCAAAGGAGCGCTTCAGATTCTTCAAACTTCCAACCAGCTTGAGCGGCTTGGGGATCATATAACTAATATTTGCGAAGCTATTATTTACATGATCGAAGGCAGGCATGAGGAGTTAAATGAGTAAAGCTGTAATTCTCATAATCGAAGACGATCCTGAAATTCAGGAATTACTGTCTCATTCAATGTCAAAGGAAGGCTGGAAACTTCTGTACGCAAAAACCGGAGAAGAAGGGCTCAAATTGCTTAAAAGCAGGAAGGTAAACTGCATACTTTTGGATATAATGCTGCCGGGCATAGACGGGTTAAAAGTATTAAAAAAAATAAAAGAGATTGAACAGTGCCGCAATATTCCCGTAATCATGACTACGGCAAAGAGCGAGGATTCCGATATTGTTACGGGGCTTGAACTCGGCGCGGATGATTATGTTGTTAAACCGTACAGCCCCAAAGTGCTGATTGCGCGCGTAAGGGCGGCTTTAAGGCGGCAGGAAGAAGACGGTTTAAACAAGGATGTTACCTGCTGGCAGCAGGGAGAATTAAAACTGGACGCCGCCCGCCATGCCGCTTTTTACGGCGGCAAACAGCTTGATCTTTTCGCCACGGAATTCGCCCTGCTTAAGCATTTTTTGTCTAATCCCGACATTGTATTTTCGCGTAACAGGATAATCGCCGCCATACACGGGACCGATTATCCCGTTACAGACCGTTCGGTCGACGTGCAGATACTCGGTCTTCGCAAAAAACTGGGAGAAGCGGGAGACATGATCGAAACCATCCGCGGCATCGGTTACCGCTTAAGGTCGTCTGAATGACGGTATTTAAAAAAAGCCTTTTAACGCTTGGAGCCGCCGCTCTTGTTCTTTCATTTGTGCTTGTAATAATAGTGCTTGTATTTATGAATTCCCTGTATTACGAAACAAGCGCTTTAGGTTTAAAAAATACCGCAAGAACATTAATGACAACAATCGGGAATGAAAGAATAAGGAGAGTATTTACAGATAACACTACAGACGGAATTGATATGATGATAAGAACATCCGATGTTTACCGGCTTACCCTGATTGAGCCTTCCGGTTATGTGCTATGGGATTCCCATGTGTCAGGCAGGCTTGTAAATCATATTGACCGCGAAGAAATAATTGCCGCGCTGGAAGGCAGAGAGGCAAGCGTGCGCAGAGATTCTATCAGCACGAATATGAAGCAGATATACTATGCCCTGCCTGTTTTCGGCGATGATAATAACATAATCGGCGTATTCAGGCTGTCAGTTTCCGTTCCCGATTTTTGGATAAGGATTTCACCTGTTTTCTCTCCGTTCCTGATTTTTTCATTCATCGCGGTCGGCATAGCGTTTTTGATAATTTATGTTTTTTCCCGTTCTCTCTCATCTTCTATTTACAGGCTTGTTGATATTACCCAGACAGGCGCGTCCTTGCTGTCCGGCGCCGAAGCGGATAAAAAAATCGCCCCTGAATTCAAAAGCCTGGAAAAAGCCATACGCGCGATGACTTATGAACTTAATTTCCAGCTTGAACGCGCAAAGACCGAAGGGCAGCGCCTTGAAGCGATACTTAACGGAATGTCCGAGGCTGTGTTTGCAGCGGATTTTGAATTAAAACTGCATTTGGTAAATCCGCGCGCAAGGGAATTGTTCAATATAGAAAATAAAAAAACCGCAATGAATCTGCTTGAAGCGACCCGCTCCGTTGAATTGACGGAAGCCGCAAAAAAAGCGCTTGCTTCAGGGACTGCTTCGGAAATGGAATTGACTTTGCGCAGCGGGACGGAGCAGCAGTTCCATGTTTTTATTTCTCCGCTTGCAGGCTTAAAAAGCGGCGTTGTAATTGTTCTACTGGATATTACGCAGATTGTAAAACTGGAAAGAGTGCGCAAGGATTTTGTGGCCAATGTCTCCCATGAACTTCGCACCCCGATTCAGCTTATAAAGGGATTTTCGGAAACCCTGCTTGATTCTTTATCTGACGGAGAAAACGGGAGCAGAAAACAGTTAATTCATTTTATCGAAATTATCAATAAAAACGCGGGCACTATGGAAAATCTTACAAACGATCTTTTGATACTTGCGGATTTGGAAAACGGTTCAAAAAACGCCCGCGATCCGGAAGAATTAAGCGTTGCTCGGTTAATCGGCGAAGCTGTGTCTTCTGTGGAAGTGCAGGCAAAAAGAAAAAAAATTGAGATAAAAACGGATTGTCCCGGCAATTTAAAATACAGCCTTTACGGTTCATTCATTGTTCAAGCGCTGATTAATTTGATAGATAACGCTATAAAATATTCGCCGCCTGAATCAAAAGTATGGGTTACCGCGCAGGACTCAAACGGGGAGCTTGTATTACAGGTACGCGATAAAGGGATAGGCATTCCTTCCGAACATCTTGAGCGTATATTTGAAAGATTCTACCGCGTCGACCGTTCAAGAAGCCGTGAAGCAGGAGGGACGGGGCTTGGGCTTTCTATTGTCAGGCATATTGCGTTGATTCACAGGGGAAAAGCCGAGGCGGAAAGCCACGCCGGCGAAGGTTCTGTTTTCAGGATCATTATTCCCGATCAAAACCGGATTTAGTGTCTGTCCGTAAAGTCGGTTACTTTGCGGACAGACTTTGTATTTTCTCGCCAACGAACCTACGGTTCGCAGGCTACGAAAATACGATTTTTAAGGTAGTCTGTCTATAATGTATCCACATTATAGACAGACTCTAGTTAGTGTCTGAAATTTCCAGCAGTTCGACTGTAAATACCAATGTTGAATACTGAGGGACAAAATTTTGAACTCCGTCCTTGCCGTAAGCCAATTCTGAAGGTATATAAAAACGGTACAAACTACCCCTGCTCATAAGCATTAATCCTTCCGACAAACCGCTGATTACTATATTCAGAGGAATAACAGCGCCTTCGCTGTTATCTGATTTATCAATAGAGGTTCCGTCTGTCAGTACAACAGCATAGTTAACTCTGACAACAGAATCCGAAAAGGGTTTTTCTCCGTCCGTTTCAACCAGGATTTCATACTGTAAACCGCTTGGCGTTACGTGTACACCGCTGCGCTTGCTGTTTGCCGCAAGGAATTCTTCTTCCCGCGCTTTGTTAGCGGCGGCTGTTTTTTCCCTGGCTTCGTACATGGCGGTTTCGACAATCTCCACCGCTTCCTGCTGGGTTAACAGCAATTCGGAATCTTCAAGCATGGCCTTAAACCCTTCCGTAAATGCGTTGTAATCAAATTCCAGGGGCGTTGTTCTCAGATTGGAAGCAAACAGCATTCCGAATGCATAACTTACGCGGGCTTTATCGCTGACCATTGCATAATCTTCCTGAATGGCTTTTGCGTGTAAAGCCAGTACGGAAAAAAGCAGGAAAAATAAAATAACAAGTTTCTTCATGTTTTCTCTGATTAGAGTCTGTCTGTAATGCGGACACATTATAAACAGACTCTAATTAACAATTTCCAATAACTCAACGTTGAAAATTAATGTTGAAAAAGGCGGAATAACACCCTGTATTCCGTTCTCTCCGTATGCCAGTTGAGAAGGAATGTAAAAAATGAATTTGCTGCCAACGCTCATAAGCTGTATTCCTTCCGTCCAGCCGGGAATAACCCTGTTTATTTCCGTCTCCCACGGCTCGCGTCCGTAGGAACTGTCAAAAACCGTGCCGTCAACAAGCCGGCCTTCGTAATGTACAAGCACTGTGCTGTCAGACGAAGGTTTTTTACCGGAAGTTTCATTAACAATTTCATATTGAAGTCCGCTGGCGGTAATTTTAACGCCCTGTCTTTTGGCATTTTCGGCAAGGAAGGAATTTTCAGCCTGTTTCGCTTCGGCATTTTTTTCTTCCGACATTTTAGCGACAGCCGCGTCAAGCAGTTCGTCCACTTCTTCCATACTAAGCCGCGTTTTTCCGCCTGTCATATTGTCTTTAAGACCTTTGACAAACTCGTCAATGTTGGGATTCATACCGCTTGAATCAATCCAGTTTTTTAAATCCGCGCCAAAGTACATACCAAGCGCATAGGAAGTATTTTTGTCCATAGTTTCCTGCGCTGCGCCGGAACCGGAACTTTTATCTTTACAGCCCAGGATAAAGATTGACGCAAAAAGGACAGATATTATTATTACAAGTTTGTTTTTCATTGTTGCATTATAATTTTTTTTTGAGGTTATGAATAGGGCTTGAATTTACATTAATTAAAAACTAACCGAAATGAACCTTGCTTTTTTCCTTATTATGGTATAAAATTTCTTAAATCTATCCCCATTAAAATAAGAGGAAATAAAATGGCTGAAAAAAACAAAGTGATGATTGACGGTAATAATGCGGCCGCCTATGTGGCGCATGCTCTAAGCGAAGTAATTGCGATTTATCCGATTACCCCTTCCAGCCCTATGGGGGAATTTTCCGATGAATTTTCCGCTCAGGGACGTAAAAATATTTGGGGTACTGTCCCCGATGTTGTAGAAATGCAGTCAGAAGCCGGAGCGGCTGCGGCAGTGCACGGAGCTCTTACAACAGGCGCTCTTTCTACCACTTTTACCGCTTCCCAGGGTCTCTTATTGATGATTCCGACTATGTACAAAGTCGCAGGCGAATTAACTTCAACTGTCTTCCATATATCCGCCCGCGCTTTGGCCACTTCAAGCCTTTCAATTTTCGGCGATCATCAGGACGTGATGGCGTGCCGCCAGACCGGTTGGGCTATGCTTGATTCCAATAACGTTCAGGAAGTAATGGACATGGCTTGTATTGCCCATGCTTCTACCCTGCGTTCCCGCGTGCCGATCCTTCATTTCTTTGACGGTTTCCGCACCAGCCATGAACTGCAGAATATAGAAGAAATCTCCTATGACATTATGCACCAGATGATTGATGACGATCTTGTTACCGCTCACAGGACAAGGGGTCTTACGCCGGAGAAACCCCATATCCGCGGTACGGCGCAAAATCCGGATACCTATTTCCAGAGCCGCGAAGGCGTGGACAAGTACTATGAAAAAGTTCCCGGTATCGTTCAGGCGGAAATGGACAAGTACGCAAAACTGACAGGCAGAGCCTACCATATCTTTGATTATTACGGCGCAAAAGACGCGGAAAACATAATCATCATAATGGGGTCGGGCGCTGATACCTGCGAAGAGACAATAGATTACCTTAACAGCAAGGGTGAAAAGACCGGCTTGGTAAAAGTAAGGCTTTTCCGTCCGTTTGACGCAAAACATTTTGTAAAAGCCCTGCCTTCTTCTGTTAAAGCGATTGCCGTTTTAGACCGCACAAAAGAGCCCGGCTCTTTGGGCGAGCCTTTATATGAAGATGTCCGCACAGCTATCGCGGAAATGCAGGCCGCGGGCGAGTTCAAAGGCAATCCAATTGTACTCGGCGGACGTTACGGACTGGGTTCAAAAGAATTTACCCCCGCGATGGTAAAAGGCGTATTTGAAAACCTTACAGGTAAAAAAATCGCCAACTTTATCGTCGGTATTAAAGACGACGTTCTGGGCAAGAGTATTGATTACGATCCGCATTTTGTACTGGAAGAAGAAGGCTTGAGCGAAGCCCTGTTCTACGGTCTCGGATCGGACGGTACGGTCGGCGCGAACAAGAACTCAATCAAGATCATAAGCGAGGCGAAGCCCGAGCTTAACGCGCAGGCGTACTTCTCCTATGACTCCAAAAAATCAGGCGGCTTTACGGTTTCGCACCTCCGTTTCGGTAAGGGCCGTATCAGAAGGCCGTACCTTATTAACTCCGCGGACTTCCTGGCGTGCCATAAATTTGCTTACATGGAAATGTACGATATGCTTAAAATGCTCAAGACAGGCGGCACTTTCCTTCTTAACAGCCCGTTTAAAGCGGCGGATGTCTGGAAGAATATCCCCGTAGAGGCGCAGCAGCGCATTATCGACAAAAAATTGAAATTCTATGTTATAGACGCAGCCGAAATTGCAATGAACACCGGTATGGGCAACCGTATCAATACAGTTATGCAGGCCGCCTATTTCAAAATTTCCGGCATATTGACCGAAGACGAAGCGGTAAAACGCATGAAGGAACATATCGAGCACTCCTACGGCAAGAAGGGCAAGGACGTGGTTGAAAAGAACTATAAAACCGTAGACGCGTCATTGAACGCCGTTGAGGAAGTAAAATATCCTTCCGGTACCGAAGGGGACATTCACATGAAAAAACCCTTTGCCACCGCGAAGGATTCATGGATCAGGGAAGTGCTTGGAACCATGTCTGTACAGGAAGGCGACACCCTGCCTGTCAGCAAACTTCCCGAAGACGGAACATTCCCCACAGCTACCACCCAGTACGAAAAACGCTCTGTCGCAGAGCGCGTTCCGATTTGGAACCCCGAGGTCTGTATACAGTGCGGTAATTGTACTGTTGTCTGCCCCCATGCCTGTATGCGTTTTAAGAACCTTACAGACGATCAGGTTGCGAAAGCGCCGAAAGGATTTAAAACCGCCGAGGTTAAACCGAAACCGGTAGCAGGTCAGAAGGCGGCATTGGTCATCGCCTGCGAAGACTGTTACAGCTGCGGTGTTTGTTTCAATATCTGCCCAATGTCCAATAAAGGACAGGAAAAGCCGTCGTTGTCATGGAAGTCTTACGCGGACGATCATGAGTTCCACGCGGAACAGGTTGCTGTTTGGGATTACTTCCTTTCACTGCCGGAAACGCTTATCGGAGAGCTTACATCGCCGAAAGCCCTTGCCTACAAACGCCCCTTGTTTGAATTCTCGGGCGCCTGCGGCGGATGCGGCGAAACTCCCTACGTTAAACTTATGTCCCAGTTGTTCGGCGACCGCGCGATTATCGCCAACGCTACGGGCTGTTCCTCAATTTACGGCGGAAACCTTCCGACTACTCCGTACTGCCAGCGCGCGGACGGGAGAGGACCCGCATGGTCGAACAGCTTGTTCGAGGACGCCGCCGAATTTGCGATGGGTTTCCGTCTTACAAGCGACAAACTGGCTGTACATGCCCGCGAAGTTGCCGAGAAGGCAAAGAGCGAAGGTATCGCGGCCGCAATCATCGACAAGATTCTTTCCAACAATCAGGCCGACGACGCGGCGATTGAAGAACTGCGCAAAAACATAGACGAACTAAAAGCCGCGCTTAAAAACGACGGCAAACCAACCGCAAAACTTCTACTTTCTCTGGCTGACTACTTTGTCAGGCGGTCTGTATGGGCGTTCGGCGGGGACGGCTGGGCTTATGACATCGGCTTCGGCGGGCTTGACCATGTTATCGCCTCCGGCAAGAACGTAAACCTTTTGTGCATGGACACGGAAGTTTATTCCAACACCGGCGGACAGATGTCCAAAGCGACGCCGGTCGGCGCAATAGCGAAATTCGCCAATGCCGGGAAGGACAATACCAAGAAAGACCTTGGCGCGATAGCGATGAGCTACGGTTATGTGTATGTCGCCAAAGTTTCAATGGGCGCGAACATGAATCAGGTAATTAAGGCCTTCCGCGAGGCGGAATCCTACAACGGTCCGTCGTTGATTATCGCATACTCCCACTGTATCAACCACGGAATTGACATGAGCAAGGGACTGGATCAGGGCAAGGCGGTTGTAACAAGCGGTCTTTGGCCGTTGTACCGCTACGACCCAAGGCTTATAGCAGAAGGGAAGAATCCCTTCCAGCTTGACTCCAAAGAGGCGACCACAAGCATCGAAGACTTCATGTACAAGGAAGTACGCTTCAAGAGCCTGAAAGCCGCAAGCCCTGACCGCGCCGATGCGCTGCTTGCAAAAGCAAAAGCGCATGCCGAACGAGTTTGGAAAGAGTACAAGTATATCGCGGATAGACCGTTCTAAGGAAACTTTTAAGTAATAAAAGCCCTTGTCTTTATGTCAGGGGCTTTTTTATGCCCGAATTCTTAAAAATAAAATTATTTTTGTTTACTTATTCCAAAAACCGTGTTTAAGTTAATGTATGAAGCTGGGTTTAAGATCAATGACTTTTAGCAGGAAACTTTTTGAGCAACGGTATCTTTTGCTGTTATCGGTTCCTTTTATCATTTGGCTTATAGTTTTCTGCTATGTTCCGCTTATTGGCTGGCTGATGGCTTTTCAGGATTATAAACCTCAGTTTGGCTGGTTTAAATCTCCCTGGGTAGGGCTGAAGCATTTTAAAGACCTTTTCAAAGCGCAGTTGTTTTACCGCTCCCTGCAAAACACCCTGGCTATGAGTTTTTTAATGCTTGTTTTCGGCACTGTTACAGCTATTACTTTTGCGGTTCTCCTTAACGAACTTCGTTATCTTCCGCTTAAACGTTTTACGCAGACTGTTTCCTACCTGCCGCACTTTGTTTCATGGGTTGTTGTTTCAGCCATTATTACGCAAATGCTGGCAATAACAGGTCCTGTGAACGAACTGCTTCTTTCTATGGGTGTAATAAAAGAGCCGACAAACATAATGATTAAACCGGAGTATTTTTGGTTTATTGTAACATTTGCCGATATATGGAAAGAAATGGGATGGAACGCAATTATTTATCTTGCGGCAATGGCCGGCATTGATGCGCAGGTTTATGAAGCCGCGGAAATTGACGGCGTAAACAGGTTTCAAAAGATATGGAATGTTACCTTGCCGGGGATACAGGGCACAATCGCCATTTTGCTTATTCTGAGCGTAGGCAATATCATCAATACAGGTTTTGAAAGGCAATTTTTGCTTTCCAATGCGATTACAGCTCCCAAAGCGCTTGTTTTGGATTATTACGCTTTAAATTACGGAATTCAAATGTTCAGGTATTCTTTTGGCACTGCTATAGGCGTTTTTAAATCTATAGTCAGTATAATATTGCTCTTATCAGCTAACTGGATAGCAAAAAAATCCGGCGTTGGGAAGGTTTTTTAACAAGGAGATAAAATGGCTTCAGTGCAAAGACAAACAACAGCTGATTTCATAATACTTTGCTTCATGATTTTTATAATCGTTATTACGCTTTACCCGTTCCTGAATGTAACCGCCAAATCATTTAATGACCCGCTTGATACAGTGAGAGGCGGTATTCACATTATCCCCAGAGTCCCCACCCTGCAAAATTACATTGGTCTTTTTGAGGGAGGAAGCAATCTGCCGACCGCCTTCCGTAATTCAGTGTTAAGAACCGTTATAGGCGCGGTAAGCGGCGTTCTATGCTGTTCCATGTTTGCATTTGTACTCAGCCGCGGCGATTTTTTATTTCACAGGAGTTTTACAATCATTCTTGTCATTACAATGTATGTAAGCGGCGGATTGATACCCTCATTTCTCCTTATAAGGAATCTTGGTCTTACAAATTCATTCTGGGTTTATATTATTCCCTGGCTTATCAGCGCTTTTAATGTTATTGTTATCCGGTCTTATATAGACACAATTCCCTATTCATTGCAGGAATCCGCAAAGATTGACGGAGCCAATGATATTAATATATTTTTCAAAATTATTTTTCCGCTCAGCAAACCTGTGCTTGCCACAATAGCTTTGTTTATAGCGGTAGGACAATGGAACAGTTGGTTTGATACTTATCTGTACGCGCGAGGCACAAAGGAACTTTCCACTCTTCAATACGAATTGATAAAGATTCTTGACAGCGCCCAGTCTGCCGCCACCGCTCAAACGGACTTACAGATGATGGGAATGCGCGCGGCGGCGCGGAGCCCGGAAGCCATAAAAATGACTATTACTGTTATAGCGACAGTTCCGATATTATTGGTTTATCCATTTTTGCAGAAATACTTTGTCTCAGGAATTACTCTTGGGGCGGTAAAAGAATAAATTAAATTAACAAGGAGAAGAAGATGAGAAAACAAAAGTTTATGACAATTGCGGCGTTATTAACGCTTACATTGGTCATTTTCACTGGCTGCGGAAAAGGCGGAGGAAAGACAAGTACAACAGCAGGTACAAAATCTCCGATTACTTTCACTTTTTTTAATGCGGATTTGGATCAGGGGAATGCCGGCTGGACCGATCCCGTCGCTGCGGAAATCACCAAACGCACGGGAGTTTCTTTAAAAATTGACGGTCCTGTAGGCGGCGATTATCTGCAGGCGGTCGGTATAATGATTGCTTCTAATCAGCTTCCGGATTTAATTTTCGCCAAAGGCGATATTGCCATGCTTATTGACGCGGATTTAGTAATACCTCTGGATGACCTTATTGACAAAAGGGGAGCCAACATTAAAAAAATGTACGGTCCCCTGCTTGGCAGGCTTCGCCATACTACTGAAAACCCGCAAATTTACACTGTCGGTACATACGCTGTAAAGGATGCTATTTGGCAGACAGACGGAACCATGCAAATTCAACATGCTGTTTTAAAAGATCAGGGTTATCCCAGAATGAGGACTCTTAACGATTTTGAACAGGCAATTAAAACCTACTTACGCAAGTATCCGGTTATTGACGGGCGTCCAACTATCGGTTTCTCAATATTAATTGATACCTGGCAGTGGTACATAGACCTTTCCAATCCTTCCTGCTTCCTTCTTGGCTATCCTGATGACGGTCAGTGGCTTGTAGACCCGAATACACTGGAATCATATTATAAATTCCTCCATCCTCAGGCAAAGGAATATTACAGATGGCTTAACCGTATGTACCATGAAGGAGTTCTGGACCGCGAATCATTTACGCAAACAGAAGATGAATGGAGAGCTAAAATTGCGCAGGGCAGGATACTGGGTCTTTCATATCCGATTTGGGGCTGGAATGAATCCAGACAGTCTCTTATAAATACGGGTAAACAGGAAAGAACTTATGCGTATCTTCCTATAACGCTTAATGAAAATTACAGAGCCGCTTCCACTATGGATCCCGGTTTCAGCGGCGGATGGGGAATTGCAATCACAAAATCCTGCAAGGACCCGGAAAGAGCGTTTGAATTTTTGGATTGGTGGGCTACCGAAGAAGCCCAGATTCTTGTTAACTGGGGTATTGAAGGCGTAAATTACAATATAATTAACGGTCAAAGGGTTGTTCCTGAAGAAGAAAGGCTTACTTCCGTAAGCGATCCTAATTACGGGAGAAGGACAGGCGTAGGTATCTACCAGCATCCGTTCCCGATGTGGGGACGCGGCGGCAAGGACTCAGCCGGAAATTGGATTTACAGAGACAGTCCTGAATTTGTCAAGGCAAACTACATAGACGTGGAAAGAGAAACTTTAAAAGCCTACGGCGCTGAAATGTGGACAGACCTTTTCCCGTCAACAGAATCCTTGGGAGTTACCCGGCACGGACAGGCATGGCGGTACGCTCTGCCTCCTGAATTAAACGCAAAGGTTCAGGAAGCTGATGATTACATGAAGACCGCTCTTTCGAATATAGTTATCGGAAGGCAGCAGGACTTTGACACAACTTGGGATAAAATAATCTCTGATTTACGCGGTATAGGCATTGAAGATGCAAACAAAGCTCTAACGGCGCTTGTAAAAGACAAAGTAAAGCTCTGGGAAGGCAATTAGTCGTCCGTAATGTCCGCATTACGGACAATTTTTAACTTGTATAAGTTAAGCCCCGTCTGACGGCGTAATGTAGTTAAACGGGGTATTTTTATTTTTCAGGAGATGTCTATATGAAGTTGGCAGGAAAAACAGACAAAGTTCTTTACGGCGGAGATTATAATCCCGAACAATGGCCTAAGGAAATTTGGAAAGAAGATATGCGTCTCCTGACTTTGGCGGGGATAGATATAGTCAGTATCAATATTTTCAGTTGGGCGGCTTTACAGCCGTCTGAAGATGAATACAATTTTTCCGTTCTGGATGAAATTGTAGAAACTGTAAGCGAAGCGGGAATGAAAATATGTTTCGGCACCGCAACCGCGACGCATCCTGCATGGATGGCGCGCAAGTATCCAGAAGTTCTCCGCACAAATACTGACGGTTCAAAACGAAAATTCGGCGACAGGCAGAACTCCTGCCCCAACAGCGGTATTTACCGCCTTTATTCAAGCAAGCTCGCGCGCAGGCTGGCTGAGCGTTACGGGAAACTGAAAAACCTTGCCGCATGGCACGTTTCAAACGAATACGGCGGTTATTGTTACTGCGATAATTGCCAGACTGCTTTCAGAAAATGGCTTATAAAAAGATATAAAACCCTTGAAGCGTTAAACGAAGCCTGGAATACTTCCTTTTGGGGACATACTTACCATGACTGGGACGACATTGTAATTCCGAGCCATTTGGGGGGAGAATGGCATCACAACCGCACTTCCTGCCAGATACAATCAATTGATTACAGGCGTTTTAATTCCGACAGTCTTCTGGATTGTTTCCTTGCGGAGGCAAATGTCCTTAGGGAAGTTACCCCGAATATTCCCGTAACGACAAATATGATGGGAACATTTTGGGAACTGGATTATTTTAAATGGGGAAAACACGTTGATTTTATTGCATGGGATAATTATCCCTGGCCTGACTGTCCGTATACGCGAACCGCAATGAGCCACGCCCTTATGCGCGGCTGCGGAGACGGGAAACCGTTTTCTCTTATGGAACAAACTCCAAGCGTAACAAACTGGCAGCCATACAATGCGCTTAAACGCCCGGGAATAATGCGCCTTTGGAGTTATCAGGCTCTTGCTCACGGTTCCGATACCGTAATGTTTTTCCAGATGCGCCGTTCCCGCGGCTGCTGTGAAAAATTCCACGGAGCGGTAATTGACCACTACGCGACTGAAAACACGCGGGTATTCCGCGAAGTCGCCGTCATGGGAGAAGAATTAAAAAAACTGGGCGATGCGTTTTTAGACAGCGTTCTTGTTTCCGAAGCGGCGGTTCTTTACGACTGGGACAACTGGTGGGCGTCGCAATTATCGGCAGGTCCGACTGTTGACCTGAATTATCCCGAAGAAGTTTACAGGTATTACAATGCAGTCGCAAAGCAGAATATTTCCGTAGATGTAATCGGCGTTGACTCCCCGCTTGAAAAATACAAGGTTCTTTTTGCGCCCGTGCTTTACATGATAAAGCCTGAATATGCTGAAAAATTAAAAACCTTTGTCAGTAACGGGGGCATACTTGTTACTACTTATTTTTCCGGAATGACGGACGAACGCGACCTTGTTACGCAGGACGGCTACCCGGGAGAACTGCGTTCTCTATGCGGTATCTGGGTAGAGGAGACAGACGCTTTAACTCACGGCAAGACCAACGGCTTTGTGATAAAAAACGCTCCTTGGGATAAAACCGCTCTTGCCGGAACATGGAAGGCGGAAATGCTCTGCGACATTATCCACAGTGAAGGCGCGGAAGTAATCGCGGTATACGAAAGCGATTTTTATGAGGGAACGCCTGTTCTGTGCCGCAATAAATTCGGCAAGGGGCAGGTTTGGTATTTGGGCGCAAGACCGGAAGCTGCGCTGTTGGAGCGTATCGCCGCCATGATTTGCAATGAAACCGGAATAAAACCCGTGTTCCCCGCGCAGGAAGGAATTGAAGCGACGCGCCGCATAAAGGACGGAAAGGAAATAGTCTTTGTTTTGAATCACAACAAGGCTGATACGGAAATTATCATTCCCTTTGCCTGCCGTGATTTACTTACGGAAAAAGTTTTTACAGCTTCGCAGAAATATACCCTGCCGGCGGCAGGCGTGTTGATTTTGCAGACAGGTTCCTGAGTTCTTCGCCGGACATCCGTGTTCTATAAATTTTTTATAGTCTCAATATCAAGCCCGGTAATTTCGTGGATTATTTCAACGGATAAACCTTTCGCCAATGCATTTTTAGCTGTTTCGAGTTTTTCTTTAGCAATACCTTCAGCCATACCTTGGGTACGTCCTTCTTCTCGACCTTCAGCACGACCTTGAGCCATACCTTCGGCGCGGCCGTCTATCTTTATCTGTTCAAGTAACATCCGCTCGTCCACTTTTTGGAGGTTCCTGTGAAACCGGATGTCTTTCCATTCCTCCCATAATGACATCTTCTTAGCGCAAAAAACCGGTTTCTTAAGTTCAGGAAATTTTAACGCCAGCATTTCAAATTCCTCCTTTTCTTTACACTTGAAAAATTTTAGCCAAGGCCAAACTGTCCTGTCAACAATTTCAGGCAATTTCGGTAATTCAAGTATAATTATCCTCAGCAATTCTGTAAAGGAACGGTTTTCTTCGTTTCTTAGTTCATATATGTTAAAATACGAATCTTCTTCTTCCAGCAGGTTATGATCGCAGATTATGATGCTTATAGCCTGATGCAATTTATGGTAGTCATCTCCCAGTTTCAGTTGATCTCCGATAAGCCGCGAAGCATAATAAAGGATTCTGTTTCTCATGTTTGATCTTTTTTCAACTTGCAGTTCGATGTGGATAATTTTACCTGATTTGGTGTTGAGTTTAAGGTCAACAACGCCTGATTTTTCCGTTTTGAAAACCTTGCGCAGTCTTGGACTTACAACAGTAAGCCTGTCGTACTCGTCTTCGGGGATATCAAGCAGAGTTTTGAGGAAACTCCTTGTAATGTCGATATTCTTTTGGTTACCGAATATTTCCGAAAAAGCGTAGTCATAGAGCGGCGAAATCATTTTAACCTCCGGGCGCTTGCTGAGCGTTTACTTTATATGGCGCGGAGGCATTGTTTTGTTTTATCGGGAAAGGGAAATTTTATGTAAATTATATTCTATAAATTTTTTATAGTCTCAATATCAAGCCCGGTAATTTCGTGGATTATTTCAACGGATAAACCTTTCGCCAATGCATTTTTGGCTGTTTCGAGTTTTCCTTCGGTAATACCTTGGGTACGTCCTTCTTCTCGACCTTCAGCACGACCTTGAGCCATACCTTCCGCGCGACCGTCTATCTTTATCTGTTCAAGTAACATCCGCTCGTCCACTTTCTGGAGGTTCCTGTGAAACCGGATGTCTTTCCATTCCTCCCATAATGACATCTTCTTAGCGCAAAAAACGGGTTTCTTAAGTTCAGGAAATTTTAACGCCAGCATTTCAAACTCCTCCTTCTCTTTACACTTGAAAAATTTTAACCAAGGCCATACTGTTCTGTCAACAGTTTCAGGCAGCTTAGGTAATTCAAGTATAATTATCCTCAGCAATTCTGTAAAGGAACGGTTTTCTTCGTTTCTTAACTCATATATGTTAAAATATGAGCTTTCTTCTTCCAGCAGGTTATGGTCGCAGATTATTATGCTTATAGCCTGATGCAATTTATGGTAGTCATCTCCCAGTTTCAGTTGATCTCCTATGAGCCGCGAAGCATAGTAAAGAATTCTGTTTCTCATGTTTGATCTTTTTTCAACTTGCAGTTCGATGTGGATAATTTTACCCGATTTGGTGTTGAGTTTAAGGTCAACAATGCCTGATTTTTCCGTTTTGAAAACCTTGCGCAGTCTTGGACTTACAACAGTAAGCCTGTCGTACTCGTCTTCGGGGATATCAAGCAGAGTTTTGAGAAAACTCCTTGTAATGTCGATATTTTTCTGGTTACCGAATATTTCCGAAAAAGCGTAGTCATAGAGCGGCGAAATCATTTTAACCTCCGGGCGCTTGCTGAGCGTTTACTTTATATGGCGCGGAGGCATCGTTTTGCTTTATCCTGACCCCTTTACGGGCGAGTAAATATCAATATATTCCTGAAAAAATTGTAACCAACATTGCCCGGAAAAGTTTTATTATATGAAGAAAGGTGAAAATACCGTTTTTTTACCGGAAAATCATACATTTTTTGGTAAAAAAATACATATATTTGACAGAATGTAAAAAAAATCTCACAAAAAATAAAAAAAATATTTTTTTAAATTTTTTTAAAAAAAGTTGAAAAATATCTTGACAAATAATATAAAAAACGGATATATTATGACTAAGGATAAAGGGGGAACTAAGTAACCGTAGGTTGCTTCCCCTTGCAAATTTTAGGAGGATTCTAAATGAAAAAAATTCTCGTAGTATTGTTAGTCCTTGCTGTGGCGACAGGAGTATTCGCACAGGAAGGCAGTTGGTCGCTGAACGGCAAGGTAGAAATCGGAACTTTTATTGATTTCGATAATAATCCTGAAAAGTTGGCAGGCGATAATCCTGATAACTCAGCGGTTTATAAAAGCAGCGGTTATTGGTCGCCTTATAACTATTACGGTCCTGTAAACGGTCAATTAGGTCTCGGTTATAGCAGGGACGAGCTCTGGTTAGGTCTTACATTCAATACATTGGATTCAGACATAATTAACGCAGGTTTTACTTACGACGGCGGAAATTATAAATTCGAAGTAAATTCAAGTCTTGACAACCTTATTAGAGGGAAAATGAACGTAGGCAGACTCTGGGGTTATTACAAAATGGTGAATGAAATGATTCATCTTGAAGTAGCCTATAACAGCCGCGATACGCAGTTCTGGACTTCCGATCTAACCGGCGCTTTTGGCGGAGCCGGCGGAATTGGTTGGCCTGTTATTGATGTTGTTAGCAGAATTGGTCAAGGCGACAGTCCTTGGGATTCGTATGCCAGTCCTTGGGGCGGAGACAGAGAATCTTTTACCAAAGTTGATCACGGCAACTATCTGTTAGGTGATGTTCAGTTGTCAAACCTCAGCTTCGGTATTATGCTCCGCAGTATTTTCGTTGATAATGACTTTGCAACCGCAGATAATACAACAGGCTGGTTATCAAGTGATAATTCTGTAGACACGACTTTCCCGAAAGCAGTCGGTAAATCAGGCGGTTATAAATTTGTTGACGAAGTTCTCAAGAAAGTAACTATCGGTCTTAAGTTTGATATGCAGCCGATACAAATCGCAGCTCAGTTCAGAATGGGCGATTACGGCGCTTACTTCGGCGGCAAATGGTTTATCGGACCTGTAACAGTCGGCATGAGCTTCATGGGCGTTCTTAAACCCTATGCAATTGATGACGGCAACCTTATGAAATTCGGCGGCGGCGTTGAATACAATCCCGGCGTTTTCGGAGCGGAAATTAAAGCGTGGTACGGTATTGCAAAATTTGACAGCGACAACAGGGCAACCCAGATCGGTCTTGAACCCGCATTTTTCTACAACGTAATTCCTACTCATCTTCAGTTTAGAACTGACGTAGGTTTCTACTTCAATGGCGGTAAGACAGGCGGAACCAAGGATGACATAGAAGTTACATGGGCAGTACAGCCGCAGCTTTTCTGGAACTTCCTTGGAACAGGAGCAGGCTCATACTACAGCTATAATACCGGTATAATTGTCAGGTACAGGCTTGTTAGCGATGCAGTAAATGCTTTTGATGTTGGTTTCAGGTTTGCGTTCTAATTCCGTTTAGTACGGGTAAAAAGGCTGTCCGAAAGGGCAGCCTTTTTTGTATTTTAGGGAGAAGAAACTAACGAGTTATTGATTTTTATTAAAATGTAATTATTTTAAGTTATTTCATAGAAATTCGGCATTTTTTAAAGAAAATCATATAAGTTTTTACGAAAAAAAATTTATTTTGCTTACATAACTGCTTACATAATTGCTTACACTTTGTAAAAAAAAGAGTATTTTTGAAGATTTTTCAGTGTTTAAAATTACCTTTTTTAATGGACTTTTTCGATAACTCGGCTTATCTCACAAGTATTGTATTTTCTCGGGCTAAAGCCGGCTTTAGTCCTGCAAAAATTATTTATGTCGCGTAACAGTTATCCGGAGGAAATCTTTTGTTCTGAGGAGGATAATTAAAAGTTATTTTAATAATTTTCGTAACTTATATTTGGATCCAATGTTTCCTGTCTAATATTTGTTAGACTGCGTAAATATTGTTGATCAAAATAAGCCGCTAATTCCATGGATTGCGCTCTTGTGAAAAACAACTGGAATTCTCCGTTTGTTTTAATTTTATCACTGCTATCTTTTGCAAAAATATCCTCAAATACAGCTTCTCCCTGCGTAATTGTGAAAAACGGTGATTTTTCCCTGAATAGATAACCAAAAGAAAAATCTACATTATCACGATTCTGATCAGAAATTTTGGTTAATTTCCAGATAAGGTAGCCTTCTGTATTGCCATACTGGTTTTTTGTCTTTTTATTATTGACAAGGTTTTTACTGTCAAAATCTTCTGTATATTTTTCCAACGCTTTTAAGAATGCACTCCTGCCCGGTCTGTCAAAAAACTGGTAATTAGTGATAGTATTGCGCTTAAATTCAAGGCATACAGCATCTTCAACAGGAGAATATGATACATTTATATTGACTTTTTTTAACCCCGAAATTGACCCATCCAACTGCGCTTCAACAGTACCAACCGGTACTTTTGGGGATTTCATATCTACTTTAAATTTAGGTTCTCTATTCTTAGCTAATTCCACTTCTCTTTTAAAAGAAGAACATCCAAAAAATACTAAAACAAGCAAAAGTAATGACATTTTTACGATTTTCATAAATACCTCTCTAAATAAATTAAGCATACTCATTGAAGTTACAAAAAAAACGGAAAATAGTCAACGTAAAATACAAAAACAAGCATAAAATGAATACTTCTCCCTCAATAAAAAAAGGCTGCCCTTTCGGACAGCCCCTTTTACCTGCATTAAGCAGAATTAGAAGTTCCACCTGAATACAACGTCAAGAGCGTTTATTACGTCACTGACTAATGTATACCTGACAATAATACCGGTAGCTCTGCCGCTCCATCCGCCGGAAGCGCCGTAATATCCGTCATCAGCTCCGGTTCCGAGGAAGTTCCAGAAAAGCTGCGGTTTTACTGCCCAGTTTACATCCATATCTTTCTTGCTGCCGCCTGCTTTGCCTCCCTCAAAATAGAAACCAATATCAGTCCTGAAATGAAGGTGTGTAGGAATTACATTGTAGAAGAAGCCGGGTTCAATACCGATTTGGCTACTGTAGGTTCCTGTAGTATTTGTTGGTTTTTTAATTGCATACCAACCATTAACCCATGCTCCGAACGGACCCGGTTTGTAGCTAACGCCGCCGCCGAATTTCAACTGTTTATCCGGAGCGTCAGGATCAAGGATACCCATGAAGCTTAAACCGGCTGTTACTGATCCGATAAACCACTTGCCGCCGAAATAAACACCGTAATTACCCATGCTGAACTGCGCCGCGACTTCAATAGGCTGCATGGTAAACTTGAGACCGGCAATAGTCTGTTTTAAAACATCGTCAACAAAATAAAATCCATCTTTTCCATGTGCAGCTTTTTGTCCGTTCCTAATTGTTGTTGTTGGAACACCTGCATTTTCATGGATACCACTATCGCCGAAAACATCAGGCATCACAATACCGAAGCTAAGGTTTGACAAATCAACTCTGGTTCCCAGAAAATTCCAGTGATCAACCTCGGTAAAAGTATCCCCTTCACTCCAAGGACCGTCAGACCACCATCCACTATAATCAAGGATAGCTGAACCATTTACAAAAGTTCCGATTTTATCAGAAACCCAGAAAATTCCATTGTTACTACGGGTATCACGGCTGTTGTAAGCCACTTCAAGGTGAACAAGCCCGTTCAAAAACTTGTAATAACCCCAGAGTGCGCCGATATTTTTTACGCCTATTTCACTTAAAGAACCATTAATCAATTTTGAAAGATCAGCTCCAGCTTTAAATTTGAAATTTTCACCGTCATATTCAAATTCTGAGCCAATGGTATCACCATCATTGTTGTTGAAATAAAGATTAACTGTAGCTGCGTCTCTTGAATAACCAACCACTAACTGGCCGTTTATCGGACCATACCATCCCTTAGGCTCATTATACCCGGAGCCGGCAATAACCGCTTTACCACCATCATCCTTAAGATCCAGATAAGCACCAATTTCAGCGCCGCCCTTCAATGACCATTCTCCTTCCTGTGCGAATACTCCTGTCGCCACAGCAAGGACTAACAATACTACGAGAATTTTTTTCATTTAGAATCCTCCTAAAATTTGCAAGGGGAAGCAACCTACGGTTTTATTTTTGAAAGAAAATCCCTTCGTTTGTGTTGAAATATCAGCATTTATTGTTTTTTTTCAGCGTGTGTAAGCATTTGTGTAAGCAGTAAAATGAGGTGATTTTTAGTAGAAGATGTATGTAAACTTGACAGTATCTTAAAAAGAATTAATAATAAATTCAGAGGATGTCGATATGTCAGATATGGTATTAGATATTAACATGGTTCCCGAAACTATATTCTCTCGCATAAAAACAGAAAAAGTAAAATTTCATGAGGAAAATGGGTCTATTTTATTAACGCCTGTTGAAAAGGAATTAAAAGATTGAATTTGTTTGTTTTAGATGAACAAAATTAATTTTCTTGAAGTGTATTACAAAATATAAAAGTTTGAATAAGGATATAAATATTGAAAACTAAAAATAATAAAATAAATAAAATATTTGAAAAAAGAGAAATATTTTGCGGCACATCAAAAGATGCTGAAATTATTGATAGTGAATATTCTCTTTTCGTTCTTGGAAAAGAAAAGTTTGAAACTATAACATATTTAAGAGAGTGTTTTTATGGAAAGAATGCGACTACCGGAAGAATTCAAAGAGTTTATAAATCTACTTAATTTATACAGTGTAAAATATGTCCTTTTAGGAGGATGGGCTGTAGGATATTATTCTAATCCTAGAGCTACAAAAGATATAGATTTTCTTGTTTCTGTTGATAATAATAATCTTAAAAAATTAAAAAATGTTTTTAATGATTTTAAATCTCCTCCGATAAATATTGAAGTATTGAAAGAAGATAAAGGGTATATATACATAGGAAGTCCGCCTTTGCGTATTGAAGTTATTAGTAATGCAGATGGTATAAATATAAATGAATGTTATAAAAAAAGAAATATTATTGAATTGGATGATTTAAAAATAAATATAATTTCAAAGAATGATTTAATAAAAAATAAAAAATCTACTGACAGATTAAAAGATAAATCAGATGCGGAAGTTCTTGAAAAATATAATTTAAATCCTGAAATAAAAACAAAGGATATACTTAAATTAAGAATAATATTATCAAATATTGTTGGTGCTTATAGTAGTGAAATTAAATATGAAAGTAAAGATATGAAAAAAAGAAAAAAAGATATATATTTTGAGAATGATTTAGATATTCTTAATAAGACAATATTATTATATAACAAAGCAATTAAAACAAAAAGTGAGAAAGATGTATTTAATCTTCATAAATCATTTAAGAATAATCCTTTAACAAATAGTATTTATGATAAATTTAAATATAAAGCATTAAGAAAAAAAATATATGATGAAATAGAGTATAGATATAAATTGTTATTAAAGAACGAATATTCATATTTAATTAATAAGAAAAAATATAAGAATAATAATAGTACGGTAAAATGTAATAAAGAAGCTGTATTTACGCAAGAAAGATAATTCAGGACTCGTTAAGTTTCTCTCCCCCAATAAAAAAGGCTGCCCTTTCGGACAGCCTCTTTTACCTGCGTTAAACAGAATTAGAAGTTCCACCTGAATGTAACGTCAAGCTTGTTGTTATCTTCCATGATGCCGTCAACACCGCTTACAAGCCTGTACCTTACGATAATACCGGTAGCTCTACCGCTCCATCCGCCGGAAGCGCCATAATATCCGTCATCTGCTCCGGTTCCGAGGAAGTTCCATATAAGCATCGGCTGTACCGCCCATGCAACCTCTGTGGCTTTCTTTGAATTATCAGTATTTTTGC
>Ga0268262_10000364_pt1 | contig 60759 bp, 52 predicted proteins | sample TergutNc150P3_FD_190354 | JGI IMG/M metagenome (GOLD analysis project Ga0268262, IMG submission 190354) | Nasutitermes corniger P3 segment gut microbial community from laboratory colony in Florida, USA - Nc150 P3 (SPAdes) (version 2) | ecosystem: Host-associated > Arthropoda: Insects >... | reverse complement strand
AAAACGAAACTGACATATCGGATGTAATTAATGAACTTTCAAATTCATTTTCACAAATAGAAATCCAAGACATAGATATAACCGATTTCAATATTCCAGAAATAAAAATATGAGATAATTTGAAATTACCTCAATCAAATTAAAACCTGTCGCATTTCTGTTTTACCGCCTCCCATTCGGGAAGCGACAAGCGATCTTTTTTCTTGTTATAAAGCCGAATGTCTTTGGGAGTTACCAGTTCCATCTCCCAAGCTAGCGCAACCATCTCTTCACGGTTTCCGGCATGAAAGGCTCTGTATAAACCGTCAAGATGCCTGTCAACCGTACTTTTGGATATATGCAGTATTTCCCCAATTTGGAGAGGGATAAGCCCGCAGCACAGCATAACAAGGCATTCCTTCTGCCGTTTGGTCATTTTGCTTTTGGTATCCGGCCATTCCCCGCAGTGGTCAATCAGGCGCTGAACCTTCGGCGAAATATACTGCCCGCCCTCCCGCACAATCCGCAAGCCCCGCCGAAATTCCCCATATCCTTCCCACAAGCTAAGGTATGACTTCGCTCCCTCCCAGATGAACCACGGGGCACGGCTCACAGAAAAGTCATGGAACGAAACAACGGCAATGTTCAGTTTTGGAAACAGCTTCACCAGATCGCCGACCCTGCAAGGCGTCCCGTCCTGATAAAACCAGCTGTCAATAAAGACCAGACGGGGATTCTTATTGCAAATAACCGTATTCAATTCGTCATTTTCCTTGCCCGTAACCGCAACGTCTTCAAAGCCAGACGCTTCAAGCCACCCTTTTATCTCCGTATGCAGTTCTGCCGCCCTTGACAGCGCCAACACCCCGCCCATTATTCCCCCTCCCTGCCAACTCTTGCGGCACGGTTTGCCGCCGCGCCCGACTTCCTGCTTTCCATCCAGCTTTCAATCTCCGAAGGCTTGAACCGCACCGCCTTGTTCAGCTTGTGGAAAGGTATCTCCCCATTCGCCACATAGCGGTATACGGTCTGCGCCGATACTTGTATCGCCGCCGCCACCTCGCTCACTTTCCAATAGGTTCCCATGATCCCCCTCGCATACGCATAAAATACCCGACCTTCGCCGCTAACGGTACTAGCCAAACGGCTAGGTTTTGATAAAAAAAAACTAAAATTCCGCCGCCACATGCCTTAAAATATGGTTCTCCAGCCCATAAATCACCCCGTAATCTTTGCAAATTTGGGCAACAAACAGTTCCGCAACCGCTTTTTCACAGGCCGCCTCTCTTCGCCCCGCATACCAGTAAAGATACGGCCAGGAAATTCAGAAATATATAGGGGAAATGTCCAACTTTAAGATCATGCCTGTAAAAAAATCCTGATTCCCCAGCCAATTTTTCAATCTTGTACGGCTTATTTCCATAACGCATGCCATAAAAATACAGCCATGAAATTCAGATTGGTACTGTCATTTAATGCAACTTTTGAAAAAAAGCCCCTTTTCTTGCCATGCGGTATTAGACAAGCTTCATAGCCAGTCATTAACGGTGAAGGGGGAAGCAAGCGGCGCGAATTTTGAAAGCGGATGGGGCAAAACCCGCCCCGCCCGGCTCGATGTCGCGCAAGAAACCCGCCGCAGTTTTCCGGCAAGTGTCGCCTTTACCCGGCAGGTGCGGCTATGAATTTTATTGCCAATGTCAGGCTTTGGACAAAAAAAAGCCCCGCCGCAGAAAGACAGCAGGGGCAATTAGCATGAATTGAAAACTAAGCCTGTTTCCGTTCCCCTTGCGGAGTGCCGGACACGGGGAAGGAAAACACATTCAGCGGCATTTCCTTTTTTCCCGCTTCCAGCCCTTGCGGCATTTCGTCAACAGGCTGAAGCAATGCCTCTTGTATTTCTTTCGCCTTTACAAATTCAAGCGGGTCAAAATGCGTGTAGCGTTCCGTCATCCTTTCGCTTTTATGCGTTGTTATCGCCTGCGCCTGTTCGGTAGTCATCCCGCCCTTCAGCATTTCCGTATTGAAAAAATGCCGCCATGCGTGGATGTGCAAATTCCGGGCTTTAATTTCGGCGGCGGTAATCCCGATATTTATCAAAGCCTTGCGAAGGTACATCAAAACCGTTTTCCGACAAATGGGGCTGCCCCCGCCATTAGTGGAAAACAGGTAGCCGTCCCCGCTTGTTTCTTTCAGCAGCTTCAAATCGGCAATCAGGGAAGCGGGAAGCGGTATGTTATGCTTGTCTTTTGTCTTGGTCGGCCTGTAGCCGTATATGTCATGTTGCATACAAACGTAAATGTGATCGTCGAACAGGCAGCTCCCTTTAAGCCCCAAAATCTCGGACACCCTCATGCCCGACAGTGCCGCCAGCTTGTTCACGGTACAGGCGATGCGGTTTTCTTCCCAGACTTTGCTCCAATCCCCGACAAACAATTTTTTGAATTCAAGGGGTGTGATAATCTTAATTTCATCACGGTCGTTTATCAGCCTCTCGACTTTGGCGGTAGGGTCGGCGGTAATAACCCCGCGCTCGACTGCTTCAATCATCATGGTTTTGAAAGTGCCGTAGTAGCCGTTAATCGTGGTATTCTTATATTTTTGTTTTATAAGGCTGTCCAGAAATGCTTCAATCACCGCTGGGGTAATCGCGTCCATTTTCATGTTTTTGAAATACGGCAAAACTACTTTATCCAAATTCCGCTTCATGTGGTCGGAGTAGCTTTGGGTCAGGTTAGCCCGCTTCCGCCTTTTTTTCAGGTATTCGCATTTCTCCCAATCCCACCAGTTCGCGGCGTATTCGCCAAAAGTAGGCGCGCCGTCTTTTTTCGGCAGCAATGCCCCTTCTTTCAAAAGCCTGTTCACCGCAACCCTTGCCGCAGTTTTGTTTGTCTGCCCGGTAGACCTGCCCTGTGTCCTTTTGCCGTTTTCGTCATAGGCATAGAAATACACGACCCTTTTCCCCGAAGGGATAACCCGAAAATACAAGGTAAAATCATTATGAACCTTCATAACGCCCTCTTTTTGGGAATATGATGTCATTATTGATAGCACCGAATTCCCATAAATTTAGCATACTTCACTAGCAACGCTAATTCTTTATGGGATAAGCATTTACGGAAACTGCTAACTCTGTAATTGGGTAAAATGTGTCATTTTCCTTTTGTCCGGTATTGTTACGCTTGTAAGGCCGGTGCCGCCAAAAGCGTTCCACCCAATGCTGGTGACGCCGTCCGGTATGGTTACACTTGTAAGACTGTTTAAGCGATCAGACCAAAAACCATCATCACTACCACCAATGATGCTCTTGGCAGCGCCGGGAAGCTTCAGGGATACGATGTAATTCATGCCTTTATTTTGAAGAAATTCGAGGTCGAAGACATCGCCCGTCATGAGGGAGAGGTCAAGGCTTACATATTTTCCCGCACTGTCTATCTTTGCAAGGACTTCGGCCATTTTCGCTTCCGTGAATTCGCCGGTAACAACCATCAAAACGGGGTCGTCCTTAGCGCCTGTCCCTGCGGGAGTGTCAGCCGGTATGCTTGAACAGCCTGCCAGCGTGAGGGCAAGGGCAAATATCGCAATTAGCGGTTTGTTTTTATTGATCATAGTAAAATAATACCGGAATTGTGAAAAACCGCAAGCGGAAAATCTATCGCTTTAAACGCGGAAACATTTGGAGTTCCCCGCCTGAACAAACAAGTTATGAAACCCGAGATCAATATCATATGGGAACAACCTACCCCGTTGCTCTGCGCCAAACTTGACCCGCAATTTTTTGAAATAGGCTGGCAAAGGGATGGCAGCGGGACGCAAAAAATTTCTGGAGTTCTCTATCGAAACAGACCAGGGAAAAAAAGCAAAAACTTAAAGTGTAATAATGGCGTCCGGCATGAGAAACATGATGATGGCGCTTGTCTACAAAATCAGAAAATGCTTAGTTGTAAATAAAAGGCCGGACGGGGCTGTGTAGATAGGTTTCTCCAGCTTTTTTGCCGTACCGCTGCCATCCCTTTGTCGGATTTTTACAAATATGTGGGTCAAGTTTAGGGCTTTGTGCTCTTTGCGTGGGAAAATTTTTAAGTAATGATTTTCTTTTGAAAAGTGTATTATACTAATAAAGAACCATGAGAATATCAATTTTTTCAGACGCCTACTGGCCCAGGGTTAACGGCGTGACAGTGTCGGTTGACTCCTATTCCCGCGCGCTGATAAGGGCAGGACACGAGGTTTTGGTTATTTGTTCCTCTTACCCCGAGGGCATGGACGGCACGTCTTCGTTTCATTTTGATCGCAAAACGGACGAAGAAGGGCCAAAAGTTGTGAGGGTTCCTTCGATGCCTGCCTTCGTGACAAAAGAAGACAGGCTTGCGAAATTCACAAAATGGCACTGGGTGTTCCGGCAGGTGGAATCGTTTAATCCGGAAATTATTCATATCAATACCGAATTTGTTATTGCCGAGATTGGTTTTCTTTACGCCCGCGCGCATAACCTGCCGGCAATTTATACCTTCCACACGATGTGGGAAGATTACGGCCCGAATTATTTACCCATGCTTCCGATTTTTTTGGTAAGATTTATTGTCCGGAGTATAATCAAAACAATTTTGTTCCAATCGTACAGGGTGATCGTTCCCACCTCACAGATTGAGGAAGTGGTACATAATTACAACCGTAGAATAGAAACCTTCCTCCTTCCCACCGGGATAGAACCGGAGCTGTTTGATCATACTGACGAAGAAGGGGAGATTTTCAGGAAAAAACTGGAAGGCGCTTTCCCAAAGCTTAAGGGAAAGCGAATTCTTCTGTTTGCCGGAAGAATAGTAAAAGAAAAAAACCTGGGATTCCTTTTGAACATACTCCCCGAAATTTTAAAGAAGCATCCTGACGTAGTCCTTCTGTTTGCCGGAAGCGGCCCCGACCTGGAATATTTCAGGGAAGAAGCGAAGAAGAAAGGCCTTGAAGACAACTGCGAATTTTCCGGCTACGTTGAGCGCAAGGATCTTGCTTTAATTTACCGAATATCCGAGGTCTTTTTGTTTCCATCGCTGACCGATACCCAGGGGCTTGTTACCATTGAGGCGATGTTTTCCGGCATTCCTGTTGTGGCCATTGGCGCTCTTGGTACCTTGATGGTCATGGGGGGCGATAACGGCGGCTTTATGGTAAAGAACGACGAAAGCGAGTTTACGGAGCGGGTACTGGCGCTGCTTGAGGACGGGGATTTATGGAGCCGGAAATCAGAGGAAGCCAGACTGCACGCCCGCTCCTGGTCAATCGTAGAATTGACAAAGAAGCTTATTGATATTTATAAGTCCACCGCCGAGGCCTACAGAAAAGACTACGGTGAATCCCGTATGCCGGTTTGGGAACTTGTCATGGATAAAAGGTGGTGGGATATTAACAACAAAATCTTTAAAAAGCGAACCCGCGAGATTTGGCACCAGATGCGATCAAAACTTACAAATTAGGCTTTCCCTTAAGCGATTTTCGAAATCATGATCTTGTCGATTCTGTTGTTATCGAGATCGACGACCTTAAAACGAAAGCCTTCGTAGTCAAAGCATGCGCCTGTTTTTGGTATCTCTTCGGCCAGGTAAAGAATAAAGCCCGCAAGGGTGTGGTATTCGTTTTGCTCGTCCACAAGGCGCTCAAGTCCCAATTCCTTCGCGGCGTCGTCAATGCTAAGGCCGCCGTCGGCAAGCCAGGTTCCGTCCTCCTGCCTGACTATCGCTTCCTCTTCTTTTCCTGAGGCGGAAAGCTCTCCGACAATTTCTTCGATAAGGTTGCGGATCGTAAGGAGCCCGGCAAAACCGCCGTATTCATCCATTACAAACAGATCGTTGGCGTCGGCTTTTTTAAAGGCTTCAAAGGCCTTGAGGGCGGACATGGTTTCCGGAACAAAGTAAGGGGGGCTCATAATGGATTTAAGGCCCGGCCAGGGACCGTCAAGAAGAGCCTTGTAAATATCCTGGGAAGAAACCGCCCCGGCTATTTCGTCAAGTTCCCCTTCGGCGACGGGAAACCAGATTTGGCGGGGAGAGCTTTCGGCGGCCCTTCTGGAATCTTCGGCGGAAGAGTTGATATCAAGCCATTTGATTTCCGAGCGATGCGTCATAAAGGCGCTGACCGGTTTATCTCCCAGATGAAAAACGCCTTCGACCATTGTCCGTTCTTTGCTTTCCACCACGCCGGATTTCTCGCCTTCCAGAAGGGCAAGGTGCAGCTCTTCTTCGGTCATTTCTTTATGCGAGCTTCCGGCGTTCAGTAATTTTTTAATGAATTTTAGCATCCGGTTTTCGTTATCCATATTAATTATTGTAAATAATTTGCCGTTCCAAAGTGCTATTCCTGGCTCATTTCATCCCGTGTTAAGGGACGGATAATGTACAGCCCGTCATTGGAAGTTTCAACGACCTTGTTTTTACCGTCAGGGTTAAGCTCTCCAAATACCTGCACAATGGGAAAACGGGGGTTTTCCGGGTTTACGTCCACCACCTGGCCTTTTTTTCCGCTTGAAAGGAGCACGTAAAGACCGATGGGGTAAATAGAAAGGGAAAAAACCAAAGCGCGGACGACGGTATCATCGTACCGTTTGCCCTCATTTTTAAGCAGTTCCAACATTCCCGTGTAGCCGTCTTTCGCTTCCTTGTGGGGCCGCTGGGCGGATAGAGCTTCATAGGAGCAGGCAACGGCAATTATCTTTGCGTAAAGGCTTATTCTGTCGCCCTGGAGTTTTCTGGGATAACCCGAACCGTTTTCCCGCTCGTGGTGTTCAAGGGCGGCAAGAGTGACAGTCAGGGGAAAGTCGAAGGACTTCAATAAATTAAAGCTCAATATGGGATGGGTAAGTATGGCTTTCTGTTCCTGGGGCAGCAGCGGACGCCGGGACAGGTATATCTGGGGCGGAAGCTTGATCATTCCGATTTCATGGAGCAGAGACGCCACACCCAGCTCTATGAGCCTGTGCGTGGGCAGTTTCAGATACATGCCTATAATCAGCGAAATAATGGTAGATTTTACCGCATGGGACGAAAGGTAGTTATCGTTAGGGCTGGAAAGAGTGTTTTTTTGCACCCTTAGAAGGTAACGCCTGTCTTCCTTGATAATATCGCAGGCTGTCTTTATTTTTTCAGCTACCGCGTTAAAACTTAATTCGTTTTTAACTGCCGCATAGACAAAAAGATTGTCAACATACCTTATAAACTCGGCGTAAAATTCTTCAGCCCGGATAATTTTGTCCCCGTCGCTGAGAGTTGAACTAGCGGAAAGCTCCCCCGGTTCACTTGATTCGGCGCCTTTGGCGACATAATCATCCATCGGGTCTCCGGCGCTGTAAACTTCCGTATACTCCCATTCTTTCAGGGCGCGTATCATTCCGCCGGTCAAGGGCATTTCCGGGGCTGTCAGGATGAAATGCTCGTCCAGATAAACCGACTCGGAGAAAAAGTGTTCCGGAATAATGCTGCCTATCCCGTATTTTTTCATTGTTTTTGAGGCTGTTTCGCTTTTTACGCTGTCATCACTCAAATAGGTCTCCTTCTGATTCTTGCATTATCCCTTCAATTCATTTATCATTCCATCAATTATAAAGGAAAATGAATTGAAATTCAAACTAATATTTGTAATATCCAGCATTGCGTTAATTCTCTTTTTGGTTTCCCTGATTCTTGTTCCCCATTATATATTGGGTTTTTCTTTATCGGCATCCTTCTGGAAGATGAGCTTGCCGTTGATTCTGGTTTGGGTTCTTCTTTTTTCCGCTTTAAATATTTTTTATTTCACCAACAGAAAGCTTTTTTTGCTGCTGGAAAAAGAGGACTGGCCGGCTTTGATTTGTTATTTGGAAGAACGGATAATTTCAAAAGGCAGGTATAGCTCCCGTCTGGTGACTCTTTTGGCCAATAGCTACCTGGTTCTTTCCGACACCGCCTCGGTGGTGAGTTTCGAGAATAAAGTCGCGATCAATAAACCGGCTCTTGTTGACAAAAACGTCCTTGTTTTCGGTACTGCCCGTATTCTTGGGAATGACATTACCGGGGCGGTACATTTCTTTAAAACCAGGAAAGAAACGGCAAATGCGAAGTTAAAAGGCTGGGTAACCTGGTATTACGGCTTCTCGCTGCTGTTGAACCGGCAAGTTGAGGAAGCAAACAGGGAATTTTCACTTTTGGCTTCTTCTTCTATGGACGGCGTAGTAACCGCGCTTTCCTCTTATTTTTTACAGCTAAATATAAAAGCCATGCTGCCGCAGTTTCGGCAGGAGTTCAGGGAAATTTCGGAAACGGGCAGGAAAAGGGCGCTGGTTGCGATACCAAAAATGAAAGACTGGAAGGGCGAGATTGCCCGGCTTTCCACCGAGATCCATGCGGCGGTTATTGCAAAATATCTTCAGGACACAGGTATCTGGCTGTACAATTAAGACAAAAAAAAGACGGTGCGCCTGGACGTTGGGGACGTAATCCCTTAGCGCACCGTCAATTTATTCAATGGAGGTTTCCCTCCCTTAATAAAACTATCGGCTTTTAATTTTATAACCTTAACGAAATCAGAATAATATTTTTAAATTGAATTCAGCGGCGTTGGAAACTGCTTCATAGAAACGGGATGAGTATTCAAGGTGTCTCAAAAGGGGATCATGGGTACTTTCCGCAATTTCAGCTTCCCAGTTTGTGGTTTCCGGGATGAGAAAGCCGGCGATTTCCTTCACGTCGCTGTTATTTATGGCAATATTGGCGGTATTTAGTTTTTCAAGGGCCTTTTCCAGCTCTGTTTTATCCAGATGGCCTAACTTGCGGCGGGTTGCGCTGGCTTTGGCCAGTTTTCCCGCTTCCAGGGCCAGGTTTTCTATCGTTTTAAGGCCCTTCAAAAGGGCTTCTTCGGCGTTTTTATACTTTTCTTCACGGTTTTTCCCTGCTTTTTCCGAAAAGAAGTCCGTCTTTATAGTTTCATAGGTATCTTTTAAAAGGCTTTCAATTTCTTTCCTGCGTTCCGGAAGGGCTAGAAGTTTTTCTATTTGTTCTATTTTCATGCCTTTTATTTCCATGCCGCCCGGAGACAGGCAAATATTTTCTACCGCCGGAAACTGGTTAAAGCGGTTTTCAAACCATCCGGCGTACAGGGAAAGCCGTTCGTCGGTAAGGACTGTGCCGCCGCCTGAGCGCCTGGCGTAGAAAGGCCGTCCGTCCCTGAGCATGCGGTAATTCCAGGTTTCGCCGGGGGAAAAGCGGCAGGAAGAGGCGTGGAATTTCTCCTCGAAAAGAGCGCCGTGGAAGTGGGTTTTAAGATCAGGAAAGGAAAGGTCCAGGCCGGAAATCCACACATTTTTCGCGCCAAGCAGGCGGATAAAATCCCAGGCGCTGGTCGCCACCGACCCACCGGTTCCAAGATCTCCCTTTGGGTCAACCCTGTCCTCAACAAAACGCCCCAGGGGGAAAAAAGACCCGCAAAGGAAAATGTCGCCAAAAGGAAGGCGCAGTATGGTGGGGTAGACCGCTGACTCAGCCACCATGCGGGTTTTGTGGAAAGAGACCCTGTCCAGGTGGCGGGAATTCCAGTATTGGGGATCTACCGACAGAGCGAAATCAGGCTCTATTTCGCGATCGCGGAGGAAACGCAGGCTTGTGTCCACAGCGACTACCAGGCAGCGCTTGTGAATTTCACTGAGGTAAGGGCCCGTCTCGTCCAGACTGGGGCCTGCTGCGGCAAGAAAAACCGGAATGTCCTTTTGTTTAAGAATTCCTTCGAGACGGGAAATCCCTGGGAAGTCACGTACAGCCTGAAGGTTCAGGGAAAGGTTTTTTACCCAGCGTTTACCGAAACGCCTTTTGGTAGCCTGGTTTACGTTTGTCCGCTTGTTCCATTCCGCGATCTTGTCCTCGGCCCGCGCGTACCAGTCCTTGTCCAAACCGCAGAGCGCGCGGTTGCGTATCACCAGGGGAGGAACGCCGGGCGTGCTTTCAAAGAGCGAGAGGGCGGCGGTGAGGCTTTCGGCATCCAGAACGAATACCAGCTGTTCCCTCGCAAGCGGCGCTGAAAAGTCACGAAGCTCAAAGGCCTTTTTTATGATTTCCGGATATTTTTCAACGATGATAATCGGTCTTTTGGGAAACTTTACCGCCAGGGCGGAAAAGGCGTAGCCAAGGCCGAAGCCCAGAACAAGCGCCGGGGTATCTTCCTCATCGGCGGCAACAAGCCTTTCAGCCTCCCGCCTGGGATCCATTTTTGAATGGACATACAGGCCGTTATAGACAAGAGTGGGATCCCCCGAGGCCGCTGACTCAGTTTTCAGGAGCGCTTCGTCAGGGTTTGCCTTTTCAATTTCTTCCGCAAGGAGAGGAAAGATTCTTTTCAGAACGGCCATGTTTTGGGAATAGTAAAGTGAAGCCATCATTGCGTTGCCATGTGTTTTTGTAGTTTTTCCATGATTTCTTTTATGTCCAACGGCTTCCCTAAGTGATCGTTCATGCCTGAGGCAAGGCATCTTTCAATGTCCTCACGGAAGACATTGGCGGTCATGGCGATGATGGGAATTCGTCTGGCAGGTTTTGGGCTTGTTCTGTTTTTACCTTCCCACTCAGCTTCGGTATCGCGAATGTGGCGGGTAGCTTCAAGGCCGTCCATTTCCGGCATTTGAACATCCATCAGAATCAGGCTGTATTTGTCGGGATTCGCGAAATACTTTTCACAGGCTTCGACGCCGTTTTCGGCGGTATCAATAGTCAGCAAAGTGGATTCAAGAAGGCTTGCTATAATTTCGCGGTTGATCTCCATGTCTTCGGCTACCAGGATGCACTTGCCGGGGAAGGTAATGTTTTCGAAGACCTGAGCGGCATTGTCACGGCTTTCTTTTTCTTCGCCGGTTCCCTGCTTTAGCTTAACCTTAAAGGAAAATGTGGAACCTTTGCCGGGTTCGGATACTATCCAGATACTTCCGCCCATTAATTCCACTATGCGTTTGGAAATCGCGAGCCCCAGGCCGGTGCCGCCGTATTTGCGCGAAGTCCCGCTGTCTGCCTGCTCAAAGGAGTTGAAGAGTTTTTCCTGCTGTTCCTTTGATATGCCGATTCCCGAGTCCTTCACATCGGTTTGGATGGTGAAGGTATCTCCCTCATGCAAAATCAGGCGGCTCTCAAGGGAGATGGTTCCGTTTTCCGGCGTAAATTTAACCGCGTTGGAAAGCAGGTTGGTAAGCACCTGGGCCAGGCGCTGATCGTCTCCCAAAAGTATCCCGGGAATTTCCCTGTCAATGTTAATCGTAAACTTCTGTTTTTTTTCATCGACCTTAAAGTTAATAACATTTTCCACTTTGCGGATCATATTTTCAAAATTAAAATTCGCGACGGAAAGCTCAAGTTTGTTGGCTTCTATTTTCGACATATCCAGTATGTCGTTGATGACTCCCAAAAGATGAACCGAAGCGTCGTCGATCTTCTGTAAACAGTAGTCTTTCTTTTCAATGTCATGAGCTCCCCGGCCTATGGCGGTCATACCGATAATGGCGTTCATCGGGGTGCGTATCTCGTGGCTCATATTGGCCAGAAAGCTGCTCTTGGCCGCGCTGGCTCTTTCCGCTTCTTTTTGGGCATGGTAAAGCTCTGAAACGTCGTTCATAACAATTACAACACCCAGGCATGTTTCGTTTCGCTCCCGCGCCTGGTTAATTGTTACCTGAAAAACCTTGTTCTTGCCGTCCAGTAAAATAACTTCCGTTTCATACATTTGTATGCTATTATTCGTAATCACATCAAGGCAGTTTTTCTCCAAATCATCGATCCAGGAATCAGGCATTACGCGGGAGAAAAGTTTGTTGATTTTTATGCCTGTCATTTCATCAATATTGTTAAAACGCAGATAATCCGCCGTAATTTCACTGCCCAGAACGAAGCAGAGATCCAGATCCAGCAGGAAAGTAACATACGGGGTGTTTCTTAAAAGCGACTGTTCGTTTTTTCCTATTGAAGCCAAAAGATCATTGGTCAACGCGTGGGAAATCACGCCTGTTTTCTGTTCCAGCATGGTTTGTAAACTCCGTATGCCGGAATATGAGCTATTGTAACGGTACTTTACTACTTTTTCCGAAAGACGGACAAATGGCAGGTATATCAAAAAGCTGATTGCCAGATTGATTATTTGCATGACGCTTCCGGCAACGGAACCCGAGGCGGCATAGCCGCTGATTATGGCGGGGGTAGTCCAGGCCACTTCCGCCGTAGATACCGGTAAAAAGCCTGTCTTTACCGCTGTCCAGGAACTTATGGTCAGCACAATGGGAACTACTGTAAACGGAATAATATAAACAGGGTTCAGCACAACGGGAAGTCCGAAAAGCAGGGTTTCATTAATGTTGAAAATGCCCGGCAGCAGGGAGATCCCGGCGATTTCCCTTGTACCGGTATTTTTACGTGTCATAAAAAGCGCGCCAAGCAGGGCCAGTGTTCCTCCCGCGCCTCCCATGGTAACGTAAGTATCAAAAAAAGTTTTGGTGAAAATTACAGGCGGAGTTTTCCCTTCCGCAACAAAGGCGGTGATGATCCCGGCGGCAGGCACGTAGATCTCGTTCATCACCGGTTCCAGGGCGTTGGAACCATGGATACCGAAAAACCAGAGGAAATGCCTTGTCAGGTTAAAAAGCAAAGCTGTTGGAAGGGTGTTGCCCATGCCTTTAAAGGGGCGGGACATGGTGCTGTAGATAAAAGCGTGAATGTCGTTTATCCCGATGAAATTCATAAACAGTCTTAATAATGCAAACACGCTGAAGGTTATAAAAGCGGGGATCATGGCGGCGAAGACATGGGTCATAGCGGTTCCCGCTTCTTCCGAAAAGAAACGAATTCTTAGTTTTGGAATTCGGAAAAACAAAAGGAACAGTTCCGTTGAAAGAAAGGCCGCAAGGATAGCGGCAAACAGGCCGTTCACAGCCATCCAGTTGTATGGTATTGCCCAGTCGGCGGCGGATGATTCGGTTAAAAGAAGCAGTGTGCTAAAGGCCAGTAGCCCGGAAATCACAGGATGTACGGCGTCCTTCGGGTTTTTTAGATTAAAGCCCTCGGCATTGCTGTACCCTATGGAAAAAGCCATTATCGGCGAAAGAACCGCCATGGTTCCGTTCCAGATAAAACCGCCGAAAGATCGCCATTTTTCGCCAAAAATTCCGGCCATAATCCTCTGATAAGCGGGAACCGGAAAATTGTTTATAAGCACCGCCGCGGCGCCGGCTATTATTATAGGAAGTGTGAGCGTAAGGGATATACGAATTATATTTAATTTTTCTGAATTTGCAAACTTAATCCAAAAAAGTGAAAGAGTTTTTCTTTTTGGCATACTATAAAAGATAACTAAACATAAATAATAGAACAAGGGATGGAATTGTTGTTTTAGGCGGGGAGATATTAAAATATGAAGAAAATTGTGATAAGATACGCGTACTGACTGAATTCATTCGGAGGCTTATAAGGGTATGTTTTCTGATAAATTCCATAAAAGAAGCAGAGACGCGGAACGTACCAGAAATTTGAATATATTTCTCCTTTTGTTGACGCTTACTTTGATAACGGCAGTAGCCGCTTTTATGATTAGGAGCGGAGCAGGCGAAGCTTCCCAAAAACTTATTGGTATATGGTTTGCCGCGTTTGTATTCTGTTTAATTGCGGCGAGTTTGATAATGCGCCATTTTGTCGCCAACGCCGAATTGATTGACGCCCATGAACGCCTGCAGCTCATGCTGGACGCTATGCCCATGTGCTGCGATTTGTGGGACAAGGATTTTAACCTGATTCAGTGTAATGAAGAGGCGGTAAAACATTTCCGCTTAAAGGATAAAAAGGAGTACCTTGAAAAATTTTTTGATCTCTCCCCTAAGTACCAGCCTGACGGCCAGCTTTCTTCGGTAAAGGCGGCGTTGTTTTTACAGAAAGCGTTTGAATACGGTTCGTGCATTTTCAACTGGATGCACCAGATGCCGGATGGCACGCCTGTGTCGTCTGAAGTAACACTTGTCCGTGTTACTTACGGAAAGGAATATATCGTTGTCGGATATACCAGGGATTTACGCGAATATGAACAGATGATGCAGGGACTTGAGCAGCGGGATATTATGCTTCAGACAGTTAATCATGTCGCTTACATTCTGCTTCAGTCTGAAGCCGAAGAGTTTAAGAAAAACCTTTGGCACTGTATGGGAATGATGGCCGGGGCTGTGAACGTAGATCGCGTGTATATCTGGAAAAATTACACGGTAGACGGCAAGCTGCACTGCACCCAATTGTACGAATGGTCCGAAGGCGCAGAGCCCCAGCAGGGATCGGATCTTACGGTGAATGTTTGTTATGAGGAAGGCTATTTGAACTGGAAAGAAGTTTTACAGGCCGGACGCTGTATAAACGGGCCGGTTCGCGGTTTATCGCCGGAAGAGCAGGGGCGGCTTTCTGCGCAGGGCATTGTTTCAGTTCTGGTTGTACCCGTTTTTTTACGGGATCAATTCTGGGGCTTTGTCGGCTTTGACGATTGCCATCGTGAGCGCGTGTTTACCGATAACGAGGAATCAATACTGCGTTCGGGGAGTTTATTGATAGCCAACTCCCTGCTGCGGGATGAAATGAATAATAATATACGCCTTGGCGCCGCCAAACTGGAATCGGCTCTGGAAAAAGCCGAGGCTGCCAGCCAGGCGAAATCAAATTTCCTTTCAAACATGAGCCATGAAATCAGGACGCCAATGAACGCCATTATCGGGATGACGGCGATAGGCAAATCGGCCCCGGATTTAAAGAAAAAGGATTACGCCTTTGAAAAAATAGAGGGCGCTTCAAGCCATCTTTTGGACATTATCAACGATATTCTGGAAATGTCAAAAATTGAAGCGGGAAAATTTGAATTGTCCCCGGCAGAGTTTAATCTGGAAAAGATGCTTCAAAGAGTTGTCAATATAATCAGTTTCCGTGTTGATGAAAAGAAGCAAAGGCTTTCTGTTTATTTGGAAGAGAACACGCCTTTGTCATTGATAGGCGATGATCAGAGGCTGGCCCAGGTAATAACCAATCTGCTCTCCAACGCCGTTAAATTTACTCCGGAAGAGGGAGCGATAAGCGTCAGGGTGAGTTCTGTCAGTAAAGAAGACGGAATGTGTGTGCTGAAATTTGAGGTTAAGGACACGGGAATCGGGATTAGCGCCGAGCAGCAGGCAAGGCTGTTTACTTCGTTTGAACAGGCGGAAAGCAACACCTCAAGAAAATTTGGCGGAACAGGCCTCGGGCTCGCGATTTCAAAACACATAGTGGAATTAATGGACGGGAAGATCTGGATTGAATCTGAACTGGGTAAAGGCGCGGCTTTTATTTTTACCGTAAGAGCGGAACTTTGTACGGAAAAGCCGGTTAATCTTTTACCCACGGATGTAGATTGGTCCGGTGTCCGTGTTCTCGTTGTTGACGACGATCCTGAACTGCTTGAATATTTCAAATTTATAGCGGATCAGATAGGAGTTAGCTGCGATACCGCGGCAGGCGGCAGGGAAGCGTTGCGTCTAATTGAAAGCAACGGTACGTATAATATGTACTTCATTGACTGGAAAATGCCTGATATGGACGGCATTGAGCTGTCAGGCGAGATCAAAAAAATCTGCTCCGGAAATTCGGTAATTATTATGATTTCCGCTCTTGAATGGGATGAAATAGAGCGGGAAGCCGAAAGTGCCGGCGTCGATGATTTTCTGTCGAAACCGTTGTTTTCTTCTTCTGTGGCTGACTGCATCAGAAAATTCATAACCGGCGCGGAATCTCCGATGGCCGGAACAGTGGATGGCAAGAAAACAGATTCATTCTCCGACCGCAGGATTCTTTTGGCGGAGGATGTTGAAATCAACCGTGAAATTGTTATAACCATGATGGAACCTTTACAGCTCGAAGTTGACTGCGCCGTGAACGGAGCGGAGACGGTAGAAATGTTTGCCGCCGAACCGGATCGCTACGATTTGATTTTTATGGATCTGCAAATGCCGGTATTGGACGGCTTTGAAGCTTCCCGTGCGATTCGCAATTTAAATTCCGAAAAAGCAAAAACGGTTCCCATCATTGCCATGACAGCCAATGTTTTCCGCGAGGACGTTGAAAAATGCCTGGAAGCCGGCATGAACGACCACATCGGGAAACCTCTGGACTTTGACAAAGTGCTGGAAAAGCTAAGGTTTTTTCTGGCAAAGGAATAAAGAATGGAATATCCCATGGTTTACCTTGACGATAGCCAGGCCAAAGGGTTGATAATTGAGATAGGACGGCGGATGTACAACAAGCAGTATGTTGCCGCCAATGACGGAAACATCAGCTGCAAAACGGGACCCGACACGATCTGGGTTACTCCAACAGGTGTTTCCAAAGGTTATATGAAAGAAGAAGAGCTGGTAAAAATGAGCCTGGACGGGAAAGTGATTCAGCAGGGCAAGTTAGCGCCGTCTTCGGAAATAAAGATGCACCTGCGGATATACAACGAAAACCCCGGGATACAGGCCGTCTGTCACGCCCATCCGCCGGTTGCCACTTCTTTTGCCATTGCGGGTATTAGTCTGGACAAGGCGATATACCCCGAAGCGCTGGTTAATTTGGGCGTCGTGCCTGTGACGCGTTATTCAACGCCTGGTTCCCAGGGAGTTCCCGATTCTGTGGCCCCTTATTGCAGGGATTACAACGCCCTGCTTTTGGCCAATCACGGCGCTTTGACCTGGGGTGGCAGCCTGATGGAAGCGTGGTTCAGGCTGGAAGCGCTGGAACACTACGCGACGATTTTTATGAACACGGAGTATATCATTGGCCAAGCAAATGTGCTTGGCCGCGAACAGATTGGAGAGCTTGTAAAGATTCAGGAAAAACTCGGCATTCAAACAGGCGGCCTGAGTACTCTTGCGCTTCAGGGCGCGGCAAAAAAAGAGGAAAATGTTTTACCAATTGATATATTATCCATTGATACAGTAGATTTGGACGAGGAAAGAAAGGCTCTCAAAATTATTGACCAGACCAAACTCCCCGGAAAAGTGGAGCTCCTTTATTTAACCAAGCAGGAAGACATTTTCCAGGCCATATACCTTTTAAAAGTTCGGGGAGCGCCGGCCATCGGTGTTGCCGCCGCAATCGGTATATACCTTGCGGCGCTGGAAATAAACGAAGAATCTTACGACGGTTTTTACAGCCGCTTTAAAAAGGCAAAGGATCGCCTTGCAGCTTCCCGCCCAACGGCGGTAAATCTTTTCTGGGCGCTGGATCGAATGGAAAGGGTAGTTCTGGATCACAAAGTACACACCCCGGCAAAAATTAAGGAGCTTCTCCATGACGAGGCCGTAAAGATTCGGGATGAAGATATTCAGGTTTGTAAATCCATCGGAGAGCACGGACTTGAGCTTATCAAAAACGGCGACGGCATACTTACGCATTGCAACGCCGGACAGCTCGCCACAGTGCGTTACGGCACAGCCCTGGCGGCTGTTCATCTGGGCCGCGAGCGGGGAATGAATTTCAAGGTCTTTTGCGACGAAACCCGGCCCCTCCTTCAGGGCGCGCGGCTTTCCGCTTTTGAAATGGTCTCCGCCGGAGTGGACACTACGGTGATCTGCGACAACATGGCAAGCGTGGTAATGAAGAACGGCTGGGTTAAGGCTTGCTTCACGGGCTGTGACCGCGTAGCATCTAACGGCGACGCTGCCAATAAAATCGGCACTTCAGGCGTGGCAATCCTTGCAAAGCATTACGGAATTCCCTTTTATGTCTGCGCTCCCACATCCACGATTGATATGTCGATCAAGGAAGGCAAGGACATCGTAATTGAGGAACGTAAGGCGGAAGAAGTTACCGAGATGTGGTACAGGGAGCGCATGGCCCCGGTGGGAGTAAAAGTGTTCAACCCCGCTTTTGATGTAACCGATCACGATCTGATTACCGCAATCGTTACCGAATTCGGAATTGCCCGCCCGCCTTATTCAGAGAGCCTTAAAAAAATCTTTAAATTTTTACCACGAACCACCACGAACCATCACGAACACCTATAAGATATGTGGTAAAAGTGGAAGAAAAAAAACCACGGAGTGCGCGGAGTTTCACGGAGTTTAGGTACGAATATTTTCTTCCTCCGTGTACTCAGTGGTTAAATTCTTCTTAGAATTACTGGTCGAAATCTTTAACTTGTTGACATTGGTTCCAAAGTAGTAGTTCTTAGGGGTCATAGATAACCGCGTCGGCAGTTTCGTAAATACGGCGAACCTGGCTTCGGGAAATCAGAAATTCCGTTGCGCCTTCCTGCTTTAAAGCGTAAAAATCCCGGTTAAAGGGGACAAGGGTGATGGCTGGATGTTCCCCGGGCGGGTTATTAAGCCGGTATTCGATGGTCAGTTCCCCGGAGTTCTCGCTTTGCCTGACCGGGCCGGGATATTCGGCGTCTGCGAGAAGGCCGATAACGGCCTGGTAAAAGGTCTTGAAGGAACTGGTCTCCGCTTTTTTCCCGTTAAGATAATAAAGAGCGTCATCCCCCGTTCCCCGGAAATCCACGCTGAGATTTTTCTCTCCCCCGTTTATCGAAAGGTGATCCACCGAGTCAATGTAGACAAGGAGGATGAATTTATTAATCAGGGTAAAAGGTTTGATGTTTACGACGCTTTCCATGCCGTTCAGGGTAAATACCCCCGGAGCGTTGGCAAGTTTCGCGTAGTGTTTGCCGTTAAACTCGTTTCCTATCAACAGATCAAGGGATTCCTCTTCAGTCCGCAGAAAAATTCTGACAGGCTCATCCAGCCCGTACGGCTTAAGGGAGGAGGGCGCGTCATCAATAAATTCCGCAATCGAAAGATCCTTAAGCGGTATAAGCCATTTTTCAAAAGCTTCGCTGTCCACTCCCCTGGTACGTGTATACGGCGAAGTAATGATATGGGTGGAAAAGAGGCCGGTAAAATCAGTTAGAGGCGTTTCAGGTTTCAGGCCGATTTCTATCCGCTTAAACCGGGAAGACTCCACACGCAATTGGATCAGCTCCGAAGTTTCGAAAAACGGAAAAAGGGATCGCTGCCTTATGTTATCCAGGGTAAACCGCATGTACTCCGCCGTATATATAGAGACTGAGTATACCCTGGGATCCCCTGCTTCCATAATGTAATAGGAAGATCTGGAGGGGGTCATGTCTCCCAAAATGTACTCCACTCTCTGTCCGGCTGAATCGGTAACGAACGTTCTGTAGGAAGGTTTATCCAGCCCGTACTGTGACACATCCGGAGGCGTCTCTTCTATAACCCGTTCGACCCAGACGCTTGCCAAAGAATAAGCCATGTATTGGATCTGTGACTGGTCCAATTCCATTCCCTCAGGCGGGATTCTCCCTTCCAGTGCAGCGAGTTTCCAGGCGCCATTGTTTTTTTCCAGCGCCAGGCTGTTTAATTCGATTTTAACAAGCTCGGAGCCTTGAAGGTTTCCAAGAACCGGAGGAGGCGTATAGGTGGTCGACGATGCAGAACCGGCCTTTTTCCTGCTCCATGCTATTGACCAGTAATACGCAACGCTCAGGAGTACAAGAACTCCAAGGGCAATAATCAGGGTTTTGATTTTACCGGACATTTTCAGGACCTCACAGATGCCGCCGCTTTAACCATGTTACCAAACCGCTTATAAAAAAGGCCGCGGGAATGGCAATGATAAAAAGCGCTCCGAAAATGATGATCCGTACCATATTCATTCTGAGGGGCAGTACGAACACGCTTTTGGATCTTAGCGAAATGGTTTCGGGGCGATCTTCAAGCCAGGTAAGGCTGTTCATAAACAGATCCCTGTTGGCGTCAATGCCCAGAGTTGCGAAGTCTAATAAATAGCCGCATCCGATTACAACAATGCGCGCCTGTGGTTCATTGTTCTGTACCCAGGACGGATCCTTGACAGCCGCTCCCAGGATAAGGGGGCCGGAAACATCCGAGGGCGTTTTCGCGACGGAAACATCGTCCAAATTGGTACGGAGAAAAGCGCCGGCGGATGAAGTCATCAAAGGCGAAATTTCAACAGTCATCCGTTTCGTATCCAATAATGAAAGCGCCATCGCTTCTGCCAGAACTACGGGAGTTTTGTTTTTGTCCGCAAGCGGTTTGGTGATTTCATGATCCGACAAATCCGGCCATTCGGTACTCGGATCAATAACCACATAATACAGGTCTGTCTCATGGACAATTCCGTATATGAATTCGAGCCCGTAGCTTGCCAGAACTTCGTTAAGGCCGGAGATTTCCCGAATATTATGATTCACCGTTACCAGAAGGCGGCCTCCCTTTTCCAGGTAATTCAGGAGTTTCTCCGCCTCGGCAGCCGCCAGGTCTCTTTTGGGATTATTCAGAATGAGGGCTGACGCGTCGGATGGAATTGACGCTACCAGAAGGTTTAAGGATTTCAGGGTGAAATTTTCACGTTCTATCACATCCTGAATGCCATACGCCGAAAGGGGCGTTTCCCCATGTCCGGTTATTTCGTATACGACCGGGGTATTTCCCGTACCCGCGTAAAGAAGGGCATTCGTAATCCTTCGTTCTATCGCGATGCCGGTAATTGAGTTGCTTCCGGACTGGAACGAGGAGTAATCGTACATATCTCCGGGAGCGATAACCTTGAAGCCCTTTGCCCCTTCCACGATCAGGCTGCCGCGCGAAATCCCCTGCCTTTCCTTGTCGTACCTGTTCACAAAGCCGGGGTTCCTGTCCGGGTCAATCACATCCATGCTGATGTTACGGTTTTTGGACAGGTAGAGGTTTACTATGCTGATTACGTCCTGGTTTTCTTCGCCGGGCCGCCAGAGACCGTAAAACCTGACAGGGATCTTTACCGTTTCCAGCACCTGCAATGTCTGTTCCGAAAGTGAATAAATTTTGCCATAGGTTAGATCCACCTGCGGCTGGAATTGGCCCGCAATAAGGTTTACCAGGATTAGGCCGGCGATTACCGCCAGGGTCAAAAGCGCCGCGTAGCCGCCGTATCTTACCTGCCGGGTCTTGAATGATTCTTTGATATCTTCGATACCTTTTATTTTCAAGCCTTTAATTTTCATCATGCCCTCCTAGTTCCACCGCCGTTTTTCAATGCGCCTTACCGTGAGAAACAGGAAAAGACCCGAGAAGGATGCGTAATACAGGAGGGAATCAAACCTCAAAAGCCCCATTGTAAAAGATCCGTAACGGCGGTTAAGGGAAAACCATCCCAGAAATTTACTGATGAATCCGAAGAAAATATCCTGCCTGAAAAGGTAGATACCCCCAATGGCGAGGCCGCCAACCAGCGCCGCTCCCAGGACAATTACCCAATTCCGGGTGTTAAGGTAAATGAAGACGCACACCGCCGCGAGTAGAATCGCCGCGGAAATGATCCCCGACCTTGTATCCGACGGGACCATCTGACTTAAGGGATCAATTAACCAGATGAGCATCAGGGCAAAGAAACTAACCAGCGCGGCTGTGAACTGGTTTTCGGTAACCGTGGAAACTAGAATACCCACAGAGATATAAGAGGCTCCGAGAAAGATAAAGCCGATATAGCTGCCCAGGGTTTCCCATCCCTGAAAATCCCCGTATGCGGCGATAACCACCGTATACAGGGCGGTAAACGCGAGAGTAGCGCAGTAAACCGCCATGGCGGCCAGAAATTTTCCGCAAACTATTCCCGTTATTGAAACGGGACTTGTAAGGAGGAGCTGATCCGTATTCTGTCTTTTTTCCTCGGAAAAAAGGCGCATGGTTAACAGGGGTATGGTAAAAAGATAGATGATGATGACGTTGCCCAGAAAGCCCGTAAACTGGGAGTTTTGGGGGAGAATATTATAGAAGGTAAAGAAAATCCCCGTCAGGAGCAGGAAAAGCCCCATATAGAGGTACCCTATAGGCGTAAGAAAGTATGCCCCTAATTCACGTTTAAAAATCGCGAACATTTACTTTTCCTCCCCGTTGCTGTTTAAGCTGTCGGCTTCTTTGGTAGTCAGTTCTTTAGTAGTTAAATTGAGGAAGATATCCTCAAGGCTCATGTCCAAAGAACGCATCATGAGGATTGGGATGTCTGCGGCGGCAAGGGCCCTGAACAGATCCCTGCGTATGTCCGTATCTTCCGCCGCCTCCGCTATTGCGTCAACGGTACCGTCTTCCTGGGATTTCATGAACTCCAGCTTCCTTATTGAAGGAAGCTTTTCCAGCGCCCCTTGAACCGCGTTCTCGCCGGCGTCCAGCCTGAGAAGTATGCGGCTTCCCCCGATAATTCGCTTTGCCAGGTTTTCCGGACTATCGTCGGCCACGATCCTGCCCTGATTTATGATAAGAACCCGGCGGCACACCGCGCTTACCTCGGGCAGAATGTGGGAGCTCAAAATGACGGTATGGTCTTTTCCCAATTCAATTATAAGGTCGCGGATTTCAAGGATCTGTTTTGGGTCAAGCCCCGCGGTTGGTTCATCCAGAATCAGCGCCTGGGGATCTCCTATTAACGCCTGCGCAAGCCCCACCCGCTGTTTATACCCTTTGGAAAGGTTTTTAATGAGGCGTTTGGAAACCTCATGCACGCCCACAGTTTCCATGATACGATTCACCTTTTCCTTTTTTTCCCGCTTAAGAACGCCTTTTATTTCCCCGGCAAAGGAAAGATATTCCCTGACTGTCATATCCGGGTATAGGGGGGGATTTTCAGGCAGATAGCCGATTTTTTTCTTGATTTCCGTGGGATGCTCAAGAATGTCCTGGCCTTCAATTTTGACTGTCCCCTCGGTGGCTGAAAGGTAGCCGGTAAGGATGTTCATGGTGGTCGATTTTCCGGCCCCGTTTGGCCCCAGAAATCCCACGACTTCACCCTTTTGAATATTAAAACTGGCATGGTCAACGGCTACATGGGGCCCGTAGCGCCTGACCAAATTGGAAACCTCAATCACTTTTCTTCTCCTTACAACGGTTAGTATCTTGTTTTTTTCTTTTTTTGTCAAAATGTATTGTCTTGCCGCCATAACCAATGCGAATGCTTGACAACTGAATAGTTCGGCATATACTGGTTACTAGCCTTAAAAGTTCCGGAAAAAGGAAAAGATGGAAAGCAATTCATCAGTACAGGGACAGCCCATAATACATAAAAAATCTTTTAACAGAAAACTTAAAGACAATCTTACATCTTATGCCTTTCTTGTTCCATGGATCGTAGGTTTTTTTGCCTGGACTTTTTACCCCATGCTTTATTCTATTTACCTGTCCTTTACCCAATACAACATAATCCAGGCGCCCAAATGGATAGGGCTGCGCAATTACTTTGTCATGTTCATCGGAAACGCAGACTTCCCAAGGGACCAAAGGTTCATGCATTCCCTTTTTGTTACCATGCATTATGTTCTTGTCGCCGTACCCAGCAAACTGATTTTCGCCCTTGCCGTAGCCATGCTGATGAACCAGAAAATTAAAGGTATTCCTTTTTATCGCACAATTTACTATATTCCGACGCTGCTGGGAGGCTCCGTCGCCATTGCCGTGCTTTGGCGCCGCCTTTTTGCCGGGGACGGTATTATTAATATCATAATCAGGCAGGTTTCCGGAGGCAGATTAAACCCCCCTTCTTGGCTTTCCACCCCCGAGTTTTCTATTTATACGCTGGTACTTCTGACGGTGTGGCAGTTTGGCTCGCCCATGATAATTTTCCTGGCGGGGCTAAAACAAATACCTACCGAATACTACGAGGCGGCCAGCGTTGACGGGGCCGGAAAAGTCAGGCAGTTCTTTAACATTACCCTGCCCTGCCTTTCGCCCATTATTTTTTTCAACCTGGTAATGCAGATGATAGGCGCGTTCCAGTCTTTTACGCAGGTCTATGTAATTTCAGGCGGCACAGGCGGGCCAGTTGACTCTACCATGTTCTACAGCCTCTACCTTTACTTGCGGGCGTTTGCCTTTGGGGCTATGGGATACGCCTCGGCCATGGCCTGGGTACTCCTTGTCATTATCGCGACTATGACCTTTTTAGTCTTTAAGGTTTCCGGTTCTTTAGTGAGTTACGGGAGCGGAGAGTGAAGAAAAAATCCGCAGCCGATATTGTCAAGCTGGGGCTTTCGCATCTAGTTATTATTATCCTGGGTGCCGGGATGATATACCCGGTTCTATGGCTTTTCTTTGCTTCTTTTAAGCAAGGAACGCAGATATTTACCGATCCCGGCCTTTGGCCGAAACCCTGGATCCTTGATAATTATCCATACGGATGGAAGGGTATAGGCATTGTTACCTTTAACACTTTTTATCTTAATTCTTTTATTATCTGTATTGGATGCGTGATTGCCAACGCGCTAATGTGTTCCATCTCGGCTTACGCTTTCGCACGGCTGGAATTTAAGGGTAAAAAATTCTGGTTCGCCATATTAATGATCACCTTTATGCTTCCCGGACACGTTACCATGATCCCGCGGTATATTATTTTCCGCATTTTGGGCTGGATAAATACTTTCAAGCCCTTCATCATACCCAAGTTTTTCGGCGGGGACGGTTATTTTATATTCCTGATGGTACAGTTCATACGCAGCCTGCCAAAAGACATGGATGAATCGGCCATAATAGACGGCTGCGGTAAGTTCAGGATCTTTACAAGGATCATCATGCCGCTGAGCGTGCCGCCTGTAATTACCACCGTGCTTTTCACCTTTCTATGGAGCTGGGACGATTTTCTTGGCCACATGATCTACCTTAATTCCCCGGAAAAGTTTACGGTGCCGCTGGGCTTACGGCTCTTCCTGGATTCATCGGGTGTCTCCTCATGGGGGCCAATGTTTGCCATGTCGGTAGTGTCACTGGTTCCCTGTTTTGTTTTGTTCTTCTCCCTGCAAAAGTACTTTGTGCAGGGCATTACCACTACTGGTATTAAAGGGTAGTTTACCCTGAATATATAATCTGGAGGTTAACATGAGAAAGGTAATGTTACTTTTGGCAGTACTTATTTTAACGAGTACTGTGATCTTTGCCGGCGGCAGCAAGCAGGAAGCGGCGCCCGGCGTTTCTGTAGTTCGCTGGTCTTTCTGGGGCGGTGAAGCTCGCATTAAGAATACCCAGCTTGCCATCGACATATTCACGGAAAAAACCGGGATAATTGTGGCTGCCGAGCCGGCGCCGGGAACAGGTGAGCACTTCACTAAATTCAAAACCCAGCTTGCTGGCGGCATGGCAGCTGACATCGTCCAACTTGGAGGCGATTTTAATAATTTATTAGCGGATAATCTTGTAACTGTGCCAGGCATAGATGATTTTCTTCAGCCATTAGATCCTTTTGTTAAGAGCGGCGCCCTGGATATTTCCAAAGTTGACGCTTCAGCCATTCAGCTGGGAACAAGGGACGGCAAACTGTACGGGCTTCCTGTAGCTACTAATATACAAGGCTTAATCTACAACAAAGGCCTGCTTCAAAGAATTAACGCTCCCCTGCCCAAAGTTTCCATGACCTGGGCTGAATGGGAAGCTTGGATGGCTCAAGTAAAGCCATTGCTTCCCGCCGGTACGTATGTCCTGACAGATTTCGGCTGTATGCAAAACAGTTCTTCCTTCTTTGGTTACTGGGCCGGGGATAACGGTACTACCCAGTGGGATGGGAAAAAAACCAATTTAACAAACGCGGCAGTTCAGGCATACCTTGACCTTTGGGCCAAATGGCGCGCCGCCGGATACGTTCCCCCTGCCAGTGTTTCCGCCGATTATGCGGAAACCAATGAGGCTTCTATGTCCATGATCGCGGGAAAAACCGTCGTTACAATGGGCTGGTCAAACAACCTTTCAACCTGGCAAAATGCCATCAAAGATGAACTTGATCTGATCGAACCCCCCAACGCGGCGGTTAAAAAGGGCCTGTCACCCCAGGCGAGCCAGATGATGGGCATAAGCAAGACTTCAAAGAACGCAGAAGCCGCCGCCAAATTTATCAGCTACAGGGTAACTGATCCCGGCGTCTGGAAGATAATGGGAGCTGATCCCGGTACACCGGTTACTCCGGATGCCAGAGCCGCTTCCGCCGCTTCCGATACAGCCAAGAAAATTAACTCTTATCTTGATGTGGCAGGCGCCCACACCTCACCCCGTATGCCCAATTTCCCCAACGATTCAGAATGGACCAGTAATTTCTTCCTTATTTACCAGAACGTAGCGTACGGACGCGTTAATTCCGCGGCGGGAGCGCAGCAGGCAATGGAACTCATCACAAGGCTTACACGGTAAGACAACAGAGAATCTTGTTGCCGGAGTTCCGGCACAAAAACCGCGCCAAATGGCGCAAAGAGCCTTTTCCTGTATGGGAAAGGCTCTTTTGGTGTGCCCAGCATGGGCAGTAACTTGGCGGTGAAAGTCCGCTACACGCTTGGCAGTAGGAAGTGTTAGCCAAAGGCAAGGGTGTCCGCCGTAAGGCGGAATCTGAAGGAAGCCGGAGGCAAAGTCCCGGGCCGACGAACAGAAATCGCATAGAAGGCAATGCAAGGCGGACGAGTTTGCCAAACAAAACGAAGTCCCAAAGACCGGATAGTTGTAATGGCTTCCGGTTTACTGCCCGAACCTGGCAGTGTAAATGCGGCGGCCACATGGGATGAAGGTTATTGACTCTTACCTGGGGAGGTCTGGACGAAAAGCGCAAGGTAAATAAACCTGAGCAACCTATACAGTGATGTATGGCTGAACGTCCAGAAGTCAGCAGAGGCCATAGTACCGCTAAAGGGGATGTCCCGAGAAGAGGGAGTACGAACGGAGCGGGAAGGGCTGAACAATGGGTGCTGGTGAAGTGAGCGGAAGGTATATTGATGTGCAATGGCAGTAATGCGAGAGCAGCTAAACGGGGAAAGTAGAGTGGAACTCAAGGATGCCTCAATAGCGCCAAATGTCAATGACTGGAACCATGGAACAGGCAATGCGGAAACGCACGAACCCATTGAACCGCCGTGTACCGAACGGTACGCACGGTGGTGTGAGAGGACGGTCGCTCAAATAATGGGCGGCCTCCTACTCAATTTTATTTGGACAGACCTCGGTTAAAACCCAAAAAATATGCTATAAATAACTATGTCCCTGTCGTGGAATGAAATTAAAACCAGAGCCGCCGCTTTCGTCAACGACTGGAAAGAAAAGGCCCCGACAACGCGGGAGGAGGCGGACGCCCAATCGTTTCAAATTGAGTTTTTCAACATATTTGGCGTTGACCGGAAAAAAGTAGCGGTTTTTGAAGATAAAGTAAGGCTTTACAAAGACCGCCAGCAGGGGTTATTCGCCGATAATGTGGCAGGCCCATCAGGTTACATAGACCTGTTATGGAAAGGCCATATCCTTATAGAAATGAAAAGCCCCGGCAAAGATCTTGAAAAGGCTTATGAGCAGGCGAAGAACTATGCCCTCGCGCTGGACAAAAAAGATTTTCCCAAGGCTATACTGATATGCGATTTTGTCAATTTCCACTATTACAACCTTCTTGAAGACGGCAAAGCGTACCGCTTCCAGTTGCCCCAGTTGCTGGAAAACATAGAACTTTTCGGCGACCTTGCGGGCTATCGGGAAACCGACCCCTTTAAGCGCTGGGATCCGGTGAATATCGAAGCCGCTGTAAAAATGGGGGAACTGCACAACCGCCTGAAAGAAATCGGCTATTCGGGCCGCCCGCTTGAGTTGTACCTTGTGCGCCTGATGTTCTGCCTGTTCGCCGACGACACCGGAATATTTGAGCCGCAAAAAACTTTCCTTAAATACATCCTTGAGCGCACTAATGAGGACGGCAGCGACCTTGCCCTGCACATCCAGAAAATATTTGAGGTGTTGAACAAGCCGAAAGACAAGCGCCTGAAAACCATTGACGAGCAGTTAAACTTGTTTCCATTCGTCAACGGTCATTTGTTTGAGGAGCAGATAGAAACCGCCGACTTTGACCGTCCCATGCGGGACACCCTGATTGAATGTTGTGCCCTGGACTGGAGCAAGATTTCCCCCGCCATTTTCGGGGCCATGTTTCAAAGCGTTATGAACGACGAGGAGCGGCACGACATCGGGGCGCACTACACCAGCGAGGAGAATATTCTAAAGCTCATCCGCCCACTGTTTCTTGACGGCTTGCGGGAGGAATTTGAAAAAGTAAAAAAGCTTTCCCCCGCGTTGCGCCGTGAACGGTTAATCAAGTTCCACGACAAAATAGCATCCCTTAAGTTTCTCGATCCCGCGTGTGGATGCGGCAACTTCCTGGTCATCAGTTACCGCGAACTGCGCCTTTTGGAACTTGACATATTGGAAATACTTTTGGGAAAAGAAAAAGTCCTTGATATACACAGTGAAATCAAAGTTGATGTCAACCAGTTTTACGGGATAGAGATAGAGGAGTTTCCGGCTCAGATAGCACAGGTCGCCCTGTGGCTGGTAGACCACCAGATGAATATGCTTGTCCGCGAGCGTTTTGGGACTTACTTTGCCCGCATACCGCTTGTCGCCGCCGCCTCGATTCACCACGCCAACGCCCTTACTCTCGATTGGGAAAGCGTTATTCCGAAGGGCGAATTGAGTTACATATTGGGGAATCCGCCGTTTTTGGGCGCAAGCGTTATGAGCAAAGAACAGAAACGGGAAACGGAAAATATTTTTGACAAGATGAATAATTACGGTATTCTTGATTATGTTACCTGCTGGTATAAAAAAGCGGCTCAGTATATCCAAGAGACGAGTATTGAAGTTGCTTTTGTATCGACAAATAGTATTTGTCAGGGCGAACAGGTTCCGACATTATGGACTGATCTTATGAACAGACACAACGTAAAAGTAAATTTTGCCCATCAGACATTCAAATGGAGCAACGAGGCAAGAGGAAAAGCCGCGGTGTACTGCGTGATAATCGGTTTTGCGCCTGCGGACAGGGAGTCAAAAAAGATTTATCAATACGCGACTGTTACAGGAGAGCCGATGGAGATATCGGTAAAACAGATAAACGCATATTTAGTTGACGCTCCAATCATTTTTATTGAAAAAAGGAATCAGCCAATTTGTAATGTTCCATCTATGACAAAGGGCAGTTCTCCGACCGATGACGGTAATTTTTTGCTAACACAGGAAGAAAGGGATAAACTTTTGGCAAGCGACCCAAAGCTGGCGGAAATAATCCGCCCTTATACCGGAGCAAAAGAATTCTTGCATAATATACCGCGCTATTGTATTTGGCTGAAAGATGTTTCACCCGCAAAGTACAACCATTCAAAAGAAATAATGACTCGGTTGGCAAAAATAAAGGAATTTAGACAAAAAAGCGATAGGACAGCGACCTTAAAATATGCGAACTATCCAAGTTTATTTGTTGAAATACGACAGCCAGACACCGATTATATCATTATTCCCCGGCATTCATCGGAAAACCGACAATACATCCCTATTGGCTTTATGGATAAAAATATTATAGCCGGAGACGCAACTTCATTCATTCCCAATGCGACGCTTTACGAATTTGGAATAATTACTTCCACAATGCACATGGCATGGATGCGTTATGTGTGTGGGCGGCTGGAAATGCGTTACCGATATTCAAATACCATAGTGTATAACAATTTTCCCTGGCCATTTCCAACCGAAAAGCAGAAACAGGCAATAGTGAAAGAGGCCCAAGAAGTTTTGGAAGCTCGTAAAAAGTTCCCAGAATTGTCCTTGGCGGAATTATACGACACGACATCAATGCTCCCTGAACTGGTAAAAGCCCACCAGAAACTTGATAAAGCCGTGGAAGCCGCCTACGGGCAATCTTTTGGCGATGACAGCCAGCGGGTGGCGCATCTGTTTGGGCTGTACCAGAAGCTGAGCGGGGAATTGTTTGTTGAAGGGAAGCGGGGGAGGAAGGGGTAATGCAAAATAAACCAGCGCCTTATCCAGACACTGATTTTCAAGAGAATGAATCTGTCTTTTTATTTGAATCAAAAATTGATAGAAAATGTATAAAAACACAAATTAACACACGGGATAAAATTCCTAATGTTGATGGCTACATTGAAATTGTTGATGAAGATAATGTTCCAATTTATAAATTTGAAATACAGATTAAAACTATTAAAAATGAAAGAAGCTATTATTGTCCAATAGAAACAGTGAGCTATACAAACGTAACAACATTGCCAATATTATTAATTCTTGTAGACATAACACAAAAGGTTGTATATTGGAAACACTTAATTAGAACCAATGCTCGTCAGTCAAAAAGAAAGAAATCATATATATATGATTTATCTGAACTTGACATAATAGGTAATCAAAACGATTACATAACTAAATGGAAAATAATTGCTCAAAATTATATTGAAAAAATACAAACACTTTATGAGGATACAACTCTTTTAGAAGCAAGTGAAAATATATATCCACCAAAAAATTTAAGCCAGGAAGCTATTATATACTTCCAAAAATATATAGATAGAATTAACTATTTACTCGATCATCATTATTCTATTGTTAAGCAAATTTATTTTAGTAAATATTGGAAATTAGGTGTATCGGTTTACAAATTTGGAACAGATGTTTCTTTCGGGATACGTGGTATACCTTATGGAAAATCAGATTTACTTGTTACAGAAATTGAGAATACAAGAGAAAACTGGATGTTTTCAAAAGAATTTTTACACAGTACTTATTTTTCAAAAAATGAAGATGATCCAGAAAAAAAGGCTAATGACTTTGTTTTGCAAGCTCTTAATAAGGTATTTGACAGAAAACTCTTATTACCAGTCGGAAAAAGGATGACGGAAGAATATGTGTATTTAGTAATATCAAAATGTTATTATATGTTTGGATTAAAAAAAAGTAATTCATATAGTGTAGATGATATAATCAATGGATTAAATAAATATTTACTTTTATGGGTATCAATCGCATTAGATCATATTGATTATCCTAAAAATCCATTATATCCAAATGAAATTTATGTTATAGATATTGTGTATTTGGCAGATATTTTATTTTTTTTCCCGGAGCATTTTCCTAATAAACTTGAGATAATCAATCAGGTATTTTTTAAGGTTGTATCTGGACAAGAACATCATAAGATTAAGGGAAATATAAAATTTTATTCGATAAAAATTGATTTTTATATATTCATAAATAGTTTGAATTATTTAAAGGATCGTAATGTCAAGGAAGTAGAAGCTTTTCTAATAGAACCTAATTATGATCTAGTAAAAAATAAAAAAGCGTATTCTCCTTGTAGCTTATATACACCAGAGAATAGAAAAGAATATATTATGAAATTTTATAAAAATATTCAGGCTATTGTGAATGAATTTGTAGATTACTATGAATTACCAAAAGAGTATAAATTATATTCAAATGAAAAATGTCATTACTTTATTATTCCAAGTGTTGTTAAACGGCAAATAGGTAATAATTCATTTGAAAATGCTGAAATAATTGTTATAATAACGGAGCGATTAGAAGAAGAGATAAGTAATGTAACAATAATCGAAGATAATGAATATATAAGAAATGCAATTTTTTTAGAATCATGGAAAAAAGAATTTTTTTATAATGGAAGATCATATAATCTTATTTCATGGTCTGCTGGATTAGATGTCGGTGTTTTTGGTGAATTGCCTTTTTATAATAGAGTGTATTCACATTTGCAAAAAATGCTAGAGAGAATAAGTAAAAAAGATGAAAACCCCGATATTTTATTATAAAAGGTGATGTTGTGAATTATGTCAGTTAATATTAGTGATAGGATATTAATTTACAGGAGTAGTCGTGCCGCCTAAAACCCTTCAAATCCGTAACAGCACCGCCGAGTTTCTCATTTTCACCAAACAAGCCGGAGAAAACGGCAAATCAAGCTCAGGCTTGATAGAAGTTCGCGTACAGGACGGAACCATCTGGCTAAGCCAAAAACTCATGGCTACTTTGTTTGACTGCTCCGCCGATAACATTTCCCTGCACTTGAAAAGTATCTACGCAGAAGATGAGCTTTCAGAGTCTGCAACTACCGAGGATTTCGCGGTAGTTCAACGAGAGGGTAGCAGAGAAGTTCAAAGGATGGTCAAGCATTACAACCTTGACGCCATAATCGCCGTAGGCTACCGAATTAACACCAAGCGGGCCACCGCCTTCCGGCAATGGGCTACCTCTATTCTTAGGGACTATGCGTTGAGGGGTTACGTCATAGACCGGAAGCGCATGGAAAACGGCGCTTTTCTTGACGAGGATTATTTTGAACACCTTCTTGCGGAGATTCGGGAAATCCGCCTTAGCGAGCGCCGTTTTTACCAAAAGATAACCGACATCTATTCCACAGCGATGGACTACAACAAAAACGCCCCCGTGACAAAGGAGTTTTTCGCCAAGGTTCAAAACAAACTGCATTTTGCCATTCACGGGCACACCGCCGCCGAGGTGATTTATGAACGGGCCGATGCCGCCAAAGAGCACATGGGATTGACTACGTGGGAAAACAGCCCTCAGGGAAAAATTGTAAAAACGGATGTGGCCATCGCTAAAAATTACCTGACCGAGACAGAACTGGAATCTTTGGGACGCATAGTCAACGCCTATCTCGATTTAGCTGAAGACCGCGCAAAAAAGCATATCCCCATGACCATGGAAGATTGGGCCAAACGCCTCGACCGTTTTCTTGAGGCCGATGACAGGTCGATTCTTCAAGACTCGGGGAAGATAAGCGCCAGGATCGCAAAAGAATTCGCAGAAAGCGAATTTGAGAAATACCGTATTATTCAAGACCGCTTGTTTGAATCCGATTTTGACAGGGAAATTAAGAAAATTAAAAAGAGAAAACAGCCATGATAATAAGCGCAAGCAGAAGAACCGACATTCCAGCATATTATTCGCAGTGGTTTCTCAACCGCCTAAAAGAGAAATTTGTCTATGTAAGAAATCCTATGAATATGCGTCAAGTCAGTGAAATAAAGCTTAATCCCGAACTTGTTGACTGTATTGTTTTCTGGAGTAAAAACCCAAAGCCAATGATCGACAAGCTTAAGTCAAATAGCACTCCACTTAAAGATTATTGCTATTATTTTCAGTTCACCCTTAACCCCTATGAGCCGGATGTTGAAGCGGGATTGCCGCCCAAAACTGAAATAATCGACACTTTTAAAAGATTATCCGATATGATTGGCCCGCAGAAAGTTATTTGGCGCTATGATCCGATTTTGATTAACAGCAAATATAATACGCCATATCATATTGATGAATTTGGGAAGATCGCCGGTACTCTTAAAGGCTATACGGAAAAAGTAACATTCAGTTTTATCGATTTCTATAAAAAGATAGCAGAAAACATCAAACTATTAGAGGTTGTTGAAGTATCAATCGAAGAGAAGAATGTCATTGCCCAAAATTTCTCGGAAATTGCAAAAAACAATAATCTTTCAATCGATACATGCGCGGAAGACATCGATCTTTCTGGATATGGCATTACCCACGCTCGCTGTATAGACGACAGGTTAATCTCAAAAATAACGGGATATGATTTACATATCGAAAAGGACAAGAATCAACGGCTGGAATGCGGCTGTGTGAAAAGCATTGATATAGGCGAATATAATTCCTGTTCTAATGGCTGTGTTTATTGTTATGCGAATTACAGCAATGGTATTGTTGATAAAAACGCCAAAGGTCATATTCAGTCATCGCCGTTATTGATTGGCGATGTTTGCCCAGATGACATTGTAAAAGAACGTAAAGTAACAAGCGAAAAAGTATTTCAGAATGAGCTTTTTTAGATGCGGTATGATGAATATACGCTATTGACAAAAACGCAGAAAACCCATACCATCTTTCTAAAGGCGATGATCGGGAACAAGTAGTCCCCGTGCTACTTCTAGAGAGAGCCGGCGGTTGGTGAGAGCTGGTAGAAGGGCGGGCGGATGAATACATCCCGGGAGTTGCGCGCTGAACGATGCAAAGGAACCTCGGAAAGCGAGGTTCCAGACATCCAGTAGGACGCGACGGGAATGCCCGTTACAGCATAGGGTAGGTAACATCAAAGACGCTTTGGTGTTCCGTACCCGGTGAGAGCGCAGTCGTGAGACTGCGCGGAACTGAGGTGGTACCGCGGTTGTCGTTTCAATCGCCCTCGGATTAATAATCTGGGGGCTTTTTTTATCCCCAAAGGAGTATTTCTCATGGCCATTAAGTTGATTCTGTTGATTCTGTTTTTTGCGGTAACGATTTCGGTTGGCCTCTATTTCAGGAAGAAGGTCGCGAACGTCAATGATTTCGTGCTGGGCGGCAGGGCGGTCGGTCCGTGGCTTACCGCTTTTGCCTACGGTACATCGTATTTTTCGGCGGTTATATTTGTCGGCTATGCCGGGCAGTTCGGCTGGAGGTTCGGCACGGCGGCCACATGGGTCGGTCTGGGCAACGCTTTCATCGGCTCGCTGATGCCGTGGGTAATACTTGGGCGGCGCACGCGCGTTATGACGAATCATTTGAAAAGCGCCACAATGCCTGAGTTCTTTGGTTCAAGGTACAATTCGACGGCTTTGAAAATCGGGGCAGCAATTATAGTTTTTATCTTCCTTATTCCATACACGGCTTCGCTGTATAACGGGCTTTCCCGTCTGTTCGCGATGGCGTTTAACATCGACTTTACATACTGCATTGTCATAATGGCGATTCTCACCGCGATATACGTCGTTGCCGGCGGGTATTTCGCCACTGCCGTAAACGATTTTATTCAGGGCGTAATCATGCTCATAGGAATTGTCGCAGTTATAGGGGCGGTGTTAAAGGACAATGGCGGCTTCCTGACGGCGCTAACATCCATGGCCAAAATTGAAGAAGTAAATGTCAATAAAGTACCCACGCCCGGCGTGTTAGCGTCATTCTTTGGGCCGGATCCTTTAAGCCTGCTTGGCGTTGTTCTACTGACATCGCTAGGCACCTGGGGCTTGCCTCAGATGGTTTCCAAGTTTTATTCCATTAAGTCAGAAAAATCGATCTCGAAGGGCGCGATTATATCTACGTTCTTTGCCTTTGTTGTGGCGGGCGGCTGTTATTTTCTTGGCAGTTTTGGGCGACTGTACGCTCACTCGGATAAAATTTCATACGGCGCTAACGGCGGCATAGTATTTGACTCAATTATACCTGCCATGCTTTCTAAGTTCCCCGATTTGATGATAGGCGTCGTCATCTTGCTGGTGTTCGCGGCATCCATGTCCACGCTTTCGTCCCTGGTTATTGCGTCCGCGTCAACCTTGACGCTGGATTTTCTGAAAGGCCATGTGGTAAAGAAGATGAACGAAAAAAGCCAGCTCCTGATAATTCGTGTACTGATTGTGGTGTTTATTGTTATTTCTTCGTTTATCGGGATTATTCAGTACAGAGGCGGAATCAGCTTTATCGCCCAGCTGATGGGCGTTTCCTGGGGCGCTCTTGCCGGATCGTTCCTTGCCCCCTTCGTATACGGATTGTATTGGAAGCGGGTAAGTAAACTCGCCGTTTGGTGCAGTTTTATTTTCAGTACCGGCCTTTTGACGCTGAACATCTTCTTTAGAAGCTCGTTCCCCGCTCTTTTGCAGTCGCCCATCAACGCCGGGGCCTTTGCCATGCTGGCCGGGCTTGTAATTGTGCCAGTGGTAAGCGCGATCACCAAAGCGCCGGATAAAGCCTTTGTGGATAATTGCTTTTCCTGCTATGAGGAAACGGTTACCGTCAAAGTTCGCGACGATTTGGGCAGTAATTAGCAATGAATTTTCAATACTGGGAGCCTGACATTGAGAAGATGCCCCGAGATGAGCTTACCGCGTTGCAGCTGCAAAAGCTGAAGGAGGAAATCGGCTTTTGCCTGCGTACGCCGTTTTATAAGAAACGGCTCGCTACAGTGGGTATTCAAAGTCCGGATGACATCAAAACCCTGGAAGACTTAAAGCGTATTCCTTTTACCACAAAAAACGATCTAAGGGACGGTTTTCCTTACGGTTTTTTAAGCATACCGAGAGAAGATGTGATCAGGTTACACGCATCAAGCGGCACAACCGGAACTCCGACCACGATTTATTTTAACCGCAACGACATCAAAAACTGGACGAACAACATGGCCCGTTGCATTTACGGGACGGGCTGTACTGAAAGCGATGTGTTTCAGAACATGATAACCTACGGCCTCTTCACCGGAGGCCTTGGTTTGCACCAGGGCGGCGAGGAAGTAGGAATGCTGGTTATCCCGTCGGGCGCGGGAAATACCAACAGACAGTTGAAAATGATGGGGGATTTTGGCACCACCGTAGTTCACGCAACTCCGAGTTTCCTTCTGCACCTTGAAACCAAGATGAAAGAAGCCGGGGTAAAAAGGGAAAGCTTAGTTCTTAAACGCGCTTTTGCCGGGGCGGAACCGTACTCGGAAGATACTAGGCGGCGGATTGAAACCCTGCTAAAAATTGACGTGTACAATTCATACGGCCTCTCGGAAATGAACGGTCCAAGCGTCGCGTTCGAATGTCAGTGCAAGAGCGGTATGCACCTGTGGGAAGACGGCTACATCGCCGAAATAATAAATCCGGATACCCTGGAACCTGTGAAAGAAGGCGAGATAGGGGAGCTGGTGCTTACCATTCTCTGCCGTGAGGCGACGCCCATACTCCGCTACCGTACCCGCGATCTCACCGGCTTTTACACCGAGCCCTGCGCCTGCGGCAGGACTCACCGCCGCCTGCGACGCATAACCGGGCGCAGCGACGATATGCTGATTATCAACGGCGTGAATGTTTTCCCCAGCCAGATCGAGGAAGTGATCATGGCCATGAAAGAGGTCGGCAACAACTACCTCATTGTGGTTGAAAAAGACGGCGCGCTTGATCGCCTGACTGTAAAAACGGAAGTAAACCCTGACATATTCGTGGACGACGCCCGCCCCCTTAACGCCCTGATGGAACGGATCAGAGATACCCTGAGGGCCTCAATTTACATTAGCCCCAAAGTGGAACTACACGAGAGCGGCAGTCTGCCGATATCGGAAGGCAAAGCGGTGCGCGTGATGGACAAGCGGCCTAAAGATATGTAAGCGCAAACTGTTTTCACAGTCTTGGATCGACATTTTCGTTCTCCAAAGCCAGTACTGCAAAAACACATTCGTGAACGCGATAGAACGGTTCTTTGTTGACAAAGCGTTGCAGGGATTCCATGCCCAAAGCAAATTCCGCGAGGGCCAGTTCCTGTTTTCTTCGAAGCGAGCGATTCCGCAGCCGGTCAAGGTGGGCTGCCGTGGTGTAATCCGGGCCGTAGATGATGCGCAGGTATTCCCGGCCGCGGCACTTTACCGCCGGTTGCAGAAGGGTGTTTTTGTTGCGGGCGATGAAATCCAGGGGCTTAACCACCATGCCTTCGCCGCCCGATTTGGTAAGGTTCAGCCACCAGTCAACGGCTTCGGCAATCGAGGTTTCATTGTTCAAGTCGACCGTTAGGTGATTTGTGGAGACAAAAACAGGATCGTTGCCCGCTGTGATGTAATCGCGGATTACGGCAAGATGGCGCGGGTGATTTTCATCGTGCCATACCTTGCCTTCGGTGGCGAGAATATGAAAGGGAGCGATGCGGTAGTCGTCTACCGAATTGACGGGCCAACAATAGCGGCGATAGGCTTCGATATAGCGTTCAATAGATTCTCTGCGATTTTGGTAATCCGTCAGTACAGCGGCAAGGTTCATATCGCCAGGAGTTCCCGAGACGAGCGTAATACCGGGAGCGTCTTTGCCGTTATACGAAACCTTTGCCGCCTGCAACGCTTCAACGGCTTTCGAAAGACCGTTTTGCCCTGCCGTGCCGGTCGGGGCATACTGTTCCAGGATGAGGGAACGGGCTTTGGCCGACCATGGCATTAACTCCGTATCCAAACAAACCCAGTTCGTGGAAAAGGCTTCCCAAAAACCGGAATTGTCCAGGGCGGCTTTGAGCCGGAGGAGGATCGCCTGTTCATGGGTATTATCATCGAAGAAGTGGCGGCCCGTGCGGGTGTAAATGATCCCCAGAGAATCGCCCTCGATGCCGAAGCGGGTTTTCGCCGTTTCGTTATTCCGGCAGAGAACAATTACCGCGCGGGAACCCATGTGCTTTTCTTCGCAGATGATCCTTGTGACGCCACGCTTTTTGTAATAATCAAAAGCTTCCAACGGATGTTCCAAAAAGGAGTCGAGTTTGCTGGTTCCGCTGGGGGACATGGTAGGCGGCAGGTATATGAGCCAACGGGGGTTTGCCGAAAAACGGTTCATGATTTCCAGGGTAAAAGAACTTGCTTCTTCGCTTATGGCAATGTCGCGGTACAGCTTCGTTTGAACACGCCGCGCTCCCAGAATATCGGCAATATCGGGTTCGTTGCAGGCATTACCGTCGGCGGCATCGGCAGTGTAATTCAAAGGCTTGACCGGGGCGTAGTATTCCCGCCTGGCGTGAACTTCAACCAATTCGCCTTCCGGATAACGGTAGGCGCTTAGCTTCCCGCCGAAAACGCAGCCGGTATCAATGCAGATCGTGTTGTTGATGTTACGGATTTCAGCGAAAGGGACATGGCCGTAGACCACCAACGCCCTGCCGCGATATTCTTCCGCCCAGTTAAGTCTGACCGGAAGGCCGAACTCGTCGGTTTCGCCGGTAGTGTCCCCGTACAGGCAGAATCCCCGGACTCTGCCGGAACTGCGGCCATGAAACTTTTCGGAGAGACCCGCGTGGGCCACTACGAGTTTGCCGTGATCCAGCACGTAATGACTGACCAGTCCGTCGAGGAACCGTATAGCTTTATCGATAAATTCTTTAGGCTCTTTTTCCAGCTCTTTAACCGTGAGATCAAGGCCGTGGGTCAGCGTGACATCATTTCCCCGCAGTTTGCGCAACAATTTCACGTCGTGGTTGCCTGGCACGCAAAGAGCCGCGCCGGATTCCGCCATATTTATCGCCAGGCGCAATACCGCGGCATTGACCGGACCCCGATCGCAGAAATCGCCGAGAAAGATCGCCCTTCTATTGGACGTAAGCGGCGGACGGGCGGTACAGGATTCCCGGTCTACTTCATACCCAAGCTTTTCCAGCAGCTCCGTAAGCTCGTCGTAGCATCCGTGAATGTCGCCGATTATATCAAAGGGGCCGGTATCGTCGCGTTTGTCATTCCAAAGTTTAGTCCTGGCAATTTCCACGGAATCCACTTCTTCCTGACCCTGCAAAATATGCACGTAACGGAAACCTTCCTTTTGCAGCGAGCGGATGCTTCGCTTTAAATCGCGGGTATGGTTTTTCACTACCTGGGGGCCAACGTTACGGTCGGGCCTCAGGCGGTTACGCTCAAGGCATAGCTCTTCCGGCATATCAAATACAATGGCGACAGCAAGCAGATCCTGAGACCGCGCCAATTCGATAATTTTCTTTCGGGCAAAGGGCTGGACATTGGTGGCGTCAATTACCGTGAGCCTGCCCCGATCCAGCCGTTTGACGGCGACGTAGTAAAGGCTGTCGAAAGCCGCTTCGGTGGCGCTCTGATCGCTTTCATCATCGGAGACAAGGCCCCGAAAGTAGTCTGAGCTGAGGACTTCGGTGGCTTTGAAATGTTTTTTTGCGAAAGTGGATTTGCCGCTGCCCGACGCGCCTACCAGGGCTACTAGGCACAACTCCGGAATTTCTATTTTCATGGGGCGGCCCCTGTCGTTGCATTCTGTTCTGTCGGAGTTGCCTTTTGGGGAGCGTTTTTTCTGAACACAGCCATTTGACTCGGCGTTCTATGCTCTTCGTCCTGTTCGCCTATGTCCTCATAACGAACCGAATAACCGTAGAGGGCGGCAACGGCGTCTGCCCAGGCGCGGAATTGAGCACGGTTCCATTCAAATCGGTGATCGCCATGGCGGAAATTGCCTGCCGCGAGCCATGGATAGTTTACGTTGTAATCGGCATTGGGCGTAGTGATAATAACAATGGAAAATGCCGCGTCGCCGAAAACAACCGACGCAAAAGAAGAGAGGCGGTTTTGCTCCAGATGTTCAATTACTTCCACTATTGCCGCGGCATCGTAATTTTTGAAACGTTTATCTCTGCAAAAAAGCGAGCCTTGAAACAGGGCAACGCGGTTTCTTTGTTTCTCTCCAAGGCGGTCAAGCCCAAGCCTTTCTGCGGCCCTGTTCAACACGGCGGCGGATACATCCGTTCCCGCTATAGCGTCAATGTCCTTTTCCTTTATCAGAAGCCTCAATAAATTGCCTTCGCCGCAGCCCATGTCAATTACCGATTTTGCGCCGCTTGCCTTCAATTCGCCCAATACCGCAAGCAGGCGCTGTTCATTGATGCGGGGTGCTTTTGACGTTGTGGTTGCTTCTGTCTCCTGCTCCTCTTCTATTGCCGGATTTTCTGCGCCGCCTTCGCCGTTATCCAGACGGTTCAGGCGTTCCAGGGCCTGCCTGGTGAAATGGCCCAGCTTGCTGAAATAGCGCCGGGTAATAAAATTTTTTTCCGGATGGTTTTCCAGCCAGCCGGAACCGTGGGCAAGCAGCTTGTCAACTTCCTCATTGCCTATCCAGTAATGCTTGCGGTAATCGAAAACCGGAATCAGTACATAGATATGACGCAGAAGCTCCTGCAGCTTTATCTTCCCGCTGATAGTCAAATTCACGTAACAACTGTTTCCCCATTCAGGAAAACGTTCATCAAGAAGGCCGCTTTCCCATTCAACTTCGTAGCCCAGCGGCGCAAAAACTTTTTCCAGCATTGCGGTATCGCCACGGCAGGGCAGCATGGCAAGAGTGGCGGAAAGGTCCAAAACCGAATCGGCTAATGCCTGCCGCTCTTCGCAGCGGCCCGACATCGCGGTTCCATAAACCCTGGAAATCGCCGTACTCATAAAAGAAGAAGAAACGTAGGGCCGGTCATTTACATAATCAAACAAACCGCCTCCTGAGGAACCAGGCTTTCCACGGGCCAGATCCAGGGGATCAATATCAAGCAGCAAAGCGGCTGTGCAGCGATTCGCGCTCACCTCGGGATAAAAAACATGCACCTTGCCGAAGTTGAATTCGGCGGTTTGAGGACGCGAAGGGTTTTTATGGAGCAGATAGCCAAGATCGTCGGCGTTATCTCCGGTATAAGTTATGGTTAAAAGCATCGTCTGTTAGTATTATCTGCTTTTTGTACATATACAAGATGCGTAAATTCTACGACTTGACAAATAAAGAGAGTTTTTAATAAATGAATTCCATGAACGCAAATGAAAAATCGGTAAAGAGATGCGAATGGTGTACAGGCAGCGAATTGTACATGGAATACCATGATAAAGATTGGGGAACGCCGACCTTTGATGATCGCAAACAGTTTGAATTTTTGGTACTTGAATCTGCTCAGGCCGGCTTAAGCTGGATTACAATTCTGAAAAAGCGCGAAAATTACCGCATTGCTTACGATGACTTTGATCCGGAAAAAGTCGCTCACTACGGCGAAAAGAAAAAGGCCGCCCTCCTGGCTAATCCGGGAATTATCCGCAACCGTTTAAAAATAGAAGCTTCAATAAACAACGCGGTGCATTTTCTGGAAATACAAAAAGAATGGGGGAGCTTTTCGAACTATATTTGGTCTTTTTCCAAAAATAAGGTAATAAAAGGAAAATGGAAAACCATAGGAGAGATTCCCGCAAAAACGGAATTGTCTGACCGTATCGCGGCGGATTTGAAAAAGCGCGGCTTTAAGTTTCTTGGCAGTATAATAATGTATTCACATTTGCAAGCGGTAGGCATTGTAAATGATCATATTGTGAGTTGTTTTAGATATAAGGAAGTATTATAACGCTATATTGTCAAGCATGGTAATTTTTAAATAATACAGCGACTTTAATTAATCCTACTGTAAAGCATACAAACCATAATATTCCCGCAAATGGCATTAACGCGTTTAAATTTGCAATTACGCAAAACAAACATATTGGAATAGAACAAACGGAACCTAGAAAAAGAATCTTTATGCTCTTCTGCCCCTTTTCGTTATTAAAAACAAATGAAACAAATAGAGCAGATACACACATAAAGAAATATGATGCCATCAATGCATAAAAGATTGAATTTGGATAGCCCGCTACCAATAAATCCAGTCCATTTAAATATTGTTTTTCAATGCTGGGTATAACCGTAATAATTTGAATCAGATAGTTTGCTACTGAAATTATTGCATACATAAGCCCAAATGCAATTGATAAATGGCTAAATATTTTCTTTTCTTCTTGCGCGTAATAGTGTATTGCAACGGTAAAAACAACATACGCGCAAGCCATAATTATTGAAGGGAATACTGTAAACATTTGAACAGGCTTAAAATTGGCAGAGTAAATCTCTATTCCGCCCCATGAGGCAAAATTTGGAGTAAATGTCAATACTAAAGTAACCATAAAAGTCGTTATTGATATTGCAACAATAATGGCAGACCAAAAACCGAATTTTAATGCCATTTTATTCATATTTTTCTCCAATCTTTATCGGTATATACCCGGTCTTTGAAATTAGTAATTGACCCTGACCGGATAGCATCCATTCAATAAACAACTCAATGTTTTCATTTTTATTGGCATTATCAATAAATATTGCGTAAAAATTGTCAGAAAAGGGATAGCTTCCGTCCTGTATTGTCTCCCTTGAAGGATAAATGCCCTCAATGGACAATAGTTTGATTTGATCATTTTTTACCATTTCAGTTGAATAAAATAAAAACGAATAACCTATCGCGTTTGAAAAATTTCTATAAACGGCAACCTGGTTTATTATGTCACCCATACCGCCGGATACGTTTTCTCTGCGGGGCCGCATAATGGGAGTATTAGCCATTATTTTTTTCAGCATCGTTTGGCTCCCTGAATTTTCAGGCCTTTGGAAAGCCCTGATTCTTTGATTGGCTCCGTTTAATTTTTCCCAATTATTAATCCTGCCAGAATAAATGTCCTGAATATTTTTAATCGTTAAATTGTCTATGGTATTATTTTTATTAACAAAAAACACAAAAGCTTCCCTGCCTATGGGTACCAGCTTTAAATTTATGCCGTTGTCGTAAAACTGTTTCATTTGCGAATCTGACGGGGCCGCGCAAAATATGATGTCGGCTTCTCCTTTCAAAAGATTATCATAAGCCCCGATGGTCGTTGTACATAATACCTGAGCTCTTGTAGTCGTATATACATTTTCAGGATAAACCGCCTGCGCGAATGAAGCATATACGGGGTAAAGCGCGGTCGCGCCGTCAAGAACAGGTAAATTGTCAATTAGTTTGAGGTTGGACTCCTCATCCAGTTTTGCCAGCGTATTGTTTTCTGCTGATAATTTATATCTGTACAGGTTGCTTTCTTCACTTACAGCCGGAATTTTATTGATGTAATTATAATAGCAAATAATTGTTATTGCCGCTAAAATACATGCGGCAGGAACGGATAATATCAAATAAACTGTTTTTGTTTTAATTGTATTCCAAAGAATCAAAAATACAATTAGCGATACGTAAAATACCAATAATAACGACCACAGTATTGATCTTTGGGCCGAAAAAATTAACGCCAGAAAAGCGAAAAAAGATAATATGCCGGCTGTAAGCCCGATTAAAACGGCGATTCTTTGCCGTTTTGTTTTCATTTTTATTAATAAAAAGAGAAGCAGGATTACAGCTATAATTATCCAAAATATTACGCGCATTTTTTTTTGAAATTTATTACCCTGTCTCTCCCATATTGTAGGGGTTCGGTTTTGCAACCGCGGGGTTCTCCAGATACTCAGGCCACGGAACTACGGTTTTTTGGTTTTTCAAAGCGGGCATTCCTTTTGCGCCGTTCCATATCCACATACTGCCGGAGCCGAAGGAAAAACCGGCTTTCTCCCACGCCGTCTGGGTTTTCAGTTCCGCCGCGCTCAAGTCCGCGCCGTCTTTACTCGCCGGATTTTCGGAAGTCGGAACCGCTACGTAATATAAATAATTCTGCCCGGTCGAAGTGCCGTTCCACCCATAGTTGTTAACGAGCTTGCCGTTCCATTCGGATATTTGGTCGCTCCCGACCACGCGCCCGACCGTATTGTTATTTTCCGGTTCCTCCGTAACGCTTTCGGCCAGCGATACGCAGTTAGAGACAGTGCCGCTCGATACACCGGCAATTCCGCCTGATACCGCTGAATTCTCTTCCCGCCTGTGAAAGATCGCGCCGGCAAAAAAACAGTTCTGTATCGTGCCGCTTGCCGGGTTACTCCCCACAATTCCGCCTTTTCCGTACATATCGCCAATGCTGCCTGTAACATAACAATTCTGAATGGCGCCGTTGTTCACTCCCGCGATTCCGCCTATACCTTGCGTGCCGACCTTAATGTTTACGTCTATAAGTCCCAGATTTTCTACTACGCCATCTACACCGCCAAACAATCCTCCGCTCATAAAGTGAGGGAAATCTTCGGGGATGTTGATCCTTAGGCCGGTGATAGTATGCCCGTTGCCGTCGAATGTGCCGGAGAATCCCGCCGTCCCGCCAATCGGCATCCAGTTGCCGTTCTCCGGATCGTCGTCATTGTCGCCTGTCAATGTAATGTCCGCCATAAGGCGGTAGTGCGCTTCGGCTGAAAATGTTGAACCGACCGCCCGGAGATCGGACTCGGTGTAGATAAAGTAGGGGGCTCCCGCCGTTCCGCTGCCTTGAAGCTTCGTTGACGGGGTGATAACGGAAGCCGCCGTGGCTGCCGCTTCTTTCACATGTTTGTCCGGTTCGTTCAAGGCTGCCTGATCCGCCTGCAATTCTGCGCCTCTGGTTTCAGGCGCTTTTTGTTCTTCGGTTTTTTTTTGAGAACAGGCAGCCGCCGTAACGGCAATTAACAACATCCCCAACAGTTTGAGTATTAATCTTCTTTTATTCATGGTCATTAAACTACACATATAACTCCTCCTCACTTGTACTTTATTCCAGTTCCAAAATAATAACCGTCTCCGGCGTAATGGGCGTTCCCGGCGCGGGGCTTTGGCGCACAACCCAACCGTCCCCGTAAATCTGCATGTCAAGATCATCCCTTAAAAGCAGGGGGAGCAGTAGCCTTTTTGCGACGCCTTTAAAATCGGGGACGGTTTCGTTTACGGCGGGGTAGGGAAGGGCGGGGATGGAGAGCGCGCCGGAATGATCGATCTGGGGATTTCTGCCACGAGGAATGCCCAGGTAGTTAATGAGGGCCTCGGTGGCTTCCCGTATGGGAGGCGCGGCGATCCTGCCGCCAAGGTAGGATGCGCCCTGGGGCTTAACGATTACCAGGTAAAGCACAAGGGAAGGATTTTCAGCCGGAAGCATGGCTATACAGCTCGCTATAAAATCCGTGGAAGAATAAGCGCCGGTTCTGGAATCGATCATCTGGGCGGTGCCCGTTTTAACCGCCAGTGAAAGATCTTCCACATTGGCGCGCCAGCCCGTTCCTATGCTTGAAGTAACGTCCATCATGTAAGAGCGCATTGTTCTTGCCGTCTCGGCGCTAAAAACCCGCCGTGGAGCGCCGGTCTCAAAGTTATTAACGGTTTTGCCGTCGGCTGAAACAATCCGTGAGACGATTTTCGGGGGAACCAGAATGCCGTCATTGGCGACAGCGCTGGCGGCCTGCATCATCTGAAGGGCGGAAACGGCAATTTCCTGCCCCATGGCTATTGTGGGCTTGGAGCGATCCGACCAGCGATCGGTGGGGCGCAGGAATCCGGCGGTTTCTCCTGGGTTTCCCGCCCCGGTGCGCGATCCAAAACCCAGCTTCGTGATTCTGTCGTAAAACGCCTGTGAGCCCGACCGATCGACGGCGTAAGCGGCCCCCGCGTTGCACGAATAAATAATTATGTCCCTGACGTTCACATTTCCGTGTGCGCCCAGGCAGTTGATAATTATTTTTTCGCCCCTTGAGGTGGTCCGCTCGTATTGGCCGTTACAGGTGAAAAGGGTGTTTCCTGTAATGGCGCCTGAGTCCATCAGCGCCGAAAGGGAAAAAATCTTGAAAACCGATCCCGGCTCGTAAGACCATATCGCCGGTCGATCCATGCGGGAAATTTCATCTGAATTTCTCAGGTTGTTGGGATCATAGCCGGGCAGGGATGCGCTTCCCAATATTTCTCCGGTTCTTGGATCCATAGCCATAAACATAACCGCTTCGGCTTTATTCTCGTTCATTACCTGGGCTGCGATACTCTCAAGAATGTACTGAATGCTCACATCCAGGGTCAGAAAGACCTGGCCGGCCCCGCTTTTGCCCAATATCCCCTGTTCGGCTTTTAACTCGTTGTCAAAGGCGTATTCTATCCCGGCAAGGCCAAAGCCGTCGTCCCCTACAAAACCGACAATTTGGGAAGCCAGGGTTCTTTCCGGATAAATCCTACCTACAACCGGCTCTATGCCTATGCCGCGGAAACGGCCGTCTGAAATTGCGGCCTGAATAAGAACGATGACATTTTCGTTAACCTGCTTTTTAAGATATATAAAATCGCTTTGTGAATTGGTAATTTTATCAAAAAGCTCTCCCACCGATAATTCCAATAGGGGGGCAAGATCCCGGCTTAGCGCTTCGGGGTTTTCCATGTCGGGGCGCCAGAGGGTAACGTTCCCCAGCCTGGTTTCAAGGGCCAAAAGCTTGCCGTTGCGATCCAAAATGGGCCCCCTGCCCAAGCGCTGGACAGGGCTGCTTTGCCTTGCGGGTTGTTTTGAGAAAAGCATCAAGTAGCCGTAACGGCCCAGAATAGCCAGGCTGACGACAATAAGGGCGGATGCAAAAACTACGAAGCGTTTTTTCCCGGCAATTTGAGTGTTGCCGCCGGTATCTTTGCTTGGTTCTTCGTTCGTCATTTGCCCAGTACCTTTCCTATAATGTGGCTTTTCTGAATTGGCCCGTAGTTACGGGAATCGTATGATTGGGAACTGTTATCTCCGAATACATAAAAAAAACCGTCGGCAAGGCTCTCTCCGCATCTTTTAACCGCTACTTCCCCGGCTGGCGTATAAAAGATCACCACCTCACCTTCTTTGGGCCCTCCCCAGGATAAAATATAAATAGAAGAACCAGGCAGCCTGATTCCGTACGAAGCTTTGTACACAGTGAGTATAGTCCCGCTCTTTATCGCGGGAACCATGGAATTTCCCTCGGCAATCATGAAATCCAGAATAAAAAGTTTTATTACCAGGGCTGCAATAAAGGCCATCAGGATTGCTTTTCCGGTCATAATACAATTGGACTTATTATAGCCAAAAATTATGTCGATAAACCAGTATACCATGAACAGTTTATTGCTTAATCAGAAGGTAAAAAGACGCAAACAGCGAATGCCGGAAATAAGTAACGCCCCCGCGCAGGATTCATCCCAAAGGAACTCGTCCCGCAAGGAACAAAAAAAAGCGTTCAGGCCCAAGGGGGTAATTTATCTAAATGAAAAGAATGCCAGATTAATAGATGAAATAAGGCAGAATCCCGCCAGGATTCACCATCAAAAACAGGAAAATTTCAGGCAGGGTTACAGACCCATTTACAGGGAAGATACCAGAGAAGATGTCAGAGAGGAAACAGATAACGCCGGTTTCGGCAGGAAGAGGCGTTCTTCGTTTACCGTCCCCCTGCTCCCGATCGCGGCTCTTCTTCTTCTGGCTTTGGGCGTTGTCTCAATTCTGTATGATCAGGGCGCTTTGAGCTGGATTAAGCGAGATGCCGTCGGCTCCGTAAAGGACAACGGTAGCCAGTATAATCTTGCCATTTACGCCGGTGTGAATCCCGGTAAGGCCCAATCGGCTTTGCCGTTTGAAGGCGAGGCGGACTCAGGCGAGATCATTCCCCTGGACATGACGGAAACTTTTGCCTGGCAGAATTATAAGGTTAAAAAAGGGGACTCGGTCTCAAAAATCGCGGCGGCCTTCTCCGTTTCAATGGACGCCATTATCGCCTCCAACGGAATTACCAATGCCAGATCTTTACGAGAGGGGGAGACGCTGCGGATTCCCAACATGGACGGCATTCCGTATACGGTTAAAAGCGGAGACAGCCTTTCCAAAATTTCAAAGTCTATGGGAGTGCCGCTGGAAGCAATCCTTGACGCCAACGATATACAAAGCGACGTTATTAACGCCGGAATGACCATTTTCATACCGGGCGCAAGGATGAACAAGGATGATCTCGCACTGGCCCTGGGTGAGCTTTTTATTTATCCGGTAAAAGGCGCAAGGCTAAGCTCTCCTTTCGGCTGGCGTAATGACCCCATCAACGGGGAAAGACGGCATCACGCTGCGATAGATCTTTCCGCTCCCCAGGGAACCGCGGTTTGGGCCGCCACGAACGGAAAGGTTTCAGCTTTGGGCTACAATGTTACTTATGGGAACTATATTATTTTAAGCCACGCGGGCGGGTTTCAGACAATGTACGCCCACCTTTATTCCATTTCCGTAAAGAAGGGCGACACAGTTTCAAAAGGAACCCAGATAGGAACCGTGGGGAACACCGGGTACAGTACCGGGCCGCACCTGCATTTTGCGGTTTACAAAAATTCAACGGCGGTTAACCCCCTTGATTATTTAACCAGCCGATAATAAAATTGAGGTAAGTGTATGCGTAAACTTGTTTTAATTCTTATTGCTTTTATTGCTGTGGTAACTTTTATCAGGGCATATGATAATTCAGACAGGGTAATGCCTGCCGAATTAAACAAGGTCGAATTAAATGCCGGTGAGAATATAGTTCCGGTAATAGAGTAAAAATATGACTTTTGAGAATAGGCAGTTTATTCTGACAGAAGAAACTTCATTTGAGGAAGTTTTGGATACAGCTTTGGAACGGGTTAATGAAAAACATATTCAGTATTCCCTGCGTCGGGTTAAGGAAATGAGTGCAGTTCTGCTCGGCTTTGAAAAAGAGCTCAACGATTTTTTGAACACGGCCCATTAAGCAAATTATCGAAAAATTTTATTGAGAAACAATCTTATTGAATCAAAAAGCCTTTTGAAGAAACCGCCCTTGTCGGCGTTTTGCGCCGATACCAGCGTAACGCGTCTTAATTCTCCGAGGCTGTCGTAAAGCACAAGCTGTCCTACCGCCTGCCCTGCGTAAAGGGGAGCGATAAGAGGTTCATCCAGCTCTGTTTCCCAAAAGAGCCGCTCGCCTCTTTCCGCCAGGGCGGTAAAATTAAGCGGCTCTTCCGGGGTAAAATCCAGGTAGTTGTCTTTGCCTTTCCAGATACGGGCAGGCGGGAGCGCGCCTATATCAGGCCGGATCGTCTTATAGCGCTCAAACGCCCATTCAAGGACTTTTTCCCCGTCAACGTCCCGCTTTCTGTCGCCTCCCCATTCCGAGGGAGCGCCCAGGATAACGGCGACAAACCGCGTTCCGTTTCTCTCCGCGGTCAACGCGATGTTGTATCCGGATTCGGGGATATAGCCGGTTTTAAGACCATCAACACCTTCTACTCTGCCAAGCAGGCTGTTGTTGTTTCTGTGCAGTCTGGTTCCCGGATTTCCCCGCCTTTCAGGAGGCGCATTTTCCGCCCTTGGGTATGCGAATTCCCTAACCGAATGATAGTCGCTTATAGTTTCAGGGTGCGCCTGCAGGTAGAGCCGGCAAAACTCGGCAAATTCCCTGGCGGTGGTCATGTTTTCTTCCGAATAACCGGAAGAGTCCACAAATCTGGTTTTGTTCAGCCCCATCGCCGCCGCTTCCATATTCATGATTCGCGTGAATTCTTCCACCGAGGGAGCAAGACGCAGGGCCGCGGCTGTCGCGGCGTCGTTGCCTGAAAAAATTGCCATGCCCAGCATTAGTTCCCTGAGACTTAGAGTCTGGCCCTGCGCAAGGTACATCAAAGAGGAGCCGGGAAGCTGGTTCACCGCCCAGCTCTCCCTCGGCGGGGTAATTATTTCATTCAGAGAAGCTCTGCCTGAAGCAACTTCCTTCAGGACAAGGTGCATGGTCATTAATTTAGTAAGAGAGGCGGGGGGAATTTCGTCGTCCGGGTTTTTATAGAAAACTATGCTCCCGGTGTCTGCGTCCATCACCACGGCGGATTGAGAGAAAAGCTCCAAAAAGCCGGAGTTTTGCGGGGATTGGGCGAAAGCGGGAAAAGCGAGGAATAATAAAATTAGCGATCCTAAAATTCTACCACGAACCAACACGAACCACCACGAACATCGACAAGATGTGTGGTAAGAGTTAGTGTTGGTTGGTGTGGTTCGTGGTAAATTCTTTGTAAACATTTGTCCCAAACTACTAGAATTCCGCCTGGCCCGGCGCGCGGGGGAAGGGAATAACGTCGCGGATATTTACCATACCGGTAACGTACTGAATAAGCCGCTCGAAGCCCAGGCCGAAACCTGAATGGGGGACGCTGCCGTAGCGGCGGAGGTCAAGATACCACCGGTAATCGGCCATGTTGAACTTTAGCTCTTCCATGCGCTTTTCCAACCTGTCGTAATTTTCCTCACGCTCGGAGCCGCCGATAATTTCACCCAGGCGGGGAACCAGAACATCCATGGCACGGACAGTTTTGCCGTCGCCGTTTTGCTTCATGTAAAACGCCTTGATCTCTTTTGGATAGTCCGTAACAATCACAGGCCCGCCTGCGACTTTTTCCGAGAGAAACCTTTCATGCTCGGTCTGGATATCGCAGCCCCAGTAAGGCTTGAATTCAAAGGGCCCGCCCTTTTCCAGTTCAGCGATGGCGTCGGTGTAAGTTATGTGTGAAAACTTTGAAGAGACTACGGATTGAAGGTTTTCGATAATTCCCTTTTCGATATGGGCATCAAAAAATTCCAGATCTTGGGCGCAGTCCTTCAGAACTACGGAGAAAAGGTATTTGAGAAAATCCTCGGCCAGCGCCATGTTGTCTTCCAGCCGGAAGAATGCGGCTTCAGGCTCAATCATCCAGAACTCCGCCAGGTGGCGGGTGGTGTTGGAATTTTCAGCCCGGAAAGTGGGGCCGAAAGTGTAGACCCTTGAAAGGGCTTCGGCATAAGATTCGGCTTCAAGCTGGCCTGTAACCGCGAGTCCTGTCCATTTTCCAAAAAAATCCTTAGAGTAATCCGGGGCTTTGCCGGACTTTGCCAGAGCCGCAAGGTCAAGTGTCGTCACCTGAAACAACGCGCCGGCCCCTTCGGCGTCGCTGCCTGTGATAATGGGTGTGTGAACGTATTGAAAATGACGGCTTTGAAAAAACTCGTGGGTCGCGATAGCCAGCCTGCTTCTCACTCTGGCAACCGCGCCGAAAGTGTTCGTCCTTGCCCTTAAGTGCGCTATTTCACGGAGAAACTCCAGCGAGTGCCGCTTTTTTTGAAGCGGGTAAGTTTCCGGCGGGGCCGCGCCCACAATCAAAAGTGAAGAAGCCGCCGTTTCCACCGCCTGCCCTTCCGCCGGGGATGGAACTAATTTGCCGGAGATTTCCACTGCCGCCCCTGTGCTAAGCTCCGCGAGGGCGGCCTTTGTTCCGGCGTCCAAACCGGTAGACGTATCGAAAGTACACTGGATGCCTTTAAAGCAGGAACCGTCGTTCACTTCCACAAAGACAAGGTTCTTCATTTCGCGTTTGGTTCTGACCCAGCCGCGTACGGAAATCTCTCGTCCGTCCGGCTCGTATTTGATAAGCTCTTTGATTAAAGGAAACATAATGGAAAATATAACAATTTTAGGAACTAAGGGGAAGTGCAACAGCTTTTACTTAGAGCTTGTCCCTAAATAAAATTCTACCACGAACCACACGAAACGTACCGCAGACCTTAGGTCTGACGGTACGACCACGAACTTTCACTCCGATGTTTTATTGGAAAACCTTAATGATCCTTTTTGTTTCATAGATTTGAAGGTTAAAAATGGTTTTCTAACAACAAGTTCGTGTTGGTTAGTGTGGTTTGTGGTAAAAATTTTTAAGATATTGTTATTTGGGGATAAGCTCTTAATGAACGCCATTTCTCATGAGGCAGATATTATCGGTGAAATGATACCGCGCATTTAAGCATCCGTATTCTCTTTTTTTACCTCAATTATTTCATATTCGACATAATGACTTTTCCATACTTCATATTTTTTTAAGTCGATCTCTATAGCAGTCAAACACAAACTGAGTACCAGGGCATCATCGGTTAATCCAAGTATGGGTATAAAGTCCGGAATTAAATCTATCGGGCTAAAAATATATACCAACGAGCCAATTACAGCAGCTATTGTTGTCCACGGTATTTCCTTATATTTCCCGTTTGCGTAATCCTTGACTACAGAAAAAAGGAGCTTGATGTTATTGAAAAATTTTCCCAACGGTCCGTGGGCTTTATTTAAAATTGCCTCTTCCTTTTCCCAAACGCCTGAAACGTCGTCCTCTGTAACATTCCTTGAATATTTTGAAAATTCTTCCTCAGCCTGTTTCTTTGTAAAATAAGCCATGATCCATCCTTAATAAAGCGATAAAGCATACTATAAAACTTATGATTTTATTCGTCAATATTTGTAAAGATTTCTGTTGAATCCGCCATTCTATGCTTCTCTTTGGTCTCCAGGTTTATCTTTATCAAGTAGTATTTTTAATAAGATAGCCGCTGTCGCCGCAAGCGTAACGCCTCCGGCAATTTTCACCCCTCTTTCTACCTGTTTTGATTTCAATTTACCGGTAGCGCACCAGAAAGCGAAATGCTCGCAATTAAAAGAAAGCAGCTTATATTTTTTCAGATTCGTCCCAACCAGGCGAAGGGCGCGATGGACTATCTCGTCCGGTGGAAAAACCGGCTTTACCGAATGATCTATTTCCAGGCTGCCGCCATCCAGAAATTCCGAAAGTGAAGTTTTCCGTATATAAGCGTTTTCCGGGCTTATCTCCTTTCCCTGGTCCGGAGAGAAGTGTATCACGCTTTTATCATTGTTGTAGATTCCATAGTGTTGGTACAATCCGCGATTGACGTAAATTACATCGCCTTTTTGCGCGACAGCCATCGTGGGTCTTGCCTCCTTTCCAGGATAATAATGATACAACATCCGTCAATAAAAAACCAGATCCATATTATTCTCTCTAAGCCCGCGATCAATTTCTTCAAAACCTTTATCTATCGTATCGCGCCTGTCTTTAAACGTATCTAACAGAACTTTACGCATAGCAGCATTGTTCATCTTGATATCCTCAAATTCATCCGACCACATCATTGCCTTTTTGGCAAATATGGCCATACGCATTTTTCTATCCTGCTCTTTGTCACGGAAATCAATCATCTTACCTGCTAAAGAGATGCCCGAGTCCATAGCCTTTTGATGAAAATTGATAAAATTATCTGCAAGTTCAGTTTCTTCCTTAGTAAAACCCCTTGGCTCTGATTTGGCGAACGCATTTTGTTCCGATGTATATTCACCCATAACATCCTTTGGAAAAATATACGAGTTAACATTATTAAATATGGTAACATATCTTTCCGTCATAAAACCGGCAATCTTTACATTGATTTGCCATAATTTGCCTCCTGAAAACCCAACTTTTTTCTGATTCGTGGCGAGGGTTTCATACCCCGCCCCTCTGGGGCGGTCATAAGGTATGAAATCCGAGACCAATACCATATGAGAACAACATCCCCGCTGCTCTGCGCTAAACTTGACCCACAATTTTTCTAAATAGGCTGGCAAAGGGATGGCAGCGGGACGCAAAAAATTTCTGGAGTTCCCTATCGTAACAGACCAGGGGAAAAAACAAAAACTTAAAGTGTAATAATGGCGTCCGGCATGAGAAATATGAAGATGTCTCTGATCTATGAAATTAGAAAATGCCCTGTTGTAGAAAAAAAGCCAGACGGGGCTGTGGAGATAGATTCTTCCAGCTTTTTTGCCGTACCGCTGCCATCCCCTTGCCGGATTTTTATAGATCTGTGGGTCAAGTTTAGTGCTCTGCGGCGGGGTATGTTGATTTTATCCCGCCGATCTATCACCCAGCGCTTGATCAACACAAATCTTCTCAAAACTTGTATGTGAAATCATAAAATTCATCGTATTTTAATTCATGTGCATACACATGTCAACTGAAAAATCATTCAATTGCGGACTGGTATGTCATAGTATGACAGAATGGATGCCGAATTCTTCTGGAAAATGGTCAAAAAAGAGGTGGAAAGGCAGCAAACCAGCTTTGAATGGCTGTACCGGAAGACGCAAATCCCCAAGGGAACCTTTTCTTCCTGGAAAAACAGAAAAATCATCCCCAGGGCGGACGAAGCGTTCCGTATCGCGGAAGCCCTCAAGGTGTCGGTGGAATATCTCCTAACCGGAACCGATTCACAAAAAAGGCCGTCAAATCCCGCTATCAATGAAATCAGCGAAACTGTTCCGTTTTTCGATGACAATGATATACAGACTATCCTCGCGACGATACGGGCCATGTCCGCAAGGTATCGGCGGTAACATCACCTCAACATCAGGTATACCGAGCCAGGCTTGTCTGACAAGCATTTTCTTCTACCTTCGGTTCTTAGCCGTGAAAATCCAATGCTGTTCGGCTTTGCCGAACAGCATTTCTCCGCGGTGAATTTCTTGGCGCCTATTTATTCAGCGTCTTCTTACTTTTTGGAGATCTGAATCAGGCGCGCCTGCGCTTCGTTCTTCTTGTTGATCTCCAGAGAAAGAATCCCGTTCTTGAAGGAAGCCGTGATTCCCTCTTTGTCGGCGTTCTCCGGCAGTTTAAAGGAACGGCTGAAAGAAGAATAGCGGCGTTCGCGGATAAGGTAACTTCCGTCCCCGGCGTTTGCCTCTTTCTCTTCTTTTTCTTCCTTCTTTGACTGGAGGGTCAGGGTACTTCCGTCCAGGCGGATTTCAACGTCCTTTTCATCGAAACCGGGAAGCTCCGCTTCTAGGACATAGGTTTTTTCGGTTTCCCTGACATCCACCGTTGGAAGCCGGTTAAAGACCCTTTCCGCGGGATCAAGGAAATTATCCCTGAAGAAAGAATCCAGGTAGCGGTCAAAACCGCTCAAGGCGTTTTCCATGACATTTGGACGATAAAGACTGACTGTTTTCATTTTCTTATCTCCTCTATATTTGTTCGACGTTTGTTTTCCAGACGCGGACCCGGGTTATTTGCCCTGGGCTGACAGCCCATAACGGCGACCGTGTTCTGGTACCCCCGTCAACATTGATTCACTTTTTATGTAGCAATTTCCGTGCCAAGTCTTTAAGAATTAATAAAAAAAAACGCCATTTGACATCATTTTAAGAGAAATTCTTTAAAATTTCATCACGAAGAGGCGCAAAGAACGCAGAGAAAATAAGAAAATGTAGTAGGAAACGCGAAATTCTGTAATAACGAGCTTTCCTCCGCGCCTCCGCGAGCTCTGCGTGAGTTCTTTTGAGTTATTTTGACGCAATGGATGCTTTTTAGTGGTTTTTGTGGGTTATTTTGACCCAAAAAAAACCAAAACCGTAAAAACGTAGTCCCATCCTGAGCCTTGCGAAAAAAAAGACATACGGGCATAATACATTTACCCATGACCCAAGGCCAGGAAGAAGCGCTATACGATTTTCTCGACAGTGTTACAGGCAGTTTCGATCTGGATGAGGTAGTGTCTTTTATTCAGATGATTGAGCCCAAGCGAAAAGGCCTTTTGGCCCAGGAAGTAGAGAGCTATATCAACAATAGAAATATGGCTTTTATCGTTAAGAATAGATGCTGGATGTCCCGGCGGGGATTTTTTGCGCCCCTTTCTTTTGTAATCAGTCCGAGCCGGCTGGAGCTGGTAAACGGCATTTTGATTCCCGGCCATCGCTGCGTTCCTTTCGCCAATGGCGGCCTTCTTCCGCATGAGTATATTTTTTCATGGCAGGGTTCGACCATTCCCTCTACTACCACAGAAGGCCCGCCGGAAGAGTTTTACCCCTATTACAGCATTCTTGGAGAAGAATACGCCCCGCAGTATGTGGCAAAGGATAATGCGGAAAACGAAGAAGCCTTCAACGGCGATCCGTTTGACGATCCTCCTGAGGTGTCCATAAGAACCATTGATATGCGGAATATCTACAGGGAAACCTCGTTTGTGCCGGGCGACCGGTTTTTGGTAAGGACTCTTGACTGGAAACAGGGGAGTTTTGAGCTGGAAAAAGTCAGCAAGGACGAATGGAGCGCGGCAGAGCTGGAAGCCTGGCTTTTGGCTGCCGACGAGGGGTTTGAAAATTCCTTCAGCAAACTTGGGCCAGCTTCCTGCACGGAAGAGCAGATCGCCTATGCCTATTGGTACGGTAGTTCCAGAATGAGGGAAGTCCCCGCTTATTCCCTGGAAGATTATATTTATGAAAAAACCAACAGGATTGAAACCTCGGCCTATGGCATAGAAACGCGTTTTTGGTATGCCGGCAGGGAGATTCCCGACAGGAAAGAGCTGGATTTAAGCGCTGTCAGCTCGGATATAACCCCCGTGGTCTTAATACTATCGAAGAATAAAATCCCGGTTTCCAGATATGTGATCCAGTCATATATACTGGACTCTCTTTACCGTGAAAACGGAAATGAAGGTCTTGTTTTGGAGAGACTTGTTCCGGCAAAAGTAGAGATGGACGGCAGGGATAAAGTTACTCTTCTTGAATATATCAAGGCTGTTATGGATGAGTACCGGGTTTTTTACACCCCGTTTACCGACAAGGTTATGGGCCCAATCAGGGCAAGGGCGGGGGAATTGCATACGGCGGTAATTGATCTTGCCTGGAAGCTTAGCAAGGGAGACTTCGATATTTCCTGGCTTCCCCGTCATACTTTTATCATTCTTTCACAGATCCAGATGCATACGGCAGGCGTAATGGAAGACCTTGACTCCAGCGATACCCCTTCCGAAGCGGAGCTTGAAGCTCTGGATAATTCCCTGGACAGCATGATTGAAACTTACGAAGAGGTTAAGGAGCTGATTGACGAAGCTTTGGAAAGCTTCAGGCGCAACAGAATCGCGGTCATACACTCGGGGAGCGAGGTGGTAACCGAGAGGCTTCTTCAATTGAGCATTGGCGGTACGGATACATGGCGGCGCATTATCGTCCCTGAATACTGCGCCCTTGGGGAACTTCACAGGATCATTCAGACTGTTTTTGGCTGGAGCAATACGGAAGCTTTCAAATTCAACGCTGAAAGCGATCTTGATCCGAAAACCACAATAAAGGAGCTGGAAGAAACAAACACAGTTGAACTGCTCTATGAATATGGAACAAAATGGAACGTCAGGGTTATTATTCTTTCCAGGCAGGACACGCCGGGCCGGAAACCCGTGCGCTGCGTGGCGGGAGCGGGGGCCGCTCCTCCCGAATTCATTCAAGGCCCAATAAAGTACAGGCGGCTCCTTTACGCGCTTGAAAGCGGAAACGATGCGGAGCGTCAGGGCGCGAGACAGGAAGTGGGGCCGGATTTTGTGCCCGGGGAATTTGATTTGGAAGAATGTAACAAGCTTCTTGGTTCGATTATTCTATTAAAGAGGCAATGATAAAAAAGCAATGAAAAAAGCAATAAAAAGGAAAAACAGATAAAATATGGCTATAATAAATGAAGGACTTGCGGAATTGATTAAGAAAGGCGGCCTGTATCAGGGTTTGCGGGGAACTAACCCAAGGGAAGTTCTGGAAGCTTTTATAGGCGCATTGCCGCCTATCCCTTCGGTTCAGGCGGATGATTTGCTGACGGCGTTGTTGGAGAGAGAAGCCCTGATGTCAACCGGTATTGGCGGCGGCATCGCGCTTCCTCACCCAAGGAACCCGCTTGCCGTGGCGGAGAGCGAACAATTTGCGGCTTTAGCTTTTTTGGAAAACCCGGTGGACTGGAATTCCCTGGACGGCGAGAAGGTAAACACTTTGCTGCTTATTGTTTCCTGTTCGGCAAAGCAGCATCTTCAAACCCTTTCGGAAATTACTTTCTTTTGCCGCCAGAAAGATTTTTGCCGGCTCTTGAAAGACCGCGCTCCGTTGGAAGAGCTGCTCCGCTTCATAAAGGAAGCTGAGAAAAACTGGAAATAAGGAGAATTATTATGGATAAAAACGCTTTGACACAGGTTGCGCTTTCTGTGCGCTCGCTCGCGATGGACGCGATTCAAAAGGCAAATTCGGGGCATCCCGGCGTTGTGCTTGGCGCCGCCGAATTGGGGGCGGTGCTTTACGGGGAGATACTCCGCCATGATCCTTCCGACTCAAAATGGCCGGACCGCGATCGTTTTGTGCTTTCGGCGGGACACGGTTCCATGTTTTTATATTCTCTGCTTCATCTTTCAGGCTACTCCGGCATGACAATGGACGCGATTAAATCGTTCCGGCAGGTCGGCTCGGCGGCGGCGGGGCATCCCGAGTACGGCGCTGCTGAAGGCATTGAAATGACCACCGGCCCGCTTGGGCAGGGGTTCGCCACCGCGGTGGGTATGGCCGTCGCGGAGACCATGCTTGCCGCCCGCTTCAATACGCCCGCGCGTAAAATCGTGGATCACTATACCTATGTGCTGTCCGGCGACGGCTGCCTTCAGGAGGGCGTCTCAGGCGAGGCAAGCTCCCTGGCGGGCCACTTGGGCTTGGGCAAGCTCATCGTCTATTACGATTCGAACAAGATCACGATTGACGGCTCTACAGATCTTTCCTTTACCGAAAACGCCGCAAAACGCTACGAGGCTTACGGCTGGCAGGTTCTTTCCGGCTCAATGTACGATTTTGAGGAAATCGCAAAACTGACTGCGCAGGCAAAGGCAGAAACAAAAAAGCCGAGCCTCATCATTCTGACCTCAGTTATCGGCAAGGGCGCGCCAAACAAACAGAACACAGCCGACGTTCATGGGATGCCCCTGGGGATGGAAGAGTTGGCCCTCGCAAGGAAAGCTCTGGGTATTACAGGAGATCCCGCTGCTTTGAATTTCTATGTGGCCCCGGAGGCTGAAGCTTATTTCAAGGCCAAACGGGACGAGTGGAAAAAGACAAGGGAAAAGTGGCTTGCTGAGTTTAATGCCTGGGCAAAGGAGAATCCCGACAAAAAAAAGGAGTGGGACGCTTTTTATTCCGGCAAGCCCGTGAAAGCGGCGCTGCCTTCTTTTACCGTGGGGGATAAAATCGCCACACGCAGCGCCGGCAACAAGACCCTTAACGCCATAGCCAATGCCAATCCCAACCTGGTAGGAGGCTCCGCCGATCTCAAAGGCCCCAACGCCGTGGGCATTTCCAACGCCGCGGTTTATTCGGCCTCTGAAAGAAGCGGCCGCTATATTCATTTCGGCATCCGCGAATTCGCCATGGCGGCAATCTCCAACGGGATTTCCCTTCACGGCGGCTTCCGTTCCTTCTGCTCTACCTTCATGGTCTTTTCCGATTATCTGCGTCCGGCCCTCCGCCTTTCGGCTTTAATGAAGCAGCCTGTTATTTACGTGCTTACCCACGATTCAATTTATGTGGGAGAAGACGGCCCCACCCACCAGCCGGTTGAACACCTGGCCGCGCTCAGGGCCATGCCCAATGTAAGGGTACTGCGCCCCGCCGACGCTGAGGAAACCGCCGAAGCCTGGGATATGGCGATGGAAAGGACAGACGGCCCGATTGCGCTGGCCCTTACAAGGCAGAACACCGTTGTCTTTGCCAAGGAAGATCCCGAATGGAAAAACAAGCTCCGCACTGGCGCTTACATAGTTAAAAAGCCGACCGGGCCTGTCGATGTGGTTCTTATCGCCACCGGTTCCGAAGTGAACCTGGCCCTGGCAGCCGCGGAGCTTTCAGGAAAAAATGTGCAGGTGGTTTCCATGATCAGCCGGGAACTCTTTGAATCCCAAAGCGAAGCTGTCAGAAACGGCGTTGTCCCGCCAGGCGTGCGAACCGTTGTCTGCGAGGCTGCTGTCCGCCAGGGCTGGGAACGCTGGGCAAAACCGGAAGACATCTTCACAATCGACCGCTTCGGCGAGTCGGGCCCCTATGAGAAAGCGGCGGAGCATCTTGGATTTACGGCGAAAGCGCTGGCGGGGGTTATTGGACGCTGAGTAACATCATCAACTGAAGAAAAACCTCTCCAAAAACCTATCATCCGGGCTCTTAACTCATAGAGTACACCCTTACCTTATGATCGCCCCAGAGGCTCGCACACGAAAGCGTGCAGAAGGTATGAAATCTTCGCCAAAAATCAAAGCGTTTTCCATCCCCGCTGCGCATTATGCTATTTTTTTGTTCTTTTTTCTTATTATCTCATATAGATATTCTGGGGCGAAATCAACCCCATTATCCCAACATAATGTATCTAAATCAAGTTTAGCAGTTTTAAATTTGTTTATATCTAATAAATCCCTGATGATCTGTCGGTTATCATTATGTAATTTTTCTTGAAAATCAATAATACCGCTCATACCATCATTAAATTCCACAAAAACCTTATAATCATCCTTTAATTCTATTTTTACAACCCAAACCATTTTTCCCTCCTAGACTAATGGTTCAATTCTAAACCATTTTCCTGTTTCCTGTACCAAATTCCAATTTTCTAGCAGTTCATCTTTATGTAATCCAGCCCATTCTATAACCAATCCTAATATACGTGCTGGTAAATCCCCTTCCAATAATGCCAAATCCTTAATGGATATTATTGCTCGATAATCATTGTACTTTACATGAAAATGAGGTGGATTATGATCATCAAAATACATCAGAATTAACATACCTATATATCCTTAATTCCCGCCTTAAAATTTAACCTACAGAAGGCCTGGGGACATGAAATGCCTTGAAAATATCCTGTTGCGCTTTGGTTAACGGGCGGAGGATATCCCGTTTGTTTATGGTTACTTTCTTCAGCTTCGCCAATGTTATAAACATTTTTTCCATCGTCATCTTCCTGTACAACCCTTTTTCTTTCATTACCCGATGTATATAAGAGACCACTGTTAACGCTATAAA
>Ga0268262_10000363_pt1 | contig 61003 bp, 51 predicted proteins | sample TergutNc150P3_FD_190354 | JGI IMG/M metagenome (GOLD analysis project Ga0268262, IMG submission 190354) | Nasutitermes corniger P3 segment gut microbial community from laboratory colony in Florida, USA - Nc150 P3 (SPAdes) (version 2) | ecosystem: Host-associated > Arthropoda: Insects >... | reverse complement strand
GGTAGTCTTTCCGCATCCTGACGGTCCCAGCAGGGAAAAAAATTCTCCCTTTTTAATTTCAAGGCTCACATTATTGAGCACTGCGAAATCATCAAAGGATTTACAAATCCCGTTGATGACAACATTGCTTCCTATCAATATCTTCCTTCCAGCCTCCCTTCAGGAGCAATGCGCCGGGCTTCACGGCGCGGCATCATCCCGAGCCGTCCAGATTTTTCGTCTATGTGAACAATGGGGATTTTTTAAAAACTTGTCAATAGGTTTCATAAAAAATAATTAATATTCAACCTGCCACAGGAATAGCCCTTGAGGGGGAAGGGTGGGACCAGCGAGGGAACGTTCTCCTGCGGCGATGATTTCGCGCAGTTTTTCGGGCGGAGTGGCGGTTTCTTCGTAGTGAAGGAAGGTGCCGGCTACGGAGCGTACCATGTTGCGAAGGAAGGCGTTGGCGCAGATTTCAAAAATCAGAGAGTCCCTTTCCGCATAAAAATACGCCCGGTAAACATAGCGGTTTTTTGAGGCGCTTGTGTCTCCCGCGCCAGCAAAAATTGAACAGTCTGTTTCTCCAAAGAGCAGCCTGCCGTATGCATTAAGGATATCGAGGCGCGGGATACGGCGTAAATGTAGGTTGTAGCGGCTTTCATGCGGCAGAAGGGGGCGGCATATAAATTGATAACGATAAATCCGCGCCTTTGCGCTGAAGCGGGCGTGAAATTCATGGTCTGTTTCGCATGATTCAAGAACTCTTACATCATGCGGCAGGGAAGAGTTCAGCGCGGGAGCAAATCGCTCTGCGGGGATACTTTCGATGTCTGTGTAAAAATTTGCCGCCTGCCCAACCGCGTGAACGCCAGAATCAGTTCTGCCTGAGCCCGTCAGGTTTACAGGATGACCGTGCATTTTTTCAAGCGCGTCTTCGATGACTCCCTGTACTGTTCTTTCGCTTTCCTGTCTCTGCCATCCGCAAAAATCTGTTCCGTCATAGGCGATGGTAAGTTTGATATTCCTTTCCATATCATTCGTTTTCGGAAAGATCCTTATTGATTGTGTCGTAGAGTTTTCTTGCCAGTTCAAGAAACGCGCCCGGTTTGTCTTTGGACGCTTTGCCCATGCCGAATAATTTTGCTATTGTACGGCGCGCGTCTTCAAGAGACGTTTTTCTCTCTTCTTCATTATGGGCGGGACCGAATTTATAACGAAGGTAGGCGCACATATACAACATTCCTTCGTAAGCATAATTTTTATCAGTGTCAGGGCCGAAAGCTTTCATTCCGGAAAGAGTTTCCCTGCCGCTTTGTTCGCGTGAAAGAGCCTCGTTGTAAAGATACTGAGCTTTTTTTCTGAATAGGGTGCCAAGCCAGTCATAATGCTGGCCGGGATATTTTTTGTCAAGTTCGTCTACAAGCCAGGCGCATCGAATAGCCGCAAGTCCCTGTTTAATTGTAGGAGAAGTTGGTTTATTGTAATAGTCATAACAGCGCAATGTAAGGTATAAAGAAGCCGCCCCGTCCATCAATGTCCTGTTTTCGTGGAATTCGACATTTGGAAAAACAAGCTGGGTTTCTTTCATTCGTTTATCCGCGTCTTCTTTGGCCTTTCTTGCGTTTTCTTTTGGCAGTGACATAAAATCCGCTTCCATGGATGAAAACCAGCATTCAGGGCAGACGATTGATTCGTATACAAGCGGAAATATCACTCCGTATTTTTTGGAAGGATCGTAAAGCCTGTGAAGCTCTTCCGTAAGTTTTCCCGCTATCAACCTGCCGCCGCCCGAGAATAGTTCCTCTTTACGGAATATCGCTCCGCATGCCGGGCATGTATATTCTTTTTTTGACAGATAAGTTAGTTTTAACTCTTTGTCTTCTTCTTCAACTTTCTTTTTTCTTACCATTTTTACGCCCCCTCCAAAACGATCATGGCAACTGCGTTCTCCCTTTCATGGGTAAGAGAAATATGCGTCTTGTCCGCGCCTGATTTTTCAAACGCTTTTTGCGCGGTACCCGTTAATTTTATATCTGGTTTCCCTTTATCGTTGTTAATTACAATAATATCTTTTAATTCAACTTCCGCAAGCCCGGTTCCAAGAGCCTTGCCAAACGCCTCTTTTGCGGCAAATCTTGCGGCCAATGTTTGAGCCGCGCTGTTTTTTCTGGAAAGGGCAAGGGAAAGTTCCTCCTGATGAAAATACCTGTTAAGGAGCGCCGGATTGCCAAGCCAGCGTTCCATGCGTTTAACTTCAACTATATCAACGCCGATTCCCGTAATCATTGTTCACCGCCTGTGAAGGTACGATTTGCGCCTTCCGCCGCGCTTTCCGCTCCTTTTTCGCGCGCTATACGGCTTATTGAGCCGCGGAATTCCAGCAAGTTGCTTCCGTAAATAGACAGCAGAGGATTATCATTTTTTATGTTAACCATAACGGTAAAGTCGTTATACCGCCTGTCAAGATTTATTGTTTCGGTGCTAAATTCAATATGACCGTCAAGTATTGAACGGGGACCTTCGACAATTACGCTTGAGGGGATTAGCGACTGGTTTGTAAGTTCATAGTCTTCCGCGACTGTTCCGCTTAATGCCGGAAATACGCTGACGTTACGTGTCACTTTTTGTTCAAGTATGATGGGGATTTCTATTGGAAGAACCGATATTTCCAAAGGTTCAACTCCAAGAGCGCTGCCTTTTTTACGGACTTGAACGGGCACCCTGTAATTTCCTTCGTTTGCGTATCTTTCAAGGTCTATATAAGCCTCTATGTCTTCCGCAAGTATTGGCTGAATTCCCTCGGCTTCCCCGCGCATGGATACTCTTACCGAGACGGCAAAAGAATTTACAGGTATTAATGCGTTATTTGATTCAACTAACAGAGGAACCGTTATAAAACGGGTTTCCAGATTGTTCATTCTGTAAAAAATTGAAATAATAACCGCAGCGGCCAAAGAGAGAACCTTAACAGGCCATTTTTCCGTTATTTTTGCGAAAAGTCTGGCTCTATTCAACAAGAACCTCCATTTCTTCTTTAGGATTGTCTTTCTGTACCGCTTCTTTTCTGCTTCCCTTGTCGAGCAGTTCCATTAATTTGCGCGTAACTTCCGCGGAAGATAAATCGTAATAAAGTTTTGAATCGTAAGCGAGGGAGATTGCTCCCGTCTCTTCGGAAACAATAAGCACAACCGCGTCTGATTGTTCAGCCATGCCAAGGCTTGCCCTGTGCCGTGTGCCGAAATTTTTGCGTATATCCTGCCTTTCTGAAAGGGGCAGAAAACATCCCGCGGAAATTATCTTTCCGCCGTAGATAACCAAAGCTCCATCATGCAGGGGCCCGTCAAATTCAAAAATTGCCACGATTAAGCTTGATGAAATTTCCGCGTTGATTTTTGTTCCGGTATCAATAATGTTTTTTAAATTTATTTTTCGTGGAAAAACAACTAACATTCCCCTTCTTTTTTCAGAGAGAAGCTCCGCCGCCGTTACAACAGCGTCAAGTTTTCCGATATTGGCGATAGCGTTGGGCTTGAAAAATTCCGTCTGCCCGAGGCGTAATACTATTTTTCTAAGTTCAGGCTGGAATACGATAGCAATGGCTATAAAAAGACCGGGGGCTATTATTGTAAGCACCCAACGCAAAGTTGTAAGGTTAAGGAACCACGCTATACCGTAGACCAGAAAGAGAAAACCAGTCCCCTTAACCAGTGGAAGGGCCTGAGTTTTTTCCAGAAGCTCGTAGCCTTTGTACAGAATGAAGGCCAGAAGCACTATATCCAGTACGGGGCGGATATATTCGTATATTGAATGAAGCCATTGAAACCAAGTCATTGTTATCTTTATTTATACAACAATTTGGGGAATTCGACAATTGGCTATTTGGGGTGAAAATACGAAGAATTTCTCACAAAGAACACTAAGGAAGAGAAGATCACGAAGAAGAGAGGAGAAGGGTTGTTGTCCGAAGGCTGGATTTTGACTTCACGATAAGAGAAGGGACAAAAACCCCCGATTCTTCCTTTGTGTTCTTTGTACCTTTGTGCTCTTTGTGTGAAAATCTTCAGAATTCTTCAGAACTGTAACCCTATCCCCTTCAGAAAAAACCGCTTGACAATTCTCCTCTCCCATGCGATATTATATATAGTGCCACATCCCGAGGAGGCCTTGTATCTTCGAGAGACAACGGGAGAGTTGCTTAACGGTGGCTCTCCCGGATTTTTTTATGGCTTCTTAAAATCCTTAATCTTAAAGAAATAAGTCCTTTCCTCATCTCCGAATGAAAATATAATGTTCCCCTTATAACCGCCTTTATAATTTTTATTTATAAATTATATTTACATAAAAATCAAGTATTAAAGTAATTTCTTTCCGCTTTCTTATTTCTTATTTATTATCTGTCCCGCTATTCCTTTCCCATCAAGCCCATTCTCCGCAAGCAATTCTTCCCTTGTCCCAAGCGCCCTGTCTTCCTCAAAAAAAACGCTTTCCACTGCAATAACCGCGGTCTTTGCAGTACAATCGCGTCTGAGCGCGAGAGACGCCGCATACTCGCCGAAACCGCCTTCCCTCATACCTTCTTCGATAAATGTTACCAGTTTGTATTTGTTCATCAAATCCGTCAAATAGTCTTCGTCAACGGGTTTTAAAAACCGCAGGTTATACAAATCCGTTTCAATTCCCTGTTCTTTCAATATATTGGCCGCTTCAACCGCTTCCCCGTAAAGGCTTCCCGTAAAAGCAATGCAGACTTGACCGTTCCCGTTCCTTGAGACCCATGTCCCGCGTCCTTTTTCAAGCGGTCTTGAAAAAGCTTCGGTTTCATAAGGGCATAACGCTTTTGGGTAGCGAATCATGACGGGTCCTGTTTCAAGGTTTATTCCGTAATCAAGCATAAGCTTCATCTCGTTGCCGCTTGCGGGGCAGAGGAGTGTCATATTTGGCGCGCTGCGAAAGAGAGTGATGTCAAACAACCCCTGGTGGGTTTCGCCGTCTACGCTTACAAAACCGGATCTGTCCAGCGCAAAAATGACGGGCAGTTTTTGAAAAGCCGCATCATGGAGAGACTGATCTACTGCGCGTTGGATGAATGTGGAATAAACCGCAACTACGGGGCGTAATCCCTGTGCCGCGAGAGCCGCCGCAAAAGTTACCGCGTGTTCTTCGGCAATCCCCACGTCGTAAAAACGGTTGGGAAAACTTTGAGCGAAAGCGGAAAGTCCCGTGCCTGTTTTCATGGCGGCGGTGACCGCGACAATTCGTTTGTCTTTTTCTGCGGCTTCAAGGATGCAGCTTGAAAAACTTTCCGTAAAACTCTTTTTACTCTTATTGACCTGTTCAATTCCGCCGTCAACTGAAAAGGAACCTACTCCGTGGTAACTGTCAGGGGCATCTTCCGCATAACCGTATCCCTTACCTTTACGCGTAATTATGTGAATTACAACCGGGCGGTTTAATTTTCGCACGTCTTCTAAAATACCGATAAGGGTCTGTATATTATGTCCTCCTATCGGTCCCACATACTCAAAGCCCAGGTCTACAAAAAAATTGTCAATATAAAAAACCGCTTTTACGGCGCGTTTTAATCTGACGACCAAATTAAAAAACGCGCTGCCGATAAACGGGATTTTTTTTGCCATCGCGTCAAAATTGCGGCGGAAAGTTTGGTATTTCTCCTTCATGGAAAGGCGGCTTAAATATTTTGAAAGCCCTCCGACATTGCGGCTGATGGACATTTTATTGTCATTTAAAATTACAATTAACGGAAGCCCAAGATGCCCGCAGTGGGACAGAGCCTCATAAGCCATTCCTCCCGTGAGAGCGCCGTCGCCGATTACGGCAATTGCGCGGGAATTGCCGCCCTGTATTCTGTCGGCCGCCAAAAGCCCCAAAGCGGCGGAAATTGACGTTGAGGCGTGCCCCGTATTAAAAGCGTCATGAATGTTTTCACTGCGCTTTGGAAAACCGGCGATTCCCCCTTTTTTACGCAGGGATGAAAACGAACCAAAGCGGCCTGTTATAAGTTTATGCGCATAACATTGATGTCCCACATCCCAGACAATTTTATCAGATGGGGAATTAAATACGCGGTGAAGGGCTATTGTCAGTTCCACTATTCCAAGATTGGACGATAAGTGCCCTCCGTTACTCGAAACGGTAGAAACAATCTGTTCCCTTATTTCATGCGCCAGCGCGTTTAGTTCGCGGACGGTTAATTTTTTTAAATCGGCGGGAGAATGTATTTCAGGAAGGAATGCGGATGGTTTTGTCATTTGTAATTAATATCTTCCAGATATTTTCGTTTTGTTTTTACAAGGTCTGTAAGCTCTATAAGCATATAATTGTTAACCTGCGCGGCAAGGGGGAGAAGATATTTTTCCGTTTCATTTAAATAGCGTTCCACAAAAGCAAGGTTGTTTACAAATCCGAGGGAAATCATATTGGAAATACGATCCGCGACTTTTAAAGTTTTAGCGTCAAAGGAGCCTGTTTCAATTATGCGCGTAAGAAAATCCGGTTTTGTCTCGCCTTGTTTGCGCGTAACTTCAAGAACAAGGTTATAAACTGCGGGGCTTTCGGTGTCGATTGAAAGTAAAATATTATGGTTAAAATCCGGAATATCCTCAAGTATATCATGGACAAGCGAAGCTTTAAGAAGTACCGAATTAACATAACCGTAGTCAATAAGAATTCCCAAAGTGTCAAGCTGATGACGGAACATATTGCCGCCGCCCTCGCGCGATTTGCCGATTAAATGCGTGGCAACCTGAATATACGGGGCAAGATGCATACCGCTGATTTGCCACATTTGTTCTGTTGTCATTTATAAATCCCTTAAATAACCGGCAAGTTTTTCAGTGCGTCTGACGGACTCTTCCAGTTTGTTTCTCTGTTCTTCAACAAGTTCACTTGGCGCGTTTTTAACAAACTGTTCGTTGGCAAGTTTTGCGCGGACGCTTTCGATATATTTACGGTCGCGTTCAAGGTCGCCTGATAATTTTTTCTTTAGCGCGGCGGTATCTACGGCCTCGGCTACAAACACAAATATTTCAAAGCCCGTCCCCGCAAGACCGATGGAACCCGCCGGCCTTTCGCTTGACGCGCCGCCTGCGGCCTCAATCTGTAATTCGCCTGCTCCCGCTAAAAGTTTTATCAGCCCTTCGTTCTCCCTGAATACCCTTTCCAATTCCGCCCCTGATCTTATCAACAGGCGCAATTTCTTTTCCGGCGTTATGCCGCATTCGCTCCTCAAGGTACGCGCCATTCCAACAACCGATTGAAGCGCGGCAAAATTTTTCTCTTGTAGCGGATCGTTTCGCTTTTCATCATATATAGGATATTGAGCGTTTATAAGCAATGCTTTCGCGTTTGAGGACTTGGAGTTTTCCGGTAATTTTTGGTAGATTTCTTCAGTTACAAACGGCAACAGCGGGTGAAGCAGGCGCAAAGATTGAGACAGTACGTCCAGCAGCACCGTTGTAGAGCGGTCTTTTTCAGCGTCGTCGCCGCCTTTTGTTGAAAGTTTTGTCGCTTCAACATACCAGTCGCAAAAATCATTCCAGAAAAATTCATAAGCTGTTCCGGCGGCGTCATTGTAACGGTAGGAAAGAAAAGCTTCCCTCATCGACTTTGCCGTGCTGTTTAAGCGCGAATAGATCCATTTATCAGCCGCGGTTAAAGCGGGATTCTCCTGCAAATTACGGCCTTCAAGGTTCATCAAAATATAACGGCTTGCGTTCCACACCTTATTCGCGAATTTTGTCCCCATCTTGAATGATTCTTTGTCAACAAGAACGTCCTGTCCCTGGGCGCACATAAAGGCAAGCGTGAACTTCATGGCGTCCGCGCCAAACTCGTCCACAAGTTCCAGCGGATCAAGTCCGTTGCCCAAAGACTTGCTCATCTTGCGTCCCTGTTTGTCGCGCACAAGCCCGTGAATGTAAATGTCGCGGAACGGCGCTTTGCCGGTAAACTCAAGACCCGCCATGATCATTCTTGATACCCAGAAAAATATAATGTCGTAAGCCGTGATAAGGGCGCTTGTCGGGTAATACTTTTTAAAGTCATTGGTATTACATTCAGCGTTCTCCCAGCCTAAAGTGCTGAACGGCCACAGCCAGCTTGAAAACCAGGTGTCAAGCACGTCGGGGTCTTGTTCGATATTTTTGCTCTTGCAGTGGGGGCAAGTGTCGATGTCGTTACGGGAAACTGTCATTTTGCCGCAGTCAGCGCATGTCCAAGCTGGGATTCTATGCCCCCACCACAGTTGGCGGCTTACGCACCAGTCCCTTATGTTCTCCATCCAGTGTTTATAGGTGTTTTCCCATTTCTTTGGATAAAAAATAATTTCGCCTTTCTGCCAGGAGGCTAATGCTTTTTCAGCTAACGGCTTCATGCGGACAAACCATTGTTCTGAAAGGAACGGCTCTATTACCGTATGGCAGCGGTAACAATGCCCAACCGAGTGATTGAGAGGCTCGTCCTTCACATACCAGCCTCCCGATTTGAGGTCTTCAATAACGGCCGCCCTTGCCTTTGACACTGAAAGCCCCCGGTATTTTTCCGGTACTTCGCCGTTAAGAGTGCCGTCCGGGTTGAGAATATTAATAATGGCAAGATTGTGCCGCTTCGCGAGTTCCCAGTCGTTTGGATCGTGCGCGGGAGTTACCTTTAACGCTCCAGTTCCAAAGCCGCGCTCCACATACGAGTCAAAAATCAGAGGAATATCCCGCTGTGTCAGCGGAAGGCGCAGGGTTTTTCCCTTAAGGGCGGCATAACGCTCGTCTTCCGGGTGAACGGCTACTGCGGTGTCACCTAACAGTGTTTCCGGGCGCGTTGTGGCAATTTCGATATATTTCTCTTTATCATCAGTGAAATAATAGCGTATATGGTACATCTTCCCTTTGACATCTTCATGATCAACTTCATCGTCGGCAAGGGCGGTGCCGCAGGAAGTGCACCAGTTTACAAGATAGTTTCCCTTGTACAAAAGATTGCGCTCGTACAGGGTGACAAAAACTTCGCGCACCGCGCGGGAAAGTCCCTCGTCCATGGTAAAACGTTCGCGTTTCCAGTCAAGGCTTGCCCCTATTTTTTCAAGCTGTTTTGTGATAATGGCGTGATGATCTTTTTTTACCTTCCATGTTTCTTCAAGAAATTTCTCGCGCCCTATTTCACGTCGGCTTTTCCCCTGTTCTTTTAACTTGCGTTCCACTACGTTTTGAGTCGCGATACCGGCGTGGTCTGTTCCCGGAACCCAAAGGGCGGGGACTCCCGTCATGCGGTGGAAACGGACAATAATGTCCTGTAAACTGTTATTCAGCCCATGCCCCGCATGAAGAACGCCCGTGACATTCGGAGGCGGAATTACCACTACAAACGGTTTTCCGTTACTGTCGGAGGCGGACTCAGGGGCAAAAGCGCCTGAGTCTTTCCAAAGGGCGTAAATGCGATCCTCAAAAGATTTAGGATCATAGGCTTTTGCAAGTTCAATTGAATTCATAATTTGAAATATACTTTTTTAATTAAAACAATTCAACACTTGCAAAAATTGAGGTTTCCTGATATTTTATAAGAATGAGGTATTTATTTCCTGACGACTACATGGCCGACCCTGCCGTTCATATTTTTAACGGCAAGCTGTTTATTTACCCATCTCACGACCGTGAAAGCGGCATTAGCGAAAATGACAACGGCGATCACTTTGATATGAAAGACTACCATGCCTTTTCTTTGGAAGACGCTGATAATGGGCAGGTGAAAGATCACGGAGTAATTTTAGACGTAAAGGATATTCCCTGGGCAGGCCGCCAATTATGGGACAGCGATGTTGCCCATAAAAACGGCAAGTACTATTTATATTTTTCATTAAAGGATAAAAATGACGTTTTCCGCCTAGGTGTCGCAATCGCAGACCGTCCCGAAGGGCCATTTAAGGCGCAGGGCGACCCGATTCGCGGCAGTTACAGCATCGACCCTTGCGTATTTGAAGAAAAAGGCGAATATTACATATACTTTGGCGGACTGTGGGGCGGTCAGCTTCAACGCTACAAAGACAATAAGGCGTTGGAAACCGGCGGAACATTCCCCGAAAAAACCGAGCCCGCGATTTGCGCAAGAGTGGCAAAGTTAAGCGAGGACATGCTCCAGTTTGCGGAAGAGCCGCGTCCTGTTGTCATTCTGGGTAAAGACGGAAAGCCGCTTACCGCGGGCGAAAATGAAAAGCGTTTTTTTGAAGCTTCATGGATGCACAAATACAACGGCAAATATTATTTCTCTTATTCAACGGGCGACACCCACTTTTTATGCTATGCCACAGGCGATAATCCCTACGGACCGTTTACATTTCAAGGAGTGATTTTAACTCCCGTAGTCGGCTGGACTACTCATCACTCAATTGTTGAGTACAAGGGCAAGTGGTATCTTTTCCACCATGACAGCGTTCCTTCTGGCGGAGTAACATGGCTTAGAAGTTTAAAAGTAACGGAACTAAAGTACAATCCTGACGGCACAATACAGACAATAAATGGCAGCGGAGGTTGAGATGCCGTTTGACAAGGAAAAAGCAAAGCGAAACCTTGAAGGAATTCTTGAAAAATTCAATACCGATACCGATATAGCCCTATTGCATGAGTACCATAAACTTTATAAAAAAGAAGTTTCACTTTTTAAGCGTTCATGGGCCGCCGCATGGCTTTTTATGTATTATGACAAAAGAGAGACGCCAAGTCCGCGGTCAGCAGGCGGTCCAAACCCCGTGGACAGCCTGCGTCCGGCGGACAGTCTTCGGACGGCGGAAAAGCAGCTAAAAGAAAAAGGAAATAAGGAAAATAATTCTGAAATAAAAAAAACATCCGCGACGGCTGAGATTTTTTTGCCTGAAGAAGAATCAAAAATGCTTTTTATCAGCATAGGAAAAAACCGCCGCCTGTTTCCTAGGGAAGTTATCACGCTTATAATGTCAAAAAGTTCAACCGCAAGGGAAGATATCGGCGTTATTCGCATTTTAGATAATTATTCTTTTGTGCAGGTAAGAGATACAAAGGCCGATGAAATTATTGACTCTCTTACAGGACTGAAATTTCGCGGCAGAACCTTAACTGTCAACTACGCCAAACCCAAGAACCCCGACGGCGACGTCTCAAAATGATATAAGCCGGAATAGATACAGAATCAGAAAAATAAAAATAATATTTATGCAAATTCCGGCCAGCATTAAAACCCACGCGAAGAGTTCCAGTGTGTATGCGCGTAACGCGAATTGTTTGGCAAGTCTTGGCGTTAAATCTGCAAATAGTCCGAAACGGGCAAGATCGTAATTTGCCCTTAGTTTTCTTGAATCCCATGAAAGGCGGCGGTAAAGGGCGGTGAGTAAAATACCGGGCGGAAGAATGGGAAAGATGGGTATAAAAACGGCGGATAACGCGCTGATTACTGTCAGGCGAAAGGCGGGTCTTCCCAGGTAGGAGGCGGCTATGTAAATAAGGGCAAGCGCGCCTATTGCAAGCGATACCGGAGTAATGTTGTTCCAGTATTCGTGGCGCGTTCTTGCCGCTCTGATAATTGCTTCTGCAAGGGAGGCATCAGGGCAGCTGTAGAAAATAACCATTAAGGGCTGTTCTTTTGTTGAAACAAAACTCAATCTGTCATCCTGATTTTTTATTCTGCCCCCGATAAATACTTTTGCTCCCTCCGTTATTGTAGAGATGCGGTTCCACCGTATTCTCTGCGGCGCTTCCGGAAATCCCTCTCCTTCATGTATTGGCAAAAGGAAGCATTTGGTTTTTTCAAGAGAAACCGGTATGGTAAGATCATCGCCCTTTACCCAAAGGGTCTGCCCGTCCGTTATTGATTCAATACCCCCTGAAAAACGGAAAATGCCGCCTTCGCCCTCCAGTTGACGGTACTGACGGTAGTCCAAAAGCCTGATTAAACGCAGCGAGTTAAAACGGTTTCTGAATCTTTTCCATTTATACCGGTTTATAAAACCGCCTGTAATTGGAACCAAAGCGTACCAAAAAATAACAACCAGGAGAATGACTAGAAAAATTGATAATCTCGTGTTATTATCCCTCCATGCCTGAAGAAAAAATAATTAATTTAACCGTGGGACCAATTGCGACCAATTGCTGGATATACCGGTTTAACGGCAACTGCGCCGCGATTATCGATCCAGGAGATGAAGCGGATAAAATTATCTCCACTTTACTGAAATCGCGCCTTGTCCCTAAGTATATTTTACTCACACACGGACATTTTGACCATATCTGCGCCGTGCCATATCTGGTCTCGGCGTTTCCCGGTAAATTAAAAATTGCCATTCACATCATGGACAGCGAATATCTTGGCCCTGAATCCTACAATGTTCACAAGATAAGCATGAAAGCCGCCCTGGGTGATACGTCGTTAATGGACGCGTATTGGAGCGAGATGCCTCCGGCGGATATTCTCCTTGAAGAGGGCAGTGTTATCGGCCCGTTTACCGTTCTTCACCTTCCCGGTCACTCTCCCGGAAGCGCCGCTTTTTGGGACAAGGGAGAGGGAGTTCTTTTTTCAGGAGACACTTTATTTTCCGGCGCATGCGGGCGCACCGACCTTCCCGGCGGAAATGAAAAAGACATGTTGGCAAGCTTACGCCGCCTTTCTGGAATGGACGGGAACATCAAGGTTTACCCGGGTCATGGGGAAACGACTACGATTGAGGATGAGAAGTAAATTCTTTGTGAACCACATCACAACCCCTGAACAATCAAACAGGAGATAATAAACAGAAATGCCTGTTTGGGGGTAGTTTGCTTTATATCAATATCCAAAACTTCCTCCGCTTTACTTAACCGGTAAATAAGGGTATTGCGGTGAATGTGTATCGCGTCCGCAGTCGCGCTGATATTTCTGCCGTTTAAAAAATAATGATACAGGCAACATACCAAATCCCGTTGTGATTCGTTTCCGGTTTCCCATAGTGAAAGAATGCCGGGATGGCAGAAACAGCGCAGATTGTCTCCCAGTGATAAGGCGTGTAACACATGCTCAGCCTGATAATCTTCATATAAACAGATTGCGGGACTTAGCGATGGTTTAAATTGGGATGCGGCAAATTTGCTCTGGGTATAATAATAGCGTAATTGCATAAAATTATTAAAAACCATGCTGACGCCGCAGCGCAGCATAATGTCTTTTTTTAGGAACTGTTCCAACTGCTGTTTCTTTTTTCCGTGCGGCTGTTGTTTGTCGGTACACCGCATAATTATGACAATATGCTCATCATAAATGGAAATAAGCGCGTCGGGAAAAATGTCGTTTACCTGTTTAAGATCCAAAATGGATATAATGGGGATCTTCATGTCGGCGGAAGCGGTAAATGTGACTATGCAGAAATGGTTGTCAAGTTTCCATTGAAATCTGGAAAGATAATTGGAAATTATATCCGAGGAAATATCAGAGCCTTCCAGCAGGCTGTCCACCCAATTAACTTTATCTTCCGCAATCCGCATATAAATGCTGTGATTTTTAAAATACATCTTTAAAACTTTGGAAATTATTAAAAGGGTTTCTTTTTGTCCGTCGGTAAACGGTTCGTTCATGTCCACCGTCCCCAAACCGCCGTAGAGTTTGCCGTCTATCCAAATATTCATCCCTAAAGTGGAATGGGCGGGATCATTCTTTGGGTTGATTTTTACGATTTCTTCATTCTTCTGCGCGATATTCTGGGAAATTGTCCGTATCTCCTCCGGAGTATAAAAACTGTCCAGAACAAATCCGGGAATATTGACCTTTTCCCAAAAGGTTCCTTCGGTAGGGGTTTTTATAACACCTGCGGTGCCTATAATGCTTATATTATTATTAAAAACGATAATGGGGTTTGCCATCTTCTGCGCCGCAATATTTAAAAAAGTATCAATAGGTTTGTGGTTAATAACAGACATAAGAAGCGAGTTATACCACGTATCATAGGAGGAAAACAACGCGTTCCCCGTTTGAACGATTGTCTCAACCGGAACGCTCTTCTGGATCTGAATAAGCGTATCGGTTTTTTCAGGCAAGCCTTTGGGGATATTACCGCAAATAACAATGTGTTTTGGGCAATTCTCACAAATACCCTTTGTAAATTTGTCAGAATTGACAACATACATGTAATCGCTTTCAGTTTCAGAAAACTCCGCAGAATAGTGGTGAAACCCGCGAATTTGCGCCTTTGTGTTGCTTATTTTATGTAAAACAGGCTTGTATCCTGAAAATCCGTCAATAATAATTCCTAAAGTCAGATTCATTTACCGCCTCCCGCTTTCGTCAAAATTGACGAAAACTAAAAATTGTTTTTATTATATGAACATATATTGTTATCTGTCAAGCGAGTAAAATAAATATATTTATTCTTGTTTCTATTAAATAACTGGTATAAAATAATAACTGTACTTTTAACCCTTGATTAATTTCTGAAACTTGGGAGGCATTATGAAAAAAATATCGGTATTTGTTTTATTATTATTTCTTACGTTAAATTTATTTGCTCAGGATCGTGGTTTAACGGTACTTGCCTCCGAAAATCTTGGACCTCAGGTAAATATCGGCAAACAGTACGCGCTGTTCATCGCCATAGACGCGTACCGTTTATGGCCGGCGTTGAAAAAGCCCGTTTCGGACGCGAAAGAAATTAGGGATATTTTAAAAAAAGATTACTATATTGACGAAGTGGTCGAACTTTACAATGGACAAGCCAGCAAACAGAATATCATAAGAACATTTACGGAATTGCAGTCAAAACTTGGCGTACATGATTCCCTGTTTATCTATTACGCGGGACACGGGCACCTTGACAAAAATTCTGATGCCGGATTTTGGATACCGGTAGACGGCGGGACAGATCAATTCTCCCAGGAGAACTGGCTCCCCAACAGCCAGATACGGGGCTTTATTTCGCGTTTTAAAACGATTCATGTTTTTATGGTTTCCGATGCCTGTTTTTCCGGTGACATTCTCAATACCACCCGCGCCCTGCCGCCGCAGATCGACAACTCTTATTACCGCAAGGCTTACGCTTTAACAAGCCGCCAGGTGCTTACGTCAGGTTCCAGCGAAACCGTACCCGACCAGTCTGAATTTTCAACCGCCCTGATAAACTGTCTGAGGAAAAACACTTCCGCCCTGCTTGATCCACTGGGCATTTACAGCGACGTGCGGCTTTCCGTTGGAAAAACCACGCCGCTGTACGGCACATTAACCGCCGCCAGCCATCAGGAAGGCGCGACCTTTCTCTTTTTCAAACGGCAGTCTGCCGCTGCCGCGCCCGCGCCTGTTGTGGAGCAACAACCTCAGCGTACCGCGTCCACGGCGGTAGGAACCATTTCTGTAACATCAGATATTGCAGGTATTGTAATAATTGACGGCGAAGAGAGCGGAACGCGGATCAAAGCCGGCGGAACCGTAACGGTTGCCAATGTCAGTACAGGCGCGACAGAAGTGGCGGTAAAAACTGATGACGGCAAAATCGTCAAAGCGCCGCAGACTGTAATGGTAGCACAGGGACAGACTGTTTCCGCGGCGATTAAAGCGCCGGCGCAAACAACGCAGCCAACTGGTACTCAGCAGTCAACGCAAACTGCGCAAACTACGCAACCGGCAACAGCCAAACAGCCAACGCAAACCGCGCAGTCAACCAATACCAAATCTGCGCCCATACCCGCCAAAACGGCATCCACAGGTACAACCGGCGCGGCAACGTCGACGGTTTCTGCCGCGTCAGCAGTCTCTGCCTTTAGTGACATTGAAGTTATTTCGCCAACCAGCGGATGGGTAGCAAATAAAAATGATGAGTCCATTACAAATGTAAGTATTGGTAAAGAACAAATTGACGGCCGGGAAAGGAATGTTCTGTCTGTTAATGTGGATATTAAGCTTGATTATAATAATTGGGGCTGGGGAGGCGCTTTATTTCAGGTAACATATGATGGTTGGAATAACGATAGTTTGAATATCCTCAATAGTCTAAGAAATGCCAATGGGGTACGTTTTAAAGTATTGGGTGACGGGAAAAAATGGAGATTCTTTATTAAAACACTTGATGTTAGGGATTACTGTAATCATGAAATAATTATACAAACTCAAAAAGGAAAAGTTACTAGTGTTGATGTTCCTTACAGTCGTTTAAAACAGCCTAGTTGGGGAAAGCAAGTCGCGTTTAATAAATATAATATACAATGGTTAACAATTGAAAGGACAAAAGATTTAGGAACCGGACCCGCTTACATTAAAATCTTCGATTTTGAGATTTATTAAAATAAGAATAATGAGGTATATTATTGTATATTTGGGGAGTATTCAATGAAAAAAATTGCAGTTTTTATTATAATGATGTTTTTTCTTGCGATGGGTGTTTTCTCTCAGCAGAAATTTGCGCTTGTTATCGGTAATGGGGCGTATACAGGTTCTGGCATGAGTAAGCTTGCCAATCCTGTGAACGACGCAAATGATGTGTCAGCCGCTCTGCAAGGGCTTGGATTTACCGTGGACAAGATTCTGGACGCAAACCTAGATCAAATGGAAAGCGCGATAGTGCGTTTAAAAAACCGTCTTTCAGTCTCAAATAGCTCTTATGGTTTTTTCTTTTACGCGGGTCACGGAGTACAATCCGGCGGAGTGAATTATTTAATTCCTGTAGGATCGAATATCCCCAGCGAAAATTTTCTGCGCGAGCGGGCGGTTTCTGTTCAGTCAATGTTGGATGAATTGAACGACGCTGGCAACGCGCTTAACGTAATCGTACTGGACGCTTGCCGCGACAACCCCTTTACATGGAAAAGAAGCGGTACAAGAGGCCTTACCGTGGTAGGCAACCAGCCCGCGGACAGTATTATCGTATACGCAACCAGCGCGGGTTCCACCGCGGCGGACGGAACAGGAAGGAACGGTCTTTTTACCACCCACTTATTAAACAACCTGAAAACGCCCGGACTTGAAGTAAAAGAGGTATTTAACCGTACCGGCGCGGATGTCGCCCGCGCAAGTAATAGAACGCAGATACCCGCCATATACAGCCAGTATTTTGATACCGCGTTTCTAGGCAGTAATCCGCAGGTAGCCACGGCGCAAACAACACAGCCCTCACAACCCGCGCAGTCACAGCAGACTACACAGCCCGCGCAAACTACACAGCCTCAGCAGGTAACAACGCAACCGCAACAGAATACACAGCCCGTACAAACCACACAGCCACAACAGACAACGCAGTCAACTAGTACCCAGAAGTCTGCGTCCGTAGCAGCTAACATGGTACGTATAAAGGGCGGAACCTTCAATATGGGCAGTCCAACCAACGAGTTAGGACGTTATAGTGATGAAGGTCCACAGCATAAAGTAACGGTGAGTAGTTTTTACATTGGGAAGTATGAGGTAACACAGGAAGAGTATCAGGAAATAATGGGGACAAATCCCAGCAATTCTAAAGGAGACAATCTGCCTGTAGAACAGGTAAGTTGGTACGACGCTATAGAGTACTGCAATAAGAGGAGCCAGAAGGAAGGATTAACTCCCGCATATACGAGAAACGGTGATAACGTAATATGGAATCGGAATTCAAATGGCTATCGATTGCCGACTGAAGCTGAATGGGAATACGCCTGTAGAGCGGGAACAACCAAAGCATATAATATCGAAGGGGACTATAGCAATGGTTGGTACGGTGAGATCGGTGGCTGGAAGACTCATCCAGTAGGACAAAAGATCGCCAATGCATGGGGATTGTACGATATGCACGGTAATGTATTGGAGTGGTGCTGGGACTGGTACGGAAATTATTCGAGTGGGTCACAGACCGATCCTATGGGCACGTCCTCGGGGTCTTACCGCGTCGGACGCGGTGGGAGCTGTGACAGCAACTCCCCCTTTCTAGTGCGTTCGGCGAAGCGGAACAGCGAAGCTCCTAGTTACCGACGCTTCGACATCGGCTTTCGGTTGGCGAGAAATATTCAATGAGTAGAGAGTGGCTCTCTGGTCGCTTCGACAGGCTCAGCGGCCTCAGCCACCAAAATATTCCCCCTTTGTGATCTTTGTACCTTTGTGCTCTTGGTGAGAAAATCTTGGCGAATTTATCTTATTGAGTAACCCTTGGCGATATAATCCAAAATACTTGCGGTTTTGTCGTAAAAAGTGTATATTCAAATATAGGAGTCTTCTATGGTAACGGCGACAGAAACTGAAACTACTACAGAATGTATTTACGGAGAGAACTGTCCGCTTCATGCCGAAAATCCTCCTTTTAATGCCAAAGTTCTTGCCGCTATAGAAGAAAGCAAAGCAATCATGCGCGGCGATATTCCAACGAAATGGTACAAATCTCTTGAAGAAGCTAGAAAAGACAGAGAATAAAATATCCTTTGCTTATACCGGGACCCATTCCGATTATCTTTAAAAACAGTCAAAAAAGGAAACCTCAATCCCCCCTTTTTCCTTCTTTTTTGTGATCTTCGTCCCTTCGTGCTCTTTGTGTGAACCTTTGGCGATACCCAATTGACTTAAATTACAATTTGGTATACTATGTAAAAAATTGAGTAATTTAGGAGGACTTTTATGAAAGTTGCGATTAATGGTTTCGGGCGCATCGGACGCCTGGTATTTCAAGCCCTGGTAGGACAGAATTTACTGGGAAAAGACAAGATTGACGTGGTAGCGGTGGTTGATATTATGACCGACGCAAAGTACTTCGCCTATCAGTTAAAATATGACTCGACACAGGGCAAAATGGATGCCGACATCGGCACCGATGGTGATGATGTTCTGGTGGTCAACGGCCACAAAATTAAATGTTTGTCCGGCAAGGGGCTTATTCCGGAACAGCTTCCCTGGAAGGACTTGGGAATTGACTATATCATAGAATCCACCGGTATTTATACCGGTATGGAAGCTTACGGCCACATTGAAGCTGGGGCGAAAAAGGTTATTATTTCCGCGCCGTTCAAGAAATCGGGTAAAGAATCGAAATATGATTCCAAACCACCGGTTCAAACTTTCGTCATGGGCGTTAACGAAAATAAATATGATCCAGCGAATCATCATGTACTGTCCAATGCAAGCTGCACCACCAATTGTCTCGCGCCGGTAGTTCATGTAATTCTTAAGGAAGGCTTTGGGATTGAAACCGGTCTTATGACTACAATTCACTCCTATACCGCCACACAGAAAACCGTAGACGGCGTTTCCCAGAAAGACTGGAGAGGCGGACGCGCGGCGGCTGTCAACATCATTCCATCCTCAACAGGCGCGGCAAAAGCCGTAGGCGAAGTGCTTCCTGTTACCAAAGGCAAACTCACCGGCATGAGCTTCCGCGTTCCCACACCTACAGGTTCTGTAGTAGACCTGACATTCCGCGCTGAAAAAGACACCTCTATTCAAGAAATTGACGCCGCTATGAAAAAGGCTTCAGAAACCTACATGAAAGGCGTTCTGGAATACTGCAACGAAGAAATCGTTTCAACCGACATCATTCACGATACCCACACCTCAATCTATGACAGCAAAGCCACCCTTGAAAACAACCTCAAAGGCGAAAAACGCTTCTTTAAAGTGGTTTCCTGGTACGACAACGAGTGGGGTTACTCGAATAAAATTATCGATTTGTTGAAATACATTGACAGCAAGAAATAAGGAACAAATAACAAAGAACAGGTAACAGGTAACAAAGGAAGAAGAGAAATATAATAAGCTAGGAGTGGAATTTTCACGAATAACTTATGAGAATATTACTCTTTGTTCATTGTTACTTGTTATTTGTTATTTATTTTAGGGGGTAAATCATGATCAAGACCGTAAAAACAGTTGATCTGAAAGGCAAGCGCATAATAATGCGCGTGGATTTTAACGTTCCCATGAAGGACGGGGTAGTGCAGGACGATACGCGTATTGTCGCCGCAATTCCTACCATTAAATATATCCTGGAGCAGGGAGCTAAATCCCTCACGCTCATGTCGCACTTGGGCGATCCTTCCAAAGACGCGAAGAAAGCGCAGGAAAAAGCCGAGAAGGACGGCAAAACATTTGACAAGGACAAATACATAAAGGGCAAGCACCGCATGGCGCCTGTCGCGGCGTATCTTGAACAGAAACTTGGAAAGCCTGTTATTTTTGCTGGAGAAGACAGCTGTTACGGGAAAAAGGCTTTTATCGAAAGCCAGAAAGACGGCTCCGTTATCATGCTGGAAAATACGCGCTTCCATAAAGAGGAAACATCAAGCGATGCGGCGGAACGGGACAAGCTGGCAAAAGAGCTTGCCACCTACGGCGACATATTTGTAAACGACGCTTTTGGAACCGCACACCGCGATCACGCTTCAACCGCTTCTATCTCTAAGTTTGTGCCTGTGTCCGTGGCGGGCTTTTTAATGGAAAAAGAAGTAAACTACCTTGAGCCGATTGTTACAAATCCCAAGAAACCGTTAGTCGCGATTATCGGCGGCGCGAAAGTTTCGTCAAAAATCGCCGTGCTTGAGAGTCTTCTTAAAAACTCAAGCGCCCTTGTAATCGGCGGAGGCATGGCTTATACGTTCTTTAAAGCGCAGGGGCACAAGATTGGCAAATCGTTAGTTGAAGACGATCAGCTTGGCACGGCGCAAAAAATCCTTGATGCCGCGAAAGATGCGAATGTGCAGATTGTTCTGCCGCTTGACCAGGTCGCGGCTACCAGCTTTGACGCAGCCTCGGCCCCAATTCCGGTTGACGGCCTTGATCTTCCTGACAATTTACTTGGACTGGACGTAGGGCCAAAGACAATTGCCAAATACAGGGAAGTTCTGGCAGTTGCCAAGACAATCGTCTGGAACGGACCTGTCGGCGTATTTGAATTTGAAGCTTTTGCCAAAGGTACGGAAGAAGTCGCGAAACTTGTAGCGGAAATGACAGGCAAGGGGACGATTACCGTAGTCGGCGGAGGCGATTCAGTCGCGGCGGTTAACAAGTTCCATCTCGCGGATAAGATGAGCCACGTTTCAACGGGCGGCGGCGCTTCATTGGAATTGCTTGAAGGCAAAAAACTTCCCGGCATTGAAGTTTGCCGCGGATAAGGGAGTTAAAATGAGCAGAAATTATTATATAGCGGGCAATTGGAAAATGCATTTAACCCGCGAGGAAGCGTTAAAGCTGGCGCAGGGTCTTGTGACCGCTTTAAGGGACGGGGCGCATGAATATCTTGTTGCGCCTTCCTTTACGTTACTTGAAACCGTGTCCGGAGTGATCGAAGGAACCAATATCCGCCTTGGAGCGCAGAATTGCGCAAGCGAAGAGCAGGGCGCGCATACGGGAGAAGTTTCGGTATTACAACTTAAAGACCTCGGCGTACAGACGATAATTTTAGGGCACAGCGAAAGGCGCCATATTTACAAGGAAGACGACGCGCTTATCAACAAAAAAGTAAAACTTGCGCTCAAGCACGGGTTTGAAGTTATTCTTTGTATTGGCGAGCTTTTGGAAGAACGCGAAGCCGGTAAAGTGGAAGAAGTCTGCGAGAGACAGACAGTCAAGGGACTGGAAGGCGTAAGCGCGGTGGATTTGGGAAATGTCGTCATCGCATACGAGCCTGTTTGGGCAATCGGAACGGGAAAGACAGCGACACCGCAGGATGCGGAAGCGGTACATTCCTTTGTACGCAAAGTAATTACGCGTCTGTACGGAAAGGATGCCGCCGCGAAGATAATTATTCAGTACGGCGGTTCCGTAAAACCGGATAATGCCGCGCAGTTGATGGCTATGGAGAACATAGACGGCGCTCTTGTAGGTGGAGCATCGCTTAAAACGGATACATTTATCCCGATAGCAAAATTTTCCTGATATGACTTTTTTCTGCCTGTTATGGGTTCCATTGTTTTATCTTCTTCACCGCTCCTTAAACGGCGGCAGAGGTTCTTCAGGCAGCGTATGGGCTTTACTTTTAGGCAGCATTACCGCTATTATTCAATTCCTCCTTGGCTATATCCTTAGCCCTGGAGGATTTGGTTATTCCCGCTGGATTTTTGGTTTTTTCGAAATTGTAAGCATGCCGGTACTTATTCCGTTTATAGCGTATTTAATAATGTTCGTTTTCCGCGGTTTTTCCTTAGACGCGGATTTTGCCAATTTTTCCTTACTCTGGCTGATTCCCGTCGGCGCCCTAAGGGCATTAAGCTGGAGTTCAATGAACGATCCCATTTTGCTTGTAATGGCTCCGCTTCTATGGACTGCCCTTGCGGTCGGCATTTCCTTTTTTATCAACTGGATGACAAGCAGCTTTAATCCCTTTTTCGCCATTATCTCGGTTTTATGCATTATTATTCTGCCCCTATCAGCCGCCACGACATACTGGGCATTTTTTTCTCAACAAACCATGTTAGGATTCCTTTTATTATTTGTTACGCATATTCCTTTTTTGTTGTCATTTGCGCGTAATAAATAGGTTCAAAAGATTTTCACACAAAGAACACGAAGAGACAAAGATCACAAAGAAACAAAGATCACAAAGAAGAGGGATGAGGGGGTTTGTTTATTTATGCTGACCTTTACAGTTGTTGAAGTATAGTTTATGCTTATATAGAGGTTATTATGTTTGAAGCGGAGAATAAATTTTTCGAAGAAAACCGCGAAACTTTCCGGGAAAAATATCTTGGAAAGCGGGTTGTTATCGTTAAAGACAGGATTCTTGGGGCTTATGATACAGATACAGAGGCTATTGACGAAACCTTAAAAACGATGGAACTTGGTACATTTTGTATAAAATATATTCCGGTTAATCCTGAAGAAGAATGCCACAGGTTGCTTAGTTTTTTATAATGTTTGATAAACAGTACTATGCTTTTGATGCAGAATAGATATAATAACAATGGGTGATTTTATTATAAACAATGCCGATGGACAAACATTGTTTTCTTTTGTAATTCCATCTTTCAAGGATAAAATATCTTTTTCCAAAAAAGCTGACAATATAAATAACAAAGGGTGATATATAGCAGTAAAATCGATTTTCCTCTGCCCCATCATTCATAATATCCGTATCCCGTCCCGGTTTACTTTCCGCTCAAGAGTTATACCGTTCAGGCGGCTGTCGAAATCTCTTTTCTTTTTTGCCACAATATCAATGGCCATGGATGTTTCACGGACAACGGCCATACGGATTTGCAAACCAGCGTCAAGGTCACGCATTGGAAGGCCGTCTTTTAATACCACGTACAAATCAAGATCGGAATCCTTGTGCGGCTTTCCATAGGCATAAGAGCCGAAGAGATAAATTTGTTCAACAGGAATGACAGTAATGATGATTTTCTTGAGTTTATCCAGTTCCGCACGGATTTCTTCGTTCATGTATATAATTATGGCACAATTCAAGAGGCAACGCAATGTTATCATTAATACGACTTTCCTCAGTAATCACCTTCTCCCCCTTCGTGTTCTTTGTCCCTTCGTGCTCTTTGTGAGAAATCTTTCGAATAAATTTCATTGAATTATGTTAAAAAGTGTGGTATATTTTCGTATATTTGGGGAAAATACAATGAAAAAAATAGCGGTATTTATTACATTAACGTTTATTCTTGCGGCGGCTCTTTTCGCTCAGCAGAAATTCGCGCTGGTTATTGGTAATGGGAATTATACAAGTATCGGAAAACTTAACAATCCTGTGAACGACGCCAACGACGTATCCGCCGTTTTGCAGGGGCTTGGTTTTAACGTTGATAAAGTTCTGGACGCAAGTCTTGACCAGATGGAATCTTCCATAATGAGGCTTAAAAACCGCCTTTCAGTATCAAAAAATTCTTACGGCTTTTTCTTTTACGCAGGTCATGGGGTGCAATCCGGAGGGGAGAACTATTTAATTCCGGTCGGGGCAAACATACCTTCCGAAAACTCACTGCGTGACAGGGCGATTAATGTTCAATGGGCGTTAGCGGAACTGAACGATGCGGGGAATGAATTAAACGTGGTAGTGTTGGACGCGTGCCGCGACAACCCATTTAGCTGGAAAAGAAGCGGAAACCGTGGACTGTCTGTAGTCGCGAATCAGCCCGCGGACAGCATCATAGTATACGCGACCAGCGCGGGTTCCACCGCGGCGGACGGTAATGGCAGAAACGGTCTCTTTACAAGCTATTTATTGAACAACCTTAAAACGCCTGATCTTGCGGTAGATGAAATATTTAAACGTACCGGGGCTGATGTAGCCCGCGCAAGCAACAGGACGCAAATACCCGCCATATACAGCCAGTATTTTGATACTGCGTATTTTGGCAATAAACCGACCGCGGCGGCAGCCGCACAGCCTCAACAAATAACAACTCAACCACAGCAAATAACAACTCAGCCCGTACCGCAAACAACGCAACCGCCCGCCGTTACGAAATCAAGCGGCGCCGGAAACGGGGAGGTCTTCAAAGTTGATCTTTCAAAATTGTCAACATTAAAAGTTGAATCGGGCGGTGACGTGGTGAAAACATTGAAAGGCAATTACTCAACATTGCCGGGTGTAAAGAATGAAGCGCCTTTAACAAAAGCATGGAGCGATGTTTTGATTTTTCTGCCTGAGTCCGTATTGCCGTCAGATTTATCAAAGTACACCAGACTTACGATAACGGCTAAATATTATGACGCTGCCGGCAATGAAATTAGACAACAGAATAAACAATGTATGGTAAGCGTGATTTATGATCTGAAAAGTAACATCAGAGGTCCCGCAGAAACCCCCGGTCCCAATACCCCCGTTAAAGTATTTGACGTAGGCGGTTCTGACGGACGGATTCACAGAGACGATGGTATAAAGATAACATTTAAAAAAACGCCCCAGGCCGTATTGTTCCAGAACTGTGAAAATTCAAAGGTTGCTTTTATTGAAATGACAAGCATGGTTTTCCATAATGGAGAATATAAGTCAAAATAATTTTTTTTATTCCAAAACAGGAGTTTTACAATGAAAACAAAATCAATTTCCACCCTTTCAGCCTTCTGCCTGCTTGTACTGCTGGCCTCACCCCTTTTCGCGCAAAGCGTCACGCTGGATGCGGCAATAAAAGAGACGTCGGCGTATTTTATAAAGCAGATTCCCGCAAAGGCAAAAATCGCTTTGATTCCTTTCGATGCGCCTACAGGGCGTTTATCCGATTATGTTTTTGAGGAATTGTGGAAACGATTCGAGGATTCCGGAAACTTTGTCATGATCGACCGTAAAAATATTGACCGTATTGATACAGAAATTAAGATTCAATATGAAACGGGCAGAGTGGACGACGCAAACATGGTTTCCATTACCAAGCAATACGGCGCTGAATTTCTTGTTTACGGACAAATTACAACTCTTGGAAAAGAGTATCGCATAACGGTCTACGCCACCAATGTTGAAAAAGCGTCTTCAAACCAGCGCGCCTATGTCGTAAAACAGGACAAACGCCTTGCCTCCCTTATTAACGTTTCCGTCGATGAGGAAGTTGAAAGGGCAATCTCGTCTATGGCAAAGTCGGTTAATCAAAAAACTGTTATTGCCATAGGTAGAATAAGTTATGTTAATACGCAAACCGTAACAAATCTTTCGGCATGGCTTAAAAACGGCATTATAACAGGCGCGCAGAAACAGCGGGACAAGTTTCAAGTCGCGACAGACGGCGAAAGCGCCGATTTTGCCGTTTCAAGCAGGGGGCTTACGGTGGAAACGCCTGCCGAGAGCGCGAACACGGTAATTCAGGCGGTGGTGACCGGAAGCTATTCGCCTATGGACAACGGCGCGGAAGTTTTATTACAGCTGGTTTCCACAAGCGGAAGCAAGGCGGTGCTGTCATCGTCAAAATTTTTCATTTCGTCCTCCGAAATGGAAAGACGCAAACTTTCCCTGCTTCCCGAAAAGGATACGGTGATAATCAGCAAAACGGAATTTGAAGCTAAGCAAAAAGCGGTAGACCCTTATGCCGGTAAAAACAACAAATGGGCGTTCACCGTAACTCCCGACGTGCTGGACGGCATTTACCGCGACGGCGATTATATGACAATGCGTATTTTTTCGGCGAAAGACTGCTACTTCCGCATCATTCATATCGACGTGAACGGAACCACGCAGGTTATTTACCCCGTATCGCCGAGCGATAACAACTTTATCCGCGCCGGTCAGACGCGGCGCATCCCCGACAATACCCGTTACCGTATGGGACCCCCATTCGGAGAGGAGATTATTCTCGCCGCCGCCTACGAGCGCCAATTTACATTAACACAACAATCCGGAACCGTAAGCGCCGACAACATATCCCGCGGCCTTACGGTGGAAAGCGACAACAAAACGTCTATGACCCCCTCCGCCACAGCAAAGTTCAGTTATACGATATTGCCGAGATAATGGTTCGTGGTAAAAAATTCTTCCTCTTATTGCTGGTACTGCGCAAGGCAAAGTTCATAATATCTTCCGCGCCTGGCCATTAATTCCTCGTGAGTGCCGCTTTCGACAATTTCTCCGTCTTTTACAAACATTATCCGCGTGCAATTCCGTATCGTGGAAAGCCTGTGGGCGATGATAAAAGAGGTGCGCCCTTTCATCAAGGCTTGAATTCCCTCCTGCACAAGCTGTTCCGTGCCGGTGTCGATACTGCTTGTTGCTTCGTCAAGAATCAGTATTCGCGGGTTGGAAATAAGGGTGCGGGTAAAAGCTAAAAGCTGCCGCTCTCCTGCGGATATGCCGCTTCCGCGCTCAGTTATGTGGGTGTCATAGCCGCCAGGTAATTTTTCAATAAAGTGATTGGCGCCAATCAGGCTTGCAGAGGCGCGGATTTCTTCGTCTGTTGCGTCCAGTTTCCCGTAACGGATGTTATCGGCGATTGTTCCCGTAAATAAAAAATTGTCCTGAAGCATTATTCCCAATTGGCTTCTTAGGGAATGCAGGGTAACTTTCATTATATCCTGACCGTCGATTAAAACCTGTCCTTCTTCGATATTGTAAAAACGCGAGAGCAAATTTACAATTGTGGTTTTTCCGGCTCCCGTAGGCCCTACAATGGCAATGCTTTGTCCGGGATGACTGTTAAAACTTATATTGTTCAGTACCTTGCGGACTCCGTCATAGCTGAAACTTACGTTTTTAAACTCAACGTGTCCGCGCACAAAAGGAAACTCCACCGCGTTGGGAATGTCCTTAATGGTTACAGGTTCCGCTATTGTATCGAAAATTCTGTCAAGGTACGCCATCGCGGTTATAAAAGTATTGTAAATGTTGGCAAGGTTAATGATAGGTTGCCAGAACCGCCACGCATAGTTTCCCATAACGAGTAACATTCCGAAACTTGCCATGGGATTCATCCAGAAAACGCCCATGACGTACACAAACGACCATACCAATTGGCTTATTGATTCGGTGGAAAACCATACGGTATTGGAAATATAAATAGCCTTCATCCAGACATTATTGCGTTCGTTCGCAAGCCCGTTCATTATATCAAGATTTTTTTCCTGTCTGTCAAAGCCCTGAGTTATTCTTACACCGTCTATTGATTCCTGAATATAGGCGTTTATGTTTGAATTTTTATTTGATACCGCCTGCCACGCCCTGCGCTGGGCGGGTTTTATCGTCCAAATAAAAATGGCGAGCAGGGGAAGTCCGATGACCGTGACTGTCGCAAGATGGGGGTCCACTTTGTACATAAAAAATATAATAAAAAAGATGTTCAGTACTTCTATTACAAAGTTGATAATTCCATTGGAAAGCGCGTCAGATACGCTGTTTACATATGGGACTACGCGCACAAATATTTTTCCGTGCGGGCGGGAGTCAAAAAAACTAAAAGATAATTTTTGAAGGTGAGAAAACAAATCCTGTCTTATGTCGTGAATAATGCCCGCTCCCGCCTTTGCGACAAGTATGTTACGCACCGCGCTTAACGTGACGCTTACAATAATTGACGCTGTAAGGTATACGCCCATTAAAAGAAGCTGATGCATGTCTTTGTTTGGGACTGCTTCGTCCAGCGCAGTTTTTATAAATAACGGTCCCACAAGGCCGGAAATTGAGGCAAGGATACTGAAAATTAGCGAAAGCCTTAATGGACCCTTTGCTTTTATAAGATAGCCAAGAACGCGCTTTACGTTAAACAGGCTTACCTTTTCGTCAAGGTATTCGTCCATGTCGTAGCGGTTCCGTTCTTTGGCGGTTTTTTGTTCGCGCTTTTTATTGAAAAAACTCATTGGGTTCCCTCTAAAGCGGAAAGACCCGCATTGTACTGAAGCAGCCAGATGTGATGATAAAACCCTTTTTTGGAAAGTAATTCTTCGTGGGTCCCTCTTTCGATGATCCGCCCCTTGTCCATGACAAGAATTAAATCCGCCTTTCTAAACGACGATATTCTCTGCGCGATAATTATCTTTGTGCAGGGAAACTCCAGTTTTTCAAGCTGTTCCTGAATAAACTGTTCAGTCTCGCTGTCCACCGAGGACGTAGTGTCGTCTAACACAAGAACCGCGGGCTCTATGGCGAGCGCTCTTGCAAGGGCTATTCTCTGTCTCTGTCCGCCTGAAATCCCGACCCCGCGCTCTCCTACCATTGTTTTGTAACCGTCCGCCATTTCATTGATAAAATGTTCCGCGTCAGCCTGTACCGCGCGTTTTTTAATGCTCTCATCGTCCAAATCCGGCCTGCCGTAGGAAATATTCCCCTTTACGGAATCGGAAAATAAAAACACATCCTGCATTGCAAGCCCTATTTGCCGTCTCAGCGACGATAACGTGTAACGCCTGACATCTTCGCCGTCTAAAAGAACCGCGCCATAATCAGGCTCGTAAAAACGCACAAGCAGGTTTATAAGCGAAGTTTTTCCCGATCCCGTGCTTCCAAGTATGCCGATAGTGGAACCGGCTTCCGCCGTAAAATTTATATCTTCCAGAATTGAATTGCCGTTAATTGTAAGTTTTATGTCCCTGAACTCAATTTTTCCCTTGGGTCTTTGCGTTAGCTGCATAGCCCCCGACATATCGCTTATGCCCTTGGGCGTTTCTACCACTTCGCGGATCATTTGTCCTGCCGAAGTGTAGCGTTCAAGGTCTGCAAGAAGTGGGCCTAACATCCACATCGGCATAGACAACGCCCATGTCAGCGAGGAAAACGCCATATATTCGCCGGGCGTCATCCATTCCTTAATTAAGAAAAAACCGCCTGCCACAAGCATTATTACCATGAGCAGTTGGCTTGCGGTTTCAAGGAACGGCTGATATTTTGCGGAAAGGAGGGCGTTTTCATAGCTTATATCGCGGAATTCGGCGTTTTGTTTTTCAACTTTTTCTTTTTCATGTTCTTCGCGCGCAAAAGCTTTTACTACGCGGTTGCCGTCAATGTTTTCCGTAACGGCAGTCCCAAGGTCCGTAAGTTTCTGCCGCAGTAATAAAAAACGGGGCCTTATTTTTTTTACAAACCTGCTGCTTATATACAGAATAAAAGGGGTAATTCCTACAAGGCAAAGGGCGAGTCTCCAATTTAAAAACAGATAAAAAATAAAAGTCGCGGCAAATAAAGCTATAGCTCCTATGAACTGATAGGAAACCCACGCGACAGTATGCCTCAGGCGGTCGAGGTCCTGCGTCATCCTTGTCATAAGGTTTCCGGTGGGGAAGCGGTTTAAAAATTTATAATCCTGCCATTGGACAGTCTGGTACATATCGCGCCTTAGGCGCGTCATTACGTCAGTGCTTGCAATCTCCATCAATATTATCTGAAGATAGTTAAGTAAAAGGCGCGACATTTGAACTATCATCATAATTACAAGAAGCCTTATTAATGGGCTTGTATTGTGTTTTATGATAACTTCGTCAATTAATTGTTTGCCTAACATGGGGTTAATAACGCGCATCGCCGATGTAACAACAGTAAGAAAAAGCCCGCCCATAAAGACGGCTCTTTTCCCTTTCATGTAATTCCAGACCCACCTAATCTGTTCCATAGTTCACTAGTGTATAGTGGTTAGTGATTAGTGTCTAGTGGAGCGCATAAAAGCCATTAGAAGCTTTTAATTTTTTTTCCAAAAAGCATATTCTGGTAGCACCTTAGGCACCCCGGAAACATTCCGCCTTCGCATTCGTGTAAAGTTTTTCTGAACAGATTTGCGCGATCTCCGTTGTATATCTCTTTAATTGACTGATTTTTTATATTGCCTAAAATGTAGTCGGGATAATCGGCGCAGAAATGCACATCCCCGTTGTAGTTTACGTTTAACTGGCACCAGGGGACAACGCAGTGATTTCGCACGGGCGTTTCAAGTTCAGCGTAGTATGTGTGGGTTTTTTCAGGATTTAAGGTGGGAACCGTAAGTACAGGATGACCGAAATTCTTTTCCTGAATGTCGTGCAGAATTTTATGCAGTTTCTGTCCGTCTATTTCAAGATTGTAACCTGTGTTATACGCTTCCAGACAGTCAATGTCCGTGTCCAATTTTTCCTTCATAAAACGTTTCTGGGTGGCTACAATATTGTCATTTGTGTAAGTGCCCAAATTGTAGATGTGCAGGTCTATGTTGTATTCTTTGCTCGCTTCGGAAAGGTTTGCAAGGTCCATGTAATTTTTATTTGTAACGACTGTTACAATGCTTAACAGGGGATATTTCTTTTTTTGTTTTTGCTTTTCATTGTTGATGGCTTTTAATCCCGCTACAACCTTGTCGTAAGTGCCTTTGCCCCGTAATTCATCGTTTACGTCGCGGAAAGCGTCCAGAGAGACAAAAATTGTACTCCATCCGTCGCTGACAATCCGCTCGGCGTGCCGTTCCATTAAAGTGCCGTTGGTATTGACGCTTACATACATTCCCTTTTCAACCATATATTTTGTCAGAGGAAAAAGGTCGGGGTAGAGGAAGGGTTCTCCGCCCCAAATATAAGAAACAGGTTTTCTGGGCGCGACCTCATCAATAAATTTCTTCCATGTTTCGAGCGGAAGCAGTTTTTTATTTTCTTCGGCCGCGCATTCGTTCATTACTCCCTTGTCGCCGTATTGTCCGCACATTTTACAGCGAAGGTTACAGGCTCCCGTTACTTTAAAGTAAACGAGAGCCAGATTCTTAAAATGGTTGTACTTATAATTACGATTCTGAAAATATCTTGCTTTGCCGGTTCTGAATAAACCTTTTGATATCTTTGCCGCTAAACTGCAATTTTTAGTCAGCAGCATAGGTATCATTGATGTATTTTGTTTCACGCCTGTCCTGCAGAGCCAAGAACGTTCTGGTTCTTATGCGCGTAGAGTTTTTTAAGTTCGTCGCGCGCGGGACCCAAGTATTTGCGGGGATCGAACTCATCTGGTTTTTCTATAAAAACCTTGCGGATTAAGGCAGTCATGGCAAGCCGCCCGTCCGAGTCGATATTTATTTTGCAAACCGCGCTTTTTGCGGCTTTGCGGAGCTGTTCCTCGGGGATGCCTACGGAGTCAGTCAATTTTCCGCCGTATTTTTCTATCATGTGCACATATTCAATTGGGACTGATGAAGAACCGTGCAGAACGATTGGAAAGCCGGGTATCTGTTTTTCAATTTCTTCAAGGATATCAAAGCGCAATGGGGGAGGGATAAGGATGCCGTCTGCGTTCCTTGTGCATTGTTCAGGTTTAAATTTTGCCCTTCCATGGCTTGTGCCGATGGAAATCGCCAATGAATCGACCTTTGTCTTGCTGACAAAATCAATTACTTCCGAAGGCTGGGTATAGTGGCTTTTTTCGGCTGAAACGTCGTCTTCCACTCCGGCGAGGACCCCAAGCTCCCCTTCCACCGTAACATAATCTTTTTGGGAATGCGCGTACTCGCAGACTTTCCTGGTAACCGCCACATTTTCATCATAGGACAAGTGGGAACCGTCAATCATTACAGATGAAAACCCGGTCTCAATACAGTCCTTGCAGATTTCAAAACTGTCGCCGTGATCAAGATGAAGAACTATCGGAATATCATATCCTAATTCATGGGCGTATTCCACTGCTCCCCGCGCCATATTTTTAAGGATATTCTGATTGGCGTATTTACGCGCCCCAGCCGATACCTGTAAAATTACAGGCGATTTGGTTTCAACGCACGCCTGGATAATTGCCTGCATTTGTTCCATATTGTTAAAATTATACGCCGGGAGGGCATATCCGCCTGAAACCGCTTTTTTAAAAAGGTCTTTTGTATTTACCAGACCCAATTCTTTATAACTAATCATTATTTTCGCTCCTTAATTGGTCATTATACAGACTTTATTCTTATATAGCAAGCGAGTTTTCTTAATAAAATGTTACCCAAAAAAACCGATGTTCCCCTATTTATTGCAAATATGGTAAAATACTTCTGATATATGAGACATAGACTTATACCATTGGCAGTCGCCGCAAGTCTTATTCTGGCGGCGCTTAGCGTGTTTGCTGTCTTTATTACCCGTTCTCCCGTATTAATCGTGGCTGAACAGTCATTTATCGAGTTATATGGAAGGGAAAGACTTGGAAAAGAAACTTTGCTTTCGTCGTTTTTACTGTTCCGGTATGTAAAAACCGTTGCGGTTGCAGATGAAGCAAGCGATGATATTATCCCATTTGCCGTTAAGGAAATCTCTGTCAAACCGTATTGCGTGCTTTTTCCCCTTAGATTTATCAATTCGGCTCAGCTTTACAGGGAGCAAAACCCCAATATTCCTGTTGTTGTGCTGGAAGGAAGGTATCCTGAAGGGGAAAACCCGTCTGAAAAGACGCTTGGCGCAAATAAATCTGAATATTTTATCTATAAAACAGATATAAATAACGATTTTTACAATCTAGGGCTTGTAATTAGCGCTCTTAAGCCTAAAGAGGAGCCAAAAAATGATGATTCCGCCCCCGAAATTGAAAAAAATAATAAAATAGCAGTTTTTCTTGACTTAAATTTGAATAAAATTAAAGATGTTTTCTTAAAAGGGTTATATGACGGGGGAGCTCTTACGGAAACTAAATTTTATAATTACTTTTCACAGTATCCGCAGACGCCTGATCTTTTCTGTGTTGTCCTTGCCGGCGTAGGTTTTGAGTATCTGGACAAGAAAACCGGCGTCCCGGTTATTTCTTTTACGTGGATTGACCCTTTTTTACTGCCGTCCGAGGTGGTAGCGGTTATTGACGATTCACCCTGGGCGCAGGCGCGGCAGGCTGTCAGAATGGTCGGCGCTGGGGAGAAAAATGGGTTTATTAAGTCAGAATTCATGGTATTAAACAGGGATAAATTTAACAAGGATGTTATTGCCTTAATAAAAAAAACAAGATAAAATGTAAAAAACAAATGGTTAATGGTTTGACAAAGATAGTTCAAACTAATATAATTTAAGTAGATTATTAAAGGAGCTTAATGATGAAACAAAGAAGCTTGAAATTTATCTGCCTGATTATCTGGGCATGTATAACGGTTTTATCAGTCCATGGTCAGTACAGAGCCGAGAACCTTAACAACTGGGTTTTGGAAACATTTAACGGGAATGGTGATTCAATATATAAATGGAAAACGGACGCCAGCCGGTTTATCACCAAAACCGACGATACCACTTATCCGATACTCACTTATGTTGACGCGTATCCAAGCCAGGCTTTCAGGGCGGGAAAAGCTGAAGGCTCTCCAAAAAGTTTTGGGTTAAACGGTCGTTTTGATCGAAGAGGCTATAACTGGATTGATGTTTACCCGGTTTTAGCGGATGATCCTGATGAAAAGCCTATTGGAATACCTATTCCCGGCAGAATGAAAAGAATGGACATGTGGGTATGGGGATCCAATATGAGGTATTATATGGAAGTTTTTTTCAGGGATTATAAAGGCGTAGTTCATATTCTCAACTTTGGAAGCGTTTATTTCCTGGGTTGGAAAAATATGAGCGTAAATATTCCCACTAACCTTAATCAAACGGTTTGGACGGAATCAGAACCTGAAAAAAGGGCGAAGGAGCTTGGAAAGGATATTTCAGATAAACCTCAAATTAGAGACGAACCTACTTATCCAAGTTTGCACTTTGTAAAATTCAGGTTGTGGACCCAGCCTGTTGAAAGGGTTGACAATTTTTATATTTATTTTAAACAGCTTAAAATTCTGACAGATATAAATGAAGCTTTATTTGACGGCAGCGATTTGGCTGATTTTAAAAATGTTCAAAAGCTCTGGTCTGCTAAATAAGGAGTATCAAATGAGAAAGTTTTTATTTATTACTTTAATCCTTTGTATCGGTGGTTTTGCCTTTGCCCAACAACAACAAAAACAGGAAGTTGGCGCGGCTGAGCCGGAAAAACTTGGAATTGACGCCGGACAACAACTGATAAAAGAAATATCTGTTGACAGGTTTGAGCATGACGGTTTCTGGAGATCCAGAATGTCGCATGACGACGGTTTCCCGACAAGCAGGTTGTTTATAGGCGCTCCCGCCGGAAAACAGAAAATTCCCGATGAAGAAAGCATGAATATTCCCGATCAATATGTACTTGGCACCAGAATAGATTTTCTCCGCAGGGGATACAGTCAGTTCTTTATTTATCCCACACGCCCTATTCCGATAGAGGGAATTACAAAGACCGTATCCTTATGGGTTTCGGGACGTAATTTTAATCATGAGCTGTTTTTATTAATTCAGGATTTCTTTGGCAATAATTATGAATTTAGCTTTGGAAAACTCAATTTTATTGGCTGGCAAAAGCTGACGGTTACTATTCCTCCGGCTCCTGAGAACGAAGGGCAGCCCGGCGTAATTCAGAGAAGCTACCATTATCACGGCAATTACGGCATAAAGATAACCGGCTTCAGAGTTAATTGCGATCCGATGGAAGCAAGGGGCAGCTACTATATTTATTTTGACGATCTCCGCGCGGTTACCGATCTCTTTACCGAGAATCACCGCGATCCGGATGATATGGTTGACGGCTGGTAAAAAACCGAAGGGCTGCTGATTGTAAAACAACCGGCAGCCTTTTTATTATCCTCATGATATTAAAAGGAAAAGGAATTGCCCCCGGAATCGCCGTGGGGCATATTTATGTCTACGATGACAAATTTGACATTCCTTGCGAGAGCATAGTTCCTGCGGGAGAGGAACAGGCGCATCTTGCCCGCTATTATTCAGTTAAAAAAGAAGCTCTTAACGAGATTGAAAAGCTTAGGTCTTCAGTTGAAAGCGTTGATCCTGTAAAAGCGGAAATTTTTACCGCCCATAAGGAAATAGTAGAAGACATTATCATTAACGAAGAGATTCCTGCGCGGATACTTAACGAACATTGGGCGGGAGATTGGGCGATTTACCAGGTATATGAAACTGTTCTTGGCGTTTTAAGAAAAACATCAGATTCGCTTATCGCAGAACGCGCGGCGGATTTTGACGACATCCGCGCAATGCTTTTACGTTTATGGTACGGGCAAAAATCAAGTTCCCTTTCATCTTTAAAAGAGCCTTGCGTCATTGCCGCGCGCGAACTAAAACCTTCAGGCACCGCCGGTTTAAGCGGCGGCAAAATACTGGCAATTCTTACCGAAATGGGCGGAGTAACATCGCACGCCGCCATTATAGCAAAAAGCTACGGGATTCCCGCTGTTTTAGGCATTGAAGGATTATTAAGTTATGTGAAACAGGGACAATGCGCCGCAGTTGACGCCGCTGAAGGAAATGTAATTATTGATCCTGAAGAAGACATTGTAAAAGAATACCAAAAGAAAAGCGGCGTTTTTAACCGCGACAGAAAAGACGCAGAAACATTCCAGAAGAGGGAAGCGGTTACAGCCTGCGGGACAAGAATTGACATTGGTCTTAACATTTCAAACGCCAATGACGACGAACTGAACGCGCAAAGTTACACGGACGGCGTGGGTTTATTCAGGACTGAGTTTCTTTACATGGGGCGCAGTACTTTGCCTTCACAGGAAGAACAGTTTTTAATTTATAAAAAAGTCCTGGAATGTTTCGGCAAAAGACCGGTTATTTTACGCGTCCTTGACATTGGCGGAGACAAACAAGTATTGCGTATAGAACAAAAACACGAAGATAATTCATTTTTGGGAAACCGGGGCATAAGGTTATGTTTCAGCAATCTTGAAATTTTTAAAACACAATTAAAGGCCGCTTTTCGCGCCTCGCTTTACGGTAATCTTTGGCTTATGCTTCCAATGGTAGGTTCTCTTGACGATATAAGAAAAGCAAAGGAGATAATCGCCGAAATAAAAAACGAATTAAAGAAAGAAAACGTCCAATTCGGCGAAGTAAAAGTTGGCATAATGATAGAGGTTCCAAGTATCGCCCTGATTGCCGGTTTGGCGGCAAAAGAAGTTGATTTTGCAAGCATAGGCTCAAACGATCTTTGCCAGTATGTGTGCGCCGCGGACAGAATGAACGCCGCCGTGGAGCCATATTACCAGAGTTATCACCCCGGCGTATTCAAGCTGATAAAAGAGACGGTATCGGCATTTAACAACGCCAAAAAGCCAATATCAATTTGCGGAGAGTTGGGAGGCGATCCTTTTGCCATACCGGTACTTATTGGTTTGGGTTTGCGCAAATTCAGCATGGGAGCCGCCTCTGTCGCGGTGATAAAAAGGGCGATTGCCTCAGTTACGGTGGCGCAGTCGGAAGAAATGGCAAAGAAGGTGTTGGGTTTTTCTACGGCCTCGGAGATTGAAAGTTTTTTAAGTTCATAGAATTTCATTTGAAAGGGTATTAATATCAATGCAAATATCCGTTAGGATAAATTTTCAGGCTGTTGTGGCGGATTGGTTTTCTCTTCCACCGGCGGCTTTTCCTTTTGTACGATTTGAACCAGATGTTCAATATTTAAAAGAAGAACCGGGCTCCCTGAAAATTGTATGGCTTTAAACATTTCGGAAAAGCTCATGGTGCTCAATGTTTTTGGTATGGGGTGGAATTCCTCATCGTGGATTTCAGTATCGCGTTTTACTTCGGCTGTTAATAGAACTATTTTATTTTCGTTGCTGTTATATCCCCTCAGAATAACGCCGTGATAAACGTTTTTGTCTTTCATTTTAAACAATTCCGGAAGGGAAACATAGGTATTTCTCTTTTCCTGATCGTACTGTATGGTATTTTCAGTTTCTTTATTGTACAGCATCATTGAACCAACCGCTTCCATTGGGATTGCCAGAGTAAAGCTGGGATAGGCGCTTAAGAATACCCTCATTATTGAACCGTCCCTTCCGCGGCGGCGCGCGCTAAAATACGCTTAACGTCAATTACAAACACGTCCGTGCCGTTCCATTTAAACGAGGCGTATACAGTGCCGCTTGTTTCATCCGGCCTTGATCCCGCTTCGAGGTGGTTCAGGTTTCCCGGCGCTACGCTGGCGATACCGGTTACTTTATCAATGGAAAATGCGACATTGTCAATTTCGCCTTTGATAACCAAAGCTTCGTTACGGGGGCCTTGTACATTGGTCAGTAAAAAACCTATGTCAAATAAAGCATGGGGAACCGAATAACGGTTAATGAAGCCAAATACATAGGATGGCAAGAGGGGCAGCGGAAATACGGGATCGCAACTGGCGACTTCACCGACAACGTCCGCCGGAAAGGCATAATGCCGATCAGAAATAGAAAAAATCAGATATTTATCTTCATGGGCGTTGTCCGACATTTTCGCCGTTTCTGACATGGCATTCCTCTTTTATACTCAATCATTATACCATATCCTGCCGTTCTAGGGAATACCCTAAGGGAATCCCTTGTTGAATCAATATTGTTACTATGCTAAAATAACATAAATTTCCCAGGAGAGCGTGAAATTTATAATGGACAAAACAAAAGCGGGTTATGTTGAAGGAACCGTTTCAATAATATTAAATTTTCTGTTATTTGTTCTGAAAATGTGGGCAAGCATAATATCAGGTTCTGTCGCGCTTGCCGCGGATGCCTGGCATACGCTGTCCGATTCCATCAGCTCGGTAGTGGTTGTTATTGCCTCCAAATTGGCGGCAAAAAGAGCCGACAAGGAGCACCCGTTTGGGCACGGCAGGTGGGAACAAATTGCCTCGATTTTTATCGCGGTAATTTTAGTCGTCATTGCGTTTGGTTTTTTGGAAAGCTCAATCAGGCATTTTTTGGATAAAGATACGGTTGAATACGGGAAAATAGCGATAATTGTCACCGCCGTTTCAATTCTTGTTAAAGAACTGCTGGCGCAATACGCGTTTTATATCGGACGCAAGGCGGATAATTCCAGCGTAAGAGCCGACGGCTGGCATCACAGATCGGACGCGCTTTCTTCCGTCGTCGTGCTTATCGGCATTTTGTTCGCAAAACAGTTCTGGTGGATTGACAGCGTGTTGGGGGCAATCATCGCCCTGATGTTGTTTTATGCGGCCTTTACAATTCTAAAAGAAGCCATAAATAAAATTTTAGGCGAACAGCCGGATCAGGATTTGATAAATAAATTAACAAATGAAATCCAAAGCATATATAATGATGATTTAAAAATTCATCATTTGCATATTCATAATTATATTTCCCAGAAAGAATTAACTTTTCATATTAGGCTTAATAAAGATTTAACGATAGAAAAAGGCCATAGGGTTGCCTCAGAGATTGAAGAAATTATTTTAGATAAATTTGGCATGTCTGCGACTATCCATGTAGAGCCTTTGAAGTAATATCAGCGCCGTTAAATTATTAACGCCGCTATTAGCGCAATGTCCTTAATAACGACCTTAATTCCGGGTTTGCCGCGTTTTCCGCGGCTTTGCCTGTTTTTTTTGCTTGAAGGATAACTTCGTCTCCCGGCTCAATGCGGTCAAAAAAACCGTTTCTTGCCAAATTTCCAACGGCTATTTCTTCATCAACATTGGTAATTGTCAGCTTTCCTACAAGTTCGTCGCTTGAATAGATAATGGCGATGCCTTCGTTAGCCGTCTGCATACGGCTCTTTTTTACAACGTCGTATACGGTATCCTGCTGTATACCGTCGGCTTTTCCTTTGTTAATCAGCGCCTGTCCCTGCTTTCGGATAAGAAGCCTGCCGCGGATTGGCAATGACGCTGAAAGCTGCGTTACTATGCCTCGGGAAGCGTCGCGCAGTCTGTCAACTCCGGTACGGTAAGTATAAAAATTTGCCGCAGGAGATCCCGTTCTTCCCACAAAGGCTTCGGCTTTTATGGCAATATCACGTTCATTTTCCGTAACGGAAACAAGGATAAAATAATCCGCTCCGCTTTCTCTTGCGTGTTTGAAAGCCTGTGAAAAGACCGCCTGACGCAAATCTAGGTTCATAGGCGTAATATTTCGGTTGTGTACAAGCAATTCCCGAATAACGCCTGCGGCTACAGACCCCGCGTCCGCATGGCAGAAGCTTGATTGCCCCGCAAGTGAAAATACTGCGATCTTCCAATGCCGTTCAGCCAAGTCAACGGGGTTTACCTTCCATTGTTTAAAAAGCGCGTTTGATAAAAGAGAGCCGTAGGCTTCCACCGCGTCGTTTATACTGCGGTCGGCAAGTCCCTGATCCTGCAAAAAGCGAAGTTCTTCAAGGTAGCGGGCAGGGTAGCCTGAAAGCCTGAGTAATTCCGCGTATTCGCGCCTGTCCGCCGCAAAAGGATTCATTCTTAAACCGCGGCGGTATTCAAAAAGCGCCTGTTCCATTAAATTGCGCTGGCGGAAACTTCGCGCTTTATTAAAATGCCATGCCGCAAATTTTGCGCGGCGAGGATCTTCAAGAATTGTGGAAGAGAAAAGAGTTTCTTCCAATACGGCGCGGATAAATTCATCTTCTTCATTAACTGAAATAGCTGTTGAAAGAATTGTTATTGCGTCCTGATTACGGTTCATTCTTAAAAAAGACAATCCCTTTAAATACCACGCGCCCATATCCTGTCTGTTGCCGGCAATTATAACATCGCAAAGCCGCGCCGCTTCTTCATACTCGCCGTTACGGTAACGAAGCATTGCCATTAAAGACCGGCTTGGCGCATGATCGGGTTTATAGTAAAGGGAACGTTCCGCAAAACCAATTGCCTCCGTAATTTTGTTGTTCTGTGAATAAATGTAAGCGGCGTAATAGTACACTCGGTAGTCGCCGGGATGCTGCACAAGGGCGCTGTTTATATAGGATGCCGCGGTGTCGCCGTCGCCCAGGGAAAGTGTTACAAGGGCAAGTGAAATTAAGAGTCTGCGGTCATCGGGGTAGCGCCTTACCGCGTCCCGATAGCGCAGCATGGCTTCGGAAGGCCTGTTTCTTGCAATGTCAAGTTCTCCGGCGGCAAATAGAGTTTCTCTGTTGTAAGGTTCTTTTGCAAGTATTTCGTTAACAAGGGTGGAGGCTGCGTCCAACTGCCCAAGCGCAATCAGGGTAAAGACTTCAAGGTTTGCCACCGACATATTGGTACGGGCAAGCTGTTTCGCTTTTCTTACCCAGTTAAGCGCTTCGTCAAATTCCGCAAGTTCGTAATAACATTCCGCAAGAGAGGCGGTTCCCTCGGCGTGCGCCGGATTGAGCCTTAAACATTCAAGGAATGATTCGACTGCGGAGTACCAGGCGTCGTCAGCCATCTGGTTTCTGCCGCGCTCATAATAAGCCGCCGCATTTCCCTGCGCCTGCGCGGCAGCCTGCGTCTGCGCGGCAGCCTGCGTCTGCGCGGCAGCCGCTACGGGAAAGAATGACAAAACGCAAATAAGACAAATTAAAATTCTCAAACGCGGCATTTTACCCCCTCCCCTGTAAAAACAACTATTCCTTTTTATGAGTTACGATTTTTATCAAGTTGATTTTATGCCCGTCCATTTCCTGTATTATAAAATCGTAATCCTTATATTCAATTTTTTCATTCTTGACCGGTATTTTGCCGAATAAATCAAATACAAAGCCGCCGAGCGTGTCAAAGTCATCAACGGGAAGATCCATGTTTGTTTCTTCCGCCAGGAATTCAAGGTTTACCCTCGCATCGCACAGCCACATTCCTTCGCTAATTTTTACCACGTCTTCTGTTTCGTGGTCAAACTCATCCTGAATGTCTCCGATTATTTCTTCTATTATATCTTCCATGGTAACAATGCCCGACACTCCGCCGTATTCGTCCACCACTACCGCAATATGTACTTTTTTGCGGCGCAGTTCCCGTAAAAGATCGTCAATGTGTTTGGAAACCGGCACAAAATATGGTTTTCTAACCAAAGTGTTAATGGCAAGAGGCTTGTCGTTTACAAGCGCTTTTAATACGTCTTTAACGTGCAATATGCCTATTACCTTGTCTACCGTGTCTTGATATACGGGAAAACGCGAATGATCGCTTTCAGAAATACATTTAAGCAGTTCTTCTTTTGAAGCGGCTGCTGAAAGAAAAACAGTGTCGGTTCTTGGAACCATAACTTCTTTGACTGTGGTGTCCGATAATTCCACAACGCCGCGGATCATCTGCCTTTGATCTTCTTCCAGTTCTTTAATTGCATGCGGATTGATCTTAAAAGGGGTTTTCAATTTTTTACTCCCATTTGGGGAATTATTTGTTCTTTTTCAAGCTTGTTCAGAATCTTCTCCTGCAACATGAGCATAGGTTCGTCCTCTTCCAAAGTTTTATGATCCATTCCGTCTAAGTGCAGAATACCATGAATTAACAATCTGCGTAACTCCTCATCTTGGGGGGTTTGGAAATATAGGGCGTTTTCTTTTAAAGTATCAAGGGAGATAACGATGTCTCCCGGCAAGTACGTTGTTTTTCCGCCTTCTTTTATTGTTTCGCCAAGATTAAAAGAAAGTATGTCAGTGGGTTCGTTTTTATTGCGGTATTGACTGTTTAAATCGGCGATTGTTTTATCACCGCAGAAAAGAACTGACAGTTCCCAATTATCGCGTTTTATTTCATCAAGGACTTTCAGGGCAAAGAGGCACGCGTTGCCGCTCCATGAAGGCAACGGGATATCCTGCGCGTTGATGGTCACGTTATTCATCCTGCTTTTCCTCTTTTTGTTTGGGGTACTCAATTCTGGCATGGTAATAGCCGGCAAGCACTCTGACAAATGATTTTTTAATTATTTCAAGGTCGCGGAAGGAAAGGTCGGATTCTGAAAGCTGCCCGTGGTCGATTTTAGCCTCGAATAACTGCTGAATAAATTTGTCAATCTTGCCCGCCGTAGGCTTGTTTAAAGTCCGTACCGCGGCTTCGGTAACATCCGCAAGCATTACGATAGCCGACTCCTTTGAACGCGGCGGGCTGCCGGGGTACGAAAAATCTTCGGAACTGACGGTTACCTCCTGCTCGGTGGCCTTGTTGTAAAACCACGAAATAATTGAGTTGCCGTGGTGTTCCGCGATGATTGAGATTACATCTTTGGGAAGCCCAAGACTTTGCGCTTTTTCAACGCCAAGCTTCACATGGCTTCGGATTATTGTGGCCGAAAGGCGCGGAGCTATTTCGTCGTGCCTGTTATGATCCGTTTGGTTTTCAATAAAGTAGTCGGGATTTTCCATTTTTCCGATGTCATGGTAATAAGCGCCGACTCGCGCGAGGAGGGCGTTTGCCCCTATATCCTGACATGCCTGTTCGGCCAGATTAGCCACCATCAGCGAATGGCTGTAAGTTCCTGGAGCCGTTGTAAACAGTTTGCGTAAAATTGGAGCGTTTAGATCAGATAGTTCCATAAGCCTGAACGGCGTTACGGCGTTCAGCGCGTGCTCAAGAGGCGGTAAAAAGCCGAGGGTTAGCATTCCGCATATTATGCCGTTAAGCGCAGCCCAGAATAAAAGCGCGGGGTATTCATAAAAGTTAGCCTGGCGGATTAGCAATACCACTACAACAGCGAAACAATTTGCGGCCGCAATGACGACTCCTGCCTTTATAAGGCTCATCCTGTTTGATTCATTATGAAGGACGGTAGAAGCCGCCGCTCCTGAAACAAGAGCGATTAAATATGAATAATTGTCAAAAGCGCCGACAAAATATGCGCCAAATGGCAGGGCTATCGCCATGAGCATTGCGGGTCTTTTTCCCAAAAAAACCGCAAGCAGCATTATAAAAAGCCCGGTGGGAATCGCAAGTGATATCGGAAATGCGTCAACAAAGGAAGCAAGATATTTAATTAACACAGAACCGATGATATAAGCGCCGGTAATGGAAGCAAGCAGGTAACGCTCGCTGTTATTCAGCTCTTTGCCAAGAATTGCGCGTCCCTGTAAAATTACATACATGGCGTAAAATGAGAAAACAAGGAAAATAGTACCGATAATTTTTCGCATTTCTTCCGTATGACCCATGTTTTCGCATGCAATTATCACCGTTATGGTAATGACGCATAACGCAAAACTAAAAAGAGCCGGGCCTGAACGGAAACGGCTTAACAGCGAACTGAAGACTTTTTTTTCATTTTCATTTTTCGCTTTCATTGTATGCCTGTATTATTTTTTTTATCAGCGGGTTACGCGCCACGTCGCTTGTATGAAGGAAAGAAAAGCTTAACCCCTCGACATTTCTTAATATTTCCAAAGCGTGCACAAGCCCCGAATCTGACTTGCGGTGAAGGTCAATTTGAGTGGTGTCACCGGTAATTACAGCCCGCGTGCCGTTGCCAATACGCGTTAAGAACATTTTCATCTGCTCTTTGGTCGTATTCTGCGCTTCATCCAGAATTACCATGCAGTCGTTTAAGCTTCTTCCCCTCATGTACGCAAGCGGGGCAATTTCTATTGAACGGGTTTCTTCCATTTTGGCAATCACATCGTATGGGACAAGCGATTCCATGGCGTCGTAGAGCGGCTTTAAATACGGGTCTATTTTTTGGGCGAGATCGCCGGGAAGAAAGCCCAAATTTTCACCTGCTTCCACTACGGGTCGCGTAAGGACAAGTTTTCGCATTTTTTTGGAAAGCAGCATTTGCAGGGCGTGGGCTATGGCAAGATAGGTTTTTCCCGTGCCCGCCGGTCCTATGCAGAAACATATTTCATTCTCCCTCATTCCCTGTATATAGAGGGCCTGATTTCTTGTACGGGGATAAACACGGTTAAAACCGTGGGGGATTTGAATCATTGAATCGCGGAAGAAACTTCCCGCTTTTTCCCCAGTTTCAGAAAACGGCAAATCATCCGCAAGAGCGCGTATATATTCGGCAGACGGCTGTTCGCCCTCATTTACCGCCGTGATAAGATTATCCATCATTGTCCTAAAGCGTTTGATTCCGGCCTCATCCTGGCTTTCAAAATGAATTTCATTGCCTCTTGCCGTGATAAAGCCGCCCAGAGTGCCTTCTATAACCTTAAGGTTTCCGTCATTTGCCCCGCAAATTCCGGACAGAAGTTCCCTGTTCTCAAAAGCTATAGTTATTCCGTCCTCCAAAAATACCTCTTTAGTGATTCTATATCCTGATAAATATGCTAGTCAAGTGGAGTTAGGGGCTGAAAAACCTTATATATACGTTGACGGCGGCATCCTTGCCTATATTGGGAAGCGGTCATAGGGGTTTATTTTACCGTCCATTTGTCCTGTTTGCCGTCATAACTAATATCAGATTTAATTTCTGTAATTGGTTTCCATGTTACAAGAAAGCTAAAATCGGAGACAATGTCAATTGTCGGAATTTCCCCCGACGAGGCAGTCTTCTGGTATGGATACATTTTGATTTTAAATGACGCAGTCCAATCGCCTAAATGATGAGTTAACTCAAGGTTTAGGTTATGCATTTTAAACCCCGATCTGCGCCGTTTTGATTCATCAAAAAAATTAAATGAGTCAAATAAATCCACAAACAGATTATTTTGCTCCCCTTCTGGATACATGGATGTTAATTCTTCCATTCCGGGAAAGCCTTTGAAATACCTGAAAATTACGGCATTTTGGGATGTTGCCGATATATTTAGATCCAGAAAATTGGTAAGGCTTACATTAAAGCCCATTGAAAATTGAAAATTGGAATTGGTGTGCTGCTGTAAATCAAAATTTAATGACGTATTTAAATTAAAAGCCAGATCAAAAATATTTTTAATTATTTTTGTTTTAGGCAAAGAATAGATATATGAAAATTTTAATTCCTTAGGGAACAGATCATTCTCTCCTTCAGTCGTCCATTTGCCGCCTTCATATGGTCTGTCAGGGTTATCCGGTTTAAAAATTGATTTTTTTATCCATATCATTGAATACTCTGATGTAAAATTCCATAACTTTAATACTGATCTAAGATTGGTTAATTTTATATCGCTATTATCATTTTCTTGCGGGGTAAATCTCATATTATGAGTGAATGATCCTATTTTAAATGTCAGAGTTTCATTTATGTCAAAAGGTTTAATTTTCCATTCATCTTCCGTTTCCGGTTTTTCCATACGATAAGTAAAAGATGTTTGTGATATCCAGATTCTGAATGTGGCATTGGCGGAAATAAGCCCGTCCATAGGGGGAAGTTCCGCGCTGAAGGAAATACTCTGATCCTTTTCCAATAATTTCATCGCCAGATTTGCCGTAAGCCTGTGAGTGTTAAGTCCCAGTATTTCTTCTCCGTCTTTTCTTTGTTCTTTTACCCATGATCCCCATTGCGGCGAAAGCTCAGGTCCGTCTCCATCCGTATATCTTTTTGATTTTACCAGTGTGCCCCTGAAGGTATATTGAAAATTTGTTTGGGCAAATACAGGATCGAAAAAAAACGGTTTTATCGTGCCGGTATAAGAGTAAGAAGACGTGTAGTTTGTCAAAGCGTATTGTTCTTTGCGTTTATTTTCCATTTTTTCCGTATCTACATTGCCGTTTGAATCCGTATACATTTCTTCATTCAAATATGAATAATCACGCCATGTTCCGCTGCCTGAAAGAGTAATAGTATTGCTGAACAAACCAGTTGAATGATCTATGCGGAAGTTTAAATTTGTATTTCCGCTAACGCTTGTCAGTATTGATTGAGATTCGTTCCAGTCCACATCTTCATAAGTTTCCCAGTTCTTATTCATAAATTGCAGTTCTGAAGAACTTGTAGGAGATATCGAATAATCAAAGCTGAATTTTGTATTTCCTGCCGTCGGCAGGTTGAAAGTCTGGGAAAGAACAGGGGGAGTTATAACTTCCGCAGATGTTGTTTTTTCATTGTTAGCGTTATTTGTCGGCCACGGGGATATAGGAGCGCCTATGCCGTTAAACGGATCTTCAGGCGTCTGAGAATCAGATGTCTTGTTTGCCGGCTTTGACTGTACGCCGCCACCTAAGGAAAGCGGGGTTCCTGAAATTGAACCTGAAATACTGTAAATTGTATACTTGTCCGGCGCATAAAAATAACGGTTAGGAGAAAGAGAGTTTGCATTTTTATCTTCTATATACGTAAAAAGTAATGTTGTAGAAAGGTTGGAAATGGAAAGATTGGAAATGAAAGGGGAAAGTTTACTCAATGACGGAGTTAAACTTCCGGTCATATGCCAGTTATAAGTGCTAAGGTCGCTATCCGTTGTATCTTGTTTAAATGACGCTCCTTGCTGCATCATATTCATCCAGTCCATGTTTTCCGCGCGGCTGTTGGTAAAATCTCTGTCTACTTTCCTGTCGGAATAATACGGGATATCCCAGGAGAGACTGCCGTATTTCATTGTAATGCCGCTTGTAAATTTTATCCTGTAACGGAAAGGAACAGACCATGATAAAAAGTTGGAACTATTCCAGTCAAACGTACCGTCAGGTTTGTATGGGGAATTGTTAGCATCAAGCGTTCTTGTAAATCCTACCCCTAAAGACAAACCGGTTTGATTTAAAATACCTACTCTTGGAGTGGTAAGCTCAAGGCCTATAAATGCTCCTAAATTTACATAATAATCAAGCAAAGCCTTAAGGCTGGTTGAATTTGAATTTGATATAGGCCTGTTTGTACTGCGAAGGAACAGTCCTTGAAGTTCTTTTTCCTTATTTTCTGAATTGCTGATTATTTTGCTGAGAGAACTCTTTTCAGAAGATTCCGACTTGGGCTGGCCTATAAGATAAGTTGTTGTTTGAATAAAACCGCCTTCTCTGCTTCGGTATCCGATAACAGGATGAAAGATAACCTCATCCGCCGGAAAATAAAAAAACGGAATATATAAAACGGGAATTTCTCCTACGTTTAAAACTGCGTTAAAAATTGCAAAATCAGAACCCGGCAGGAGCCATAATTTTGAAGCCCTGATAGACCAATACGCATTATTATCGGTTCCGTTGGTGATCATGGCTTTCCTTAAAATTGTCGCATCCTGATCGCTTCTGGAAATTACCGACCCTGAAAACAGATATGAGGAACCTTCGTTTTCCATTGTTGAACTGCCGTCAAGAAAGATACTTGACCAGTTGTCAATGTTAACGGTTATGTTTTTTCCGCGGAATGTTTCTGTTTTATCCGATTCTATTTTTTCGTACATTACATTTCCGCTTGCCGTAATTATATTTCTTGTACGGTTAAACAGTATTTCATCCGCGCTTATTTTATGGGTCTTATCTCCATCTTTAAGGCTTATTCTAACGTCGCCTTTTAATCTTGCATAATCCTCGTCAATTACGTCGATTGTAAAATACTCGGAAGCCTGGGATGATTCTATAGTTATTATTTTTCGTTTGTCATCGTTATCGGATTTTGATTCATTAAGGTTAAAATGCTCTCTTAAACGTTTGGACAGTTCTTCTCTTGTGCCCCCTTCCGAAAGCCCAAGAGTGCGGCACCATACCGCAAGTTCGCTTAATGTTGATGTTTTTATTTCCATTTCTATGCGCCGGTTTAAATGAGAAACGGGGGTTTTTTCTTCGTTATATTCTTCTTTGACGCCTTCTTCAGATGGCGGCGGAGATTCTTCCTGTGCGTATAATACCGTAAAAAAATGAGAAATTAAAATAAATAACAGTAAAAACCGTATTTTTATCATTGTCTTTTATTCTTGCGTACCGCGTTACGATTTAACATTTCAGCCAGAAACGCTCCGGTGTAAGACGCGTTGCATTTGGCAATTTGCTCAGGCGTTCCTGTCGCAATTACTTGCCCCCCTTTTTCACCTCCCTCAGGCCCCAAATCAATAATGTGATCCGACTGTAAAAGCACGTCAAGGTTGTGTTCTATCATTATAACAGTATTTCCCTGATCTACCAACCGTTGAATTACATCCATTAACTGTTTTACGTCGGCAAAATGAAGGCCTGTCGTCGGTTCATCAAGCATATACAGGGTTCTGCCCGTGGAACGTTTTGAAAGCTCCAGAGCGAGCTTTACCCGCTGCGCCTCCCCGCCTGACAGCGTAAGGGCGGACTGCCCCAGTTTCACATAACCTAACCCTACTGATAGAAGAGTTTGCATTTTTCTTGCAATCTGCGGAATAGGGGCGAAAAAAACCGCGGCCTCTTCTATGGTCATATCCAATACTTCGGCGATATTTTTACCTTTGTAACGGATTTCCAGCGTCTCTTTGTTAAACCTTTTGCCCTGACACACGTCGCATGTTATATAAACGTCCGGCAAAAAGTTCATCTCTATTTTAATTGTCCCGTCCCCTTCGCAATTTTCACACCTGCCGCCGCGCACATTAAACGAAAAGCGCCCGGGTTTATAGCCCCTCATTTTAGATTCCGGCAGATTGGCGAACAAGTCGCGAATTGCCGTAAATCCTTCGACATAAGTAATAGGGTTTGAACGTGGCGTTCTGCCTATAGGGCTTTGATCGATATCAATTACTTTGTCTATGTAATCCGCGCCGTCCAGTTTTTTGTAAACGCCTTCAGTGTGATTGGAACCGTAGATTTTATTCGCGAGGGCGGGGTACAGTACGTCGGAGAGCAAAGTGGATTTTCCCGAACCTGAAACGCCCGTGATACAGGTAAAAACCCCAAGCGGAATTTCCACGTTGATATTTTTAAGGTTGTGTTCGCTTACTCCCCTTAATTTTATAAATGCGCCGTTTCCGCTGCGGCGTTCTTTGGGAATGTCGATCTTTAACGCGCCTGCCAGATATTGCCCTGTAAGACTTTCCTTTACTTTCATCACTTCTTCGGGTATTCCCTGCGCTACGACATATCCCCCGTGAACGCCCGCGCCCGGCCCCAAATCGACAATGTGGTCGGCAGTGCGCAAAGTTTGTTCGTCATGCTCGACTACAATCAGCGTGTTGCCAAGATCGCGCAGGTACATCAAGGTGTCAATCAGGCGCTGGTTGTCTCTTTGGTGAAGCCCTATAGACGGTTCGTCTAAAATGTACAAAACGCCCACAAGACTGGAGCCTATTTGCGTCGCAAGCCTTATCCTCTGGGCTTCACCGCCTGAGAGAGTGGAAGCTTTGCGCTCAAGACTCAGGTAATCCAGCCCTACATTCTGCATAAAGCCAAGACGCGCATTTATTTCTTTTAATATCTGATGCGCGATTTTATTTTCATTCTTGTTAAATTTTACAGTTTTAAAAAAAAATAAAGAATCCGTTACCGACAACTTTGACAATTCCCAAATATTTTTTCCGGCGACGGTTACCGCCAACACTTCAGGTTTTAAGCGTTTGCCCCCGCAGTCTTCGCATGGTTTCTGACTCATAAACTTTTCAAGCCAGTCCTTGATGCCCTGCGACTGTGTTTCTAAATAACGCCTTTTAAGTTCTTCCAGGATGCCGGGAAATTTCGACTGGTATTCAAAATGTCCCGTTCCTTCGCGGTTCACATAACGGACTTTAATATCGTCGTCACTGCCGTAAAGAATCGCGTTTACCACTTTTTTTGACAATTTATTAAATGGCGTATCAAGGCTGAATCCGTAATGTTTGGCAAGACTGTGAAAACGGCTACTGTTCCACGCGCTGTCCGGGTTGTATGGTAAAACGCCGCCTTCGTTAAATGAGAGCGAGCGGTCGGGAATTACAAGATCGGGATCAAACTCCAGTTTTGCCCCAAGCCCGGAACAGCCGGGACACGCGCCGAACGGGTTGTTAAACGAAAAAAGCCTCGGCTGTAATTCAGGAATTGACACGCCGCAGTCGGGACAGGAGTTTTTTTGCGAAAAAATCTGTTCTGAATTTTTTCCGTCCTCGTTAATAAGTACGATTAATAAACCTTCCGCCGTTTGCAGGGCGGTTTCAACGGACTCCGCCAACCGTGAACGGATGTCTTTTCCAATAACAAGCCTGTCAACGATTATTTCTATTGAATGTTTTTTTTGTTTGTCCAATTTGATGCTTTCGTCAAGATTTACGGGAACTCCGTCTATTCTTGCCCTTGCAAATCCCGCCTTGCGCGCATCTTCGATTATTTTTTGATGTTCTCCCTTTTTCCCGCGGATGACGGGAGAGAGCAGTTGAATCTTTGTTCCTTCTTTAAATTGTAAAATTGTTTCGATTATGGAATCCACCGGCTGTTCGCGGATTTCCTTGCCGCAGACAGGACAGTGCGGGACTCCGATTCTGGCGTAAAGAAGACGGTAATAATCATAAATTTCCGTAACGGTGCCGACAGTGGAACGCGGATTACGGTGGGTTGTTTTTTGTTCAATGGAAATAGCGGGGGAGAGCCCTTCAATGTAGTCCAAATCGGGCTTGTCCATACGCCCCAAAAACTGCCTTGCGTATGCGGAAAGGCTTTCCACGTACCGCCTTTGCCCTTCGGCGAAAATTGTGTCAAACGCAAGCGAACTTTTGCCCGAGCCGGAGAGTCCTGAAATAACGATTAATTTGTCGCGAGGAAGTTCAAGGTCTATGTTTTTTAAATTATGTTCACGCGCCCCCTTGATGATTAATTTGTCCATAACATGAGTATAGCGGTTTTTAAGCGGGTGGGGAATAGGGCATATTGCCTTGTATTTTTGACAAAAATACCCATTTTTAGACTTGTGTTTTTGATAATATTAGTTATATTTAGCCTTGTATATTTGACAAAAATAATATAATTTTGACTTGTATTTTATGCAATAATAACTATTTAAATACCTGTATTTTTGATAAAAATAACATATATTAGCATTGTATTATTGACATAAATTGCTGTTTTTTACCTTGTATTTTTAATATAAATAACTATTTTATTCCTTGTATTATTTGCAAAAATTACTATTTTTACCCTTGTATTTTTGACAAAAAACAATTATATTGATTTTGAGGTAAAAAATGGAAAATACTCCATATATAAACAGAAAAATAGACAATGATTTGCTCTTATGGATGCAGGAAAGTAACCGTAAGCCTTTATTGCTTAGAGGCGCAAGGCAAGTAGGAAAATCCAGAGTTGTAAAGCATTTGGCGGAACAGTTTGAGTATTTTATTGAAGTAAACTTTGAGTCAAACAGTGTGGTTAGGGATTTATTCGCAAAAGGCGACTTGTCTCCTTTTAAACTGTGTCAGGAACTTTCCGCAATTTATGAAATGCCAATAATCCCTGGAAAAACCTTATTGTTCTTCGATGAAATTCAAAGCTCCATTCCGGCAATTTCTTCGCTACGTTTTTTTTACGAAGAATACGGTGAACTGCACGTTATCGCCGCAGGCTCACTTTTGGAATTCGCTTTTCAGGAGATACCGTCATTCGGAGTAGGGCGCGTGCGTTCCATGTTCATGTATCCGATGAATTTTTTTGAATTTTTAAACGCCTGTAATCATCAGTTATTACTGCAAGCCATTCAAAAAGCGGACTGTAAAAATCCCCTGTCAGAGGCTGTTCATAAAAAGGCGGTTGAACTTTTAAGGATATTTTTAATACTTGGCGGTATGCCGGAGGTAGTGTCCGCTTATGTTAATAATAACGATTTGCTTTTCTGTCAGCGAATTTTAGACGATCTTATAATTTCGTTAAGATCTGATTTTACCAAATATAAAAAAAGAGTTTCCACATCGCGATTATCCGCCGTGTTTGATTCCATTACGGCGCAAATGGGAAAGAAATTTATTTACACGAATATGTCAAATGATTACAACAGCAGGCAAATAAAGGAGGGAATGGAACTTTTAATAATGTCGGGACTGGTTATTCCCGTTGTTCATTCCTCTGCAAACGGAATACCGCTTGGGGCGGAAATTGACAGTAAAAAGAAAAAACTCCTTTTATTGGATACGGGCGTTTTCCAAAGGTTATTGGGACTGCCATTATCTGATTTATTAGTAAGCGATGATTTTTCATTGATAAACAAAGGTAATATCGCGGAATTATTCGCCGGTTTGGAAATACTAAAAGCATCTTCCTGCTACGAGAATAAAAACCTTTACTACTGGCACCGGGAAAATAAAAGCAGTAATGCCGAGGTCGATTTTGTCATACAACAAGGGCTAAATATCGTTCCAATAGAAGTAAAAAGCAGCAACAAAGGGGCAATGCAAAGTATGCGTCTGTTTATGGAAGAAAAACACTCCTCTTTTGGCATCCGCACCTCTCTTGAAAATTTCGGCGAACTCCCCGGCATTAAAATTGTCCCCCTTTACGCATTAGGGAATTTCATCGCTTAAAATAGTTGAAATTGATATTTATTTACTATAGTATGGAAGCAGGAGAATGCCATGTTGCTTACCGAATTGGGCGCGCCCATTGAAGATTTAGAAAAGAAAATAAACGAGACATGGAGGCGTCTTTGAAGACGCTTCGTTTGCACAGCGTATAGCCGAAGTTGAGGCAAAAACCGCCGAGCCGGGTTTTTGGAACGACCAGGAAACGGTCGAAAAAACAATGGCTGTTCTTAAAAGCCTTAAAAACCGATATGAACCGTGGAAAGCTTTACGGGATGAAGCCGCCGATTTACAAGCGCTATTTGAACTGGCGACTGAAGCAAAAGATGAAAATGAAAGCGCAGGTATTGAAAAAATAATTAAAGACTTATTTGCCCGCTATGAAAAACAGAATATGTTTGAACTTATGACGGGCGAGATGGATAAAAACCCCTGTTTTCTTACCGTTCATTCGGGAGCGGGCGGGACCGAAGCTTGCGATTGGACGCAAATGCTCTACCGTATGTATCTGCGCTGGGCTGAGCAAAAAGGCTTTTCCGTTGAAGAAGTCGATCAGCAGGAAGCGGAAGGGGGGCTAAAGTCCGCCACTTGCCGTATCGACGGTGACTATGCCTACGGTTATTTAAAAGGCGAATCCGGGATTCACCGGCTTGTCAGGATAAGCCCGTTTGACGCAAACGCGCGCAGACATACATCCTTTGCGTCAGTTTACCTTTTTCCTGTTATTGATGATACAATCGAAGTAGACATAAAACCCGAAGATTTAAGGGTTGACACCTACCGTTCGGGGGGAGCGGGAGGACAGCATGTAAACAAGACGGACAGCGCGGTTCGTTTTACGCACCTGCCGACCGGAATTGTTGTCGCATGTCAGAATGAACGCAGTCAGATTAAAAACCGCGCAATCGCCATGAGTATGCTTAAGGCGCGGCTTTATGAATATTACAGGCAGGAGAAGGAAAAAGAAAACGAAAAATATTCGCAGGAGAAAAAGGATATTTCCTGGGGACATCAGATAAGATCCTATGTGTTTCAACCGTATACTATGGTAAAGGATTACCGTACAAAAGTTGAAAAAGGAAATATACAGGCTGTAATGGACGGCGATATTGATCCTTTTATCGAAGAGTATTTAAAATTTTCATGGCGAAATGGGGAGATGAATTGAAAGAAGCGCGGTGTCTTTTAGTTTTAATTTTTCTCATTTTAACCATGCCGTTATTTGCAAAAGGAAAAACTGATGAAAGTGAAATTAATACGCAAAATGACGAATGGTTCCTGTGTATTACAAAATTCAACGCAAGCGCCCTTCCCGCTGATAAATTAAATATTTCAGACGTACTGGCAAGAGAATTGACTGAGCGTTTAAAATCAATTAATTATCATACGCGTATATCTCCTGAATACGCCTATTATGAGGAGTATGCGTGGGCGCGCGCCCGCGCAAGCGCGGCAAAAACGCTTTCCGCAAAAATAGATGAAAGATCCCGGCAAATTTATATGGGAGATTCTGACTGGAAGTACCGTCAAAATATAAAAAGAATAGATACTGAAATTAAAAAATTAAGAGAAGCTCTGGAAGAAATAGATAATAAAGCCCCGTTGATAAATAAGGAGCCTGTTTTTAAATTAGCTTCCGGCAACATTAATCTTGTATTTCCGGCCGCTCCGGAAACGGGGGGTGAAATCAGGTTTTGCACTGCCCAAAGAGCGGACGCATTTTTGTCGGGGAATATTACGGATTTTCACGGAAGATATTTTTTAAAGTTAAAACTTTATACTATATATACAAGGTCATTTGTTTGGGAGGATAGCGCTGTTTTTTCATATGACGATATAAACGGCGCTATTGAAGAAATTACGCGAAAATTACTGATTGTTCTTTCGGGGAACCCTCCCTCGGCGGTAACGGTTAAAGCGGAACCTGAAACGACATTGGTGTTAATTAACAGATCATTCGCGGGCAAAGGCGAGACTTCATTAACGGAATACCCCCCTGGTAAAATCACGGTAAATGCGTCGGCGCCTGATCATGAAAGCATTGTCCTTGAAACGGAACTTGTGTCAGGGGAACTTACGGAAATTAACTTAAAGCTTAATCCTATTAAGTATGTAGATACGGATATTTCAAGTAATGCGCAAAGTAAAGTATACAATGGCGCTCTGTATATCGGAGAATCTCCGTTAACTCTCAAGGTTCCTGTAAATAGTTTTGAATATATAGAAATGGAAAGTGATAACGGAACGAAAGGTTCTATAGTTTTTAGAACTCAGGATTTAACGGAAGATCCGCAATCGGTATCTGTAAAAATGTCGATACCCATAAAAAAAGGACGTGTGGACAAAGAACGCAGGGGCTATTACTGGGCATGGGGCGGTCAATGGATTACAGGCATTGCAACATGGATTTTATATTATTCTCATTTAGGGGTAAAAGATGATGCGAACTTACCTCAGGAATTGAAAGATAACTATGAATATTTGTTTATAGGTTCCGCTATTGCTTTTGGAGTCGCTTCAGCTTACGGAATTTACCGCATGATCAGATATATCTACTATTCAGGAAGGGATTCAGCGTCAGTCGCGCCGCAAGGCAGGAAAAAATGAAATTCAGCGAAAAGATAAAAAATTTTTTCAGCGGTAAACGCGCAGTTAATGAAGATTTATTTGATGATCTCTGTGATTTGTTAATAGAAGGCGATTTTGGCGCTTCGCAGGCGTATAAAGCAGTTGAATTATTAAAAGAGCAGTATAAAAAAGACAACTCTTCTGCGTTACCTGAAAAATTGGCTGAATTGCTTGAAGATGAATTAAAAAAGGCGGAGGCGGTTAAAACGCCTGATAATTGTGAAAATCTGACGGCTATTCTGCTCCTTGGGGTAAACGGAGTAGGCAAGACGACTACCGCGGCGAAACTTTCATATCTTTTAAATACAAAGTACAATAAAAAAACAATTCTCGCGGCGGCGGATACGTTCAGGGCCGCGGCGATTGATCAGATAAAAATACACGCTGGGAAACTGAATACGCGGGTAGTCTCTCATAAACAGGGCGGAGACCCCGCGGCGGTAGTTTATGACGCGCTGGAAGCCGCGCTGTCAGGAGGAGCGGACGTTGTTATTGCGGATACCGCCGGAAGAATGCATACAAAATCCGCGTTAGTTGAAGAATTGCGCAAGATTGACAGGGTGGTGGAGTCAAAAGCAGGCGGAATAAGTTATCTGAAATACCTTGTACTGGACGCTACCACGGGAAGAAACGCTTTCGCCCAGGCTGAAGTTTTTCACGGCGCGGTCGCCCTTGACGGGGTAATAATGACCAAGTACGATTCTACGGCCAAGGGCGGAGTAGTTTTTTCCCTGGCGGCGGAATTGCAATTGCCTGTTGTGTATATATGCACGGGCGAAAAATACGGGGATATTGAATTGTTTGATCCCCATAAATTTGCGAGGGAATTTGCGGGTATTGAGTAAAAAAATTATTTTTATAGTTATTCCCGTTTTGATACTCTTTGGGGGCATTATAGCGTTAACCCAAGAGACGGACGAGGTGTTACCTGACATTGATTCTGAAGAAACTGAAATTTCTTCTGAATATAAATTTGATCAGAATAGTGACGGCTGGATAAGGCCGGCGCGGTGGTTCCGTTCAAATTCAGGCGGTATGCCCCTGGAAGAAATGCAATCCCGTTTTTCCGCCCTGCGCAGCATGTATGCGCTTGCCATAAACTATGTGTCCAATGAAGAATTGCCGGAGTATCTTCTTCCCTATTTTAATGAAAAATACAAGGTGGAAGTCCGTATTCTTTACAGAAGAGGCGAACAAATAAGAACGCAATGGATATTTAGGGATGAAAATGGAAATACAAGGTTAAACGCCGTTTTTATTGAGCCTGAACCGGAAACTGAAATGAAAGAAGGAATTGATATTACGGAAGAAACGGCGGAATTAATTAAGGATGAGGAAATAGAAACTGAAAATTTAACGCAGGCGGGAAAAGAAGGATCGGAAGAAAAATCTGAAGATGAAGAATCAAAAGAAGAAACAAAAGTGGCAATTAATAAGATTATAAAAAAAAGAAAGGGATTTATAGAGATATACAATGAAAATTTATTTTTAACATCGGAGTACAGATTTTTTGACGACGGAAGAATAGAAAAAACAGTATTTACATTAAAAGACAATCTTTTGATAAGCGCCGCATATTCAATGTCAAATAACGATGGAAATGATTTTAAAACGTCTTATATTGATTATTACCGATACAACCGTTTTTATTATTTAAGAGGCATAGAACGGATATTTCATAGAGACGAAGTATTGGATGTTCCCGTTATAGTGGCTTTTCCAAAACATATAATGGATTCAATAAAAAAAGAAGTCTTTGTCGGCGAAAAACTCAATTTATATCCGGATTTTTTTGAAGATGATTTTGTTAGCGCCGGTTTTAAAATGATTTTTGATACAGATGACAGAGGCAGAATTTTAGGTCAAACTCTGTATGATAATGAAGATAAAATAGTTTGGACAATAAAAAATACGTGGAAGGATAACCGCATTGTAAAAACTTTAAAAACGGAAGGCGATACGGTATTAACTGCGGAATTTGCGTATAATTCAGAAGGAGAAAAAATTATTGAAAGAAATTTTAAAAACGGCGTTTTGGAAAGGGTTATCAGCATTGAAGGAGAGAAGGAAATTGAAGAACTTTACATGAATGATGTTGTTGTTCTTCGCGCCATTTGGGAAGACGGAAGGAAAATATCAGAAACCAGGGTGAAAAATTGAAAAGATTATGGGTTTTATTTGTAGCTTCCCGTTATATTTTTAAAGGCAGAAGCAGTTCGCCCGTTTTGGCAATTTTGGGAATAGCCGTAGGAGTGCTTGCCCTGATAGTGATTATCTCCGTTATGAACGGATTTCAATTGGGTTTTATAGAAAGTATTTTGGAAGTTTCATCGTTTCATTTGCGCGTTGAGTCTTTTGGGCAGGATAAAATTGATGAAATACAGGCAGTTTTACTTGGGATCCCTGGCGTTAAGGCGGCGGTTCCGTTTAAGGAATATCAGGCTATTGCAAGGGGAAGACGGTCAGCCCAACAGGCGGTATTTGTAAGAGGGCTTGGTGAAAACGCGCTTGAAATTGATAAAGCAATGAAGGGCAGGCTGGATTTTGAAGAAGGCTCTTTTGACATTTCAAACAAAAAGAACGCGTTATTGGGCTCTGAGCTTGCCCGCCGTCTTGGTCTGTCCATAGGAGACGAGATAACCGTGTTTTCTCTGACCGGTATTTTGTCACAGGAAGACGGAAGCAGTTTTAACGGCTTTGTTACGGGAATATTTAGAACCGGATATTATGAATACGATTGCAGTTGGGTTTTTCTTAACATTGAAAACGCTTCTTTTTTACAGAATGAGTGTGATTTAAAACTGGGAATTAAACTTGCGAACCGTTTTATGGATAAAACAACGCTGGAACAGGCAAGAAAAAAATTATCTTCTTATGAGGGAATAAAATTATCAAGCTGGCGCGATTATAACCGTTCTTTCTTTGGCGCTCTTAGAACTGAAAAACTGTTTATGTTTATACTTGTAGGCCTGATTTTTATTGTAGTAGGCTTAAATATTTTTCAGGCGCAAAGAAGAGCCGTCCTGCAAAGGCGTGAAGAGATAGGTTTGTTACGCGCTGTAGGCGGCACGCAGACGGAGGTGCGTTTTGTATTTGTCTTTGACGGCGCGATTATAGGGCTGACAGGTGCGTTTATTGGGTTAATTATAGGGTTGTCCGTCGCCTTAAATATATCCGGCTTTTTTACATTAGTTGAAAATATAATAAATTGGTTTATTGATATTATTAATATATTGGCGGGCTGGCTTGGAATAGGAATGACGGGGAATTTTGCCGTTTTTTCTCCTGCGGTATTTTATATAAAAGAAATACCGTCCAGAGTTCTGCCCCATGAGGTTGTATTAATATTTTTATTTGGTTTTATTTCCGCTCTTGCGGCGGCGTGGTTTGCGTCCCGAAAAGCGTCAAAAATACAACCTGCGGAGGTACTGCGTTATGAATGATACACAGGGAAAAATTCTTCTAAAAGTTACAAACATCGTAAAAAATTATGTTTCAGGCGCTGAAACGCTTCATATCCTGAAAGGCATTAATTTTGAAATTGAAGAAGGAAAGTCCGTTGCGATAAGCGGGCAGAGCGGAAGCGGCAAAAGCACGCTTTTAAACATAATAGGCGGTCTTGATCATACCGATGAAGGGAACGTATTTTTGGACGGTACGGATATAACGTCGCTTTCGGAAAAAGAAATTTCCGCATACAGGTCAAAACAAACGGGCTTTGTTTTTCAATTTCATTATCTTTTAAAGGATTTTACCGCCCTTGAAAATATTATGCTGCCAGCGTATATTGCCGGGTTAAAGAAAAAAGACGCAATTGACAGGGCAAGACAGTTGTTAGCTGACGTAAAACTGGAAGACAGAAGCGGTCATTTCCCGTCGCAGCTTTCAGGCGGGGAACGGCAAAGGGTAGCGGTGGCGCGTTCCATGGTAAATGATCCTTCGCTAATTCTGGCGGACGAACCGACCGGAAATCTTGATCCGCAGAACAGCGATATTGTCGCGGAGTTGCTGTATGAAAACGCGCAAAAAAGGAATAAGACGTTAATTATAGTTACCCATGACAAAAAGGTGGCGCAAAGGGCGTCTGTCAGATTTATTTTGGAAAACGGTCTGTTGTCAGAGGAGTTATCTTGAAAAAGAAAACTTCTTTTTATATTGCTATTAGGTACTTATGGGGCAGGGCGAAAGAGGGTGTGCGTTATCTGCGCGGCGCGGCTGCCGGAATAGCGGTCAGCCTTGTTCCGATTATTGTAACATTAATTGTCGCGGACGGGATGATTAGGGGAATTACGGACAGGTATCTGGAACTTGGAACAGGCCATATACAGGTTTTTGATTATAATAATTTGATAGGGCAGGAAGACACAAAGAGGGATATTAATGAAATTAACGGCATAAGGGGAATATGGGCGGAACAGCGCGGAATGGGCGTTTTAGCCGGTAAAAAAGGGAAAACGGGAGTATCAGTGCGGGCGATTGAATCCTCGTTTTGGGACGACAAGACAAGCGCCGCTTTATTAAAAGTAATTGACGGCGAAAACAAGCCGCAGACGGACAGGGACATTGTGTTAGGTGAAACTCTGGCGCAGAATATAGGAGTAAAAGCGGGAGATACCGTGCGGCTTATGACTATCATGTCCGAGGACGGAGGCAGAATGTCTCCAAAGACCGCTTCTTTTACGGTTAAGGGAATAATATCCTGCGGTTATAACGAACTTGACGCGTTATGGTGCATAATTAATTTAGAAGGCGTAAAGCGCGTTTTCTCACAGGAGCCATCGACAAATTATTTAGTCAAGATTGACGACCCATATAAAAACGCCGATAATTTTGCATGGGAAATGAATATAAAATTGTCTACCAATTACGGTATTTACACATGGAAGGATCTTTTGCGTTCGCAGTACAGCTCTTATCAGACGACAAGACAGCTTTTACTGTTCATAATGGCGTTGATAGTTATTGTCGCCGCGGTAAATGTTTCTTCCGCCACAAGCATGCTTGTTATTGAGCGCCAAAGGGATATTGCCATTTTAAAAATTTCAGGGGCAAGCGTAAGGGGCGTTACGGAAATTTTTCTGTGGGGCAGTTTACTTACGGGATTTATCGGCGGAGTTATCGGTGTAACAGTGGGGCTGTTAATAGGAAGCAATATCAATTTTTTAATCCGCTCCCTGGAAAAAATTCTCAGCTTTATTTCCGGAATATTTCACGGGGATGAAGTAAAGATACTTGATCCCGGTTTTTACCTTGAAACAATTCCCATTATAATCGACTGGGGGGCGGTGATGGTTATTTGGCTTTTCTCCATTGTCTGCTCCGTGCTTGCGTCATGGATTCCGGCGCGAAGGGCGGGGAAGATTAAACCGATGGAGTTGTTGAGAAAGACTTAATTTATAGTGGTTAGTGGTTAGCAGTTAGCAGTTAGCAGATAGTGAGTCTGGTAAGTAAGATAATCTTTAAAACAACAATGCTAATAACTATCCACTACTCACTACCCACTAATAACTATCTAGCTGAGAAGCTCTTTCGGGATTTTACCGCCGTTTTCGGCTAACGTCTTCATTAGTTGCTTGTGCAGCCAAATGTTCTTTTCGGCGGAGCCGTCGGGATGCGGACCTGAGTATTTCAAATCGGCGGCTAGTTCCTTGCGCGCCGCAAGACTGCTGTCGAGGTCAAGCGCTTTCATTAAATCGACGATAGATTCGCGCCAGTTGAGTTTTACGCCTTTGGCCTTAACGGCGGCCTCAAGAACCGCCTCCACGTCTACCGGTTTTGCCGCTTCTTTAGCCAATGCCGCTTTTCCCGCCGCCGCCGCTATCGCCGCCGCGGTCGCGCCCGCCGGAGCGGATGTCGTAGCCGCTGGTTTCGCGGGCTCTGGGGCTTTCCCAAAAATTTTTTCTTTAATCGAACTTAAAATTCCCATAATTTTCCCCCTAAGGATTGATGTATGGATATTGATATATCCGTATTATTAAATTTACATTATTTTACCTCATTCGGGCTATTTATGCACGTGATTTAAAAAATTTCGCTTGGTAAAAAACGAAGAAAATTAATAAACTACATAATCAAAGAATTCGAGCCAAATTAAGGGCATTTTGTACCACAA
>Ga0268262_10000362_pt1 | contig 61037 bp, 42 predicted proteins | sample TergutNc150P3_FD_190354 | JGI IMG/M metagenome (GOLD analysis project Ga0268262, IMG submission 190354) | Nasutitermes corniger P3 segment gut microbial community from laboratory colony in Florida, USA - Nc150 P3 (SPAdes) (version 2) | ecosystem: Host-associated > Arthropoda: Insects >... | reverse complement strand
TGTGCCAAGGTTCCCCGGACTGCTCCGGTTTCCTTACGCCACGTAACAACCTGCCACCGGCCCTCTGGCCCCGTCAGGCCAGAATACCACTTTTCCCCGACAACCTAAATCATAGATTCTCTGTGGTTTTATTCTTCATGAAACAGATACTTTTCTATAAAATTGATTTCCGTGATGAATTCCTCTCCTGAATAGAATAAAGGGAAAAAGTGTGGGATAATAGTAATGTTGGAGAAATACTATGAAAAACCAAAGGTATAATTTTTTGTTCCTTGTTTTTGGAACAGGAGCCGCAATGGCGGCGGCCGATTTTTTGATCCTGCTTTTTTTTGAGAATGCTTTTTCCCAGTCCCGTTTCGCTATTCCGGCCCTGATCTTCCTCGTTGTTTACTGCGTTGTTTTGGGACTAGACATGCGAAATTTTGATTACGCCTACTTTACAAAACTGGACGGGGAACAATATTTGCTCTGGCTTAAAAAAATAGGGGGCGTGCCGATAAAAATGATCGCCCTTAATGTAGTTATCCACGCCCTTTTCCTTGTGGTTGTTATCTTGGGCGGTTATCTGAGAATTGATTCGTCCATAAAGGGAACTTTGTTTCTGGTGGCCTTGTCCTTTGGGATGCTGGTGGGGACTTTTGTGTATGTGATGGGCGACGGCCTTGTCTCCCGCACTCTGCTTGCCCACAATTTTACCAGATACCCCCACGACTGCCGGGAAAAGCGGCAGGAAGCAAAGGCATGGATCGTCCCTGTTGCGGCAATTATGGTAACGCTTGGCTTTACCTGTTCGGTTACCTTCCTCAGCATTTCCAGGGCCGGGGGGACTCTGGATGCAATGAGGGGAAAAGCCATATTAAGTATGTTGGTTCCGTTGATTATCTTCTTTATCTGTACGCTTGCCATGGCCCTCAATCTCAAAAGAAATACCGGAGAAGTCTACACCTCGGTAATAGCGCAGCTTGAAAATCTTTCCTCCGAGCAGAAAGACCTTACAAAGCGAATTTCGATTTGTTCTGTAGACGAGCTTGGCACAATCGCCGGCATGGTGAACACTTTTTGCGATCATCTGGGCGGCGGAATCGGGACAATAAAAGACAAAATCAACGGGCTTAACCATACCAGTTTTGAGCTTTCCGTCAACATGGGCAAAGCTTCTACGGCAGTGGATCAGATTTCATCGAACCTTGACAGCATGAAAAACCTCATGGTCAAACAGGAAAGCGGCGCGGAAGAAGCGGGCAGAGCGGTAAGCGATATTAAGGTGAATATAGACAGTCTTAAAAAAATGATAGAAGAACAGACCGACAGCGTAAACAGGTCGTCTTCGGCCATTGAGGAAATGACTGCCAACATTAACTCGGTAACCCGGACGCTGGCAGAAAACAGCAAAAACGTCGATGTATTGACCGAAGCGTCGGAGAACGGCAAAACTGGCCTTCAGTTAGTCGCACAGGAAATAAAGGAAATAGCCCACGATTCCGAGGGGCTCCTGGAAATAAACTCGCTTATGAACAGCATCGCAAGCCAGACCAACCTGCTTTCAATGAACGCCGCGATTGAAGCGGCCCACGCCGGAGAAGCGGGGAAGGGCTTTTCCGTGGTGGCCGAGGCAATCCGCAAGCTCGCCGAGACATCGGGGAAGCAGTCAAAAACCACGGCAGCGATGCTCAAGAGGATAAAGGCGTCCATAGACAACATCACCAAATCTTCAAATGAGGTTTTGGAGCGCTTTGGCGCTATAGACTCAAGCGTTAAAACGGTTTCCGAGCACGAGCAAAATATTCTTAACGCGATGGAGGAACAGGAAACTGGCGGAAAGCAAATACTGGAATCCATAAGCCGCCTTAGGGATATAACGTCTTCGGTCAAGAAAGGCTCTGACAACATGGCGGAATCCGGAGAGACTCTTGTTAAGGAGACGGATGAATTCATAAAAATCAGCAGAGAAACGGCAGAGGGCATGAACGAGATAATGAAAGGCATTAACCAGATAAATGTTTCGGTCAGCCATGTAAACGAAATGAGCATGGAAAACAACCGGAACTTTGAATCGGTAAAGCAGGAAACGGAAAAATTTAATGTTATTGCCGAAGACGCTAAGCAAAAGCTCCTCATAGTAGATGACGACACTATCCACCTTGAAATGGTGCAGGCCGCACTGCGTGATGAATATGACGTAGTGAGTGCCAAATCCGTTAAAGAAGCGCTGGCCTTATTTTACCAGGGCCTTATTCCCAAATTAATATTGCTGGATTTGATAATGCCCGAAATGGACGGATGGGATGCTTACAGTAGAATTAAAACGATAAGCGGCCTGCACGATATTCCTATAGCGTTTTTCACGTCTTCGAACGATCCTAAAGACGAAAAGCGCGCGCGTGAAATGGGGGCGGTTGATTACATCAAAAAACCCTATGACAAAGACGATCTTTTGTACAGGATAGGAAAAATCCTGAAACGATGAATGGAAAACCGCGAAGATGATAACTAATCCTGCCAAGTCATTAAAAGTGTTGGCCAACAGGACATTTTTTGTTTTTTCCTGCATCCTTTTATGAGGAACATTTCAATAATAAATTGGTTTTCTGGATCAATACGGCACCTGGATATTGGCGCCGGAGGATACGGTACGGCAGACAGAAGGGCGGTTTCTGACGCGGCGGCTTGATCGGATCAGGGTGGTAGGAATAAACGAGCCGTCCCTTCTTTATCTGGATCGCTGTCGACGCTACATTAATAACCCGTCGGCGCATGATTGGGATGGGGTGTTCGATATAAATGAAAAATAATGGCGCCTTTAGCGGCGGCAGAATTACAGTAAACTCCGAAAAATAAAAAAAAAATTATAATCAACCGTGTACCTTTTTTTGTTTGTGATAATATAGTGTCGTGTTTCACGGAAAGGAGTTTTTATAAGAAATAAGAATCACAACATTGTGATGAAAATAATTTGTTTATTTGTCATTGCTGTTTGCTCATTGTTTATCGCCTGTTTCAGCCCGTTGGCGGAAGAAGACCCATCTAAAGGAACCATAACCCTGAACTTTGGCGGTATGCCTGTAACAAGCCGTGCGGCTACTATGGACAATCTTCAATATAAAATTACGCTATACAATGCGGATAACCCTGGAGACAATGGGACGGAATATGGCGCTAAAAGTGGAACATCATTCCGCGTTACAGTAGACCCCGGAAATTATAAAATAAGGTTAACTGCCCGTCTGCATGGCGCTTTATATGCGGATGGTGAAACTGATAGTGATACTCCTATACGGGTTACAGCCGGCTCTAGTTCTTCCGTAACTATTACGTTGAAGGTGGACATATCGGCTTACCTTAACGATGATGTCTTTTCATCCTCCGAATTCAATTCGATTGATCTGCCTCTGGCTATTACCCTGTCATCTGACAAGTGGGATGCAATCCTTGATGCCATTCGTAGCCAGAATAAACCGGTGAACCTTGACCTGTCTCAATGTAAGGTTAACGGAACCGATCTGGTAGGGGGCAGCAGCAATATTAGTTCCCTGATCCTGCCTAATGACATTAAAACCATTAGTACTTCCGCATTTTCAGATTTTGGCATGACAGGCAGCCTTACCATACCCGGTGATGTTTCCATAGGCATAAATGCATTTGAGCAAAATAATTTTAGTGAAATTTTCATTGGCGATAACTGCGTTATTGGCAATAATGCATTCTTCGGTTGCTACCAAATCACATCCGTTACAATCGGCGAGGGAGTAAAGTATAACATATCTTCAGGCAATGACACTGGTACCGGAATACACGGGGATTTTGATTTTTTATTTGCCGATCCAACTACGAATACTATACCGGCAGGAACCTATACCTGGGCTGATGAAGATGATAGCTGGAGCTATGTACCGTTACCGTAAGCGAGGTTTGTTAATGAAAAAATACATTTTCCTTTTTGCGTTTTGTTTTTTTCTCGCGCTTCCGGTTTTTGCGCCGCGGATCTTCGCGCAGACAGCAACGGAACTGGAAACGCTTTTATACACAGACGCCGTTAATTACGCTCAGGCCGCAAGGTTTGTGCTTCTGGCGGCGGATGCAGCCGACTTGAGAGCCGAAGAAGCGTTCCGTTACGCGATGGAAAAGAAGTGGCTCCCCGCCGCCGCGACGCAGGACGCTCCAGCCAAACTGGACGCCGTCTCTCTCTTAATCATGCAGGCGTTCAACATGAAAGGCGGGGCCTTTTACACATTGTTAAAAACCACGCACTACGCGTATCGGGAGCTTTTATACCAGAACGTAATCCAGGGCAGGGCCGACTCTGACATGGCCGTCTCCGGAGACCTTCTGCTCTTCATTGTAAACCGTGTTCTTGACCAAACGGAAGGGAATAGACAATGAATATGATCTTAAAAAATACACTGAGGCTTTTGTTTTGCTCTTTTTTCATCCCTCTTTGCCCTTTGCTTCAAGCCTGGGATTTCGGCCTTAACTTAAATCAAAACGCGGGCGTTTCAGGCTATGATTCGGACAGCGGTTTTAGGTATTCAGCCAGCGTGGTTCCCCGCGTTTCAGGCCTTATAGGCGATAACGGCGATTATTACGTCTCGGCAGGCGTAGAGGCGGCATACCAGGAGGAACAGTGGTCTTTTATAACTGAGTTATTAAGAACGGAGTTTACTTTTCGTTTCAGCGCCCTGGAAATAAAAGCCGGGCGAATGTACCACTCAGATCCTCTTGGCCTGATAACCAGAGGCCTTTTTGACGGTGCAAGGGTTTCCTATTGCTGTATTAAGGAGAAGTGAAAATGAAAACGACATTTTTTGTATTATTAATGATTGGCGTAATAATGCCTGGTTTTTCCCCGCGAGTATTCGCGCAGACAGCTGTGATAAAGGATATTACAGGCACTGTGGAACTAAAGCCTTCAGGCGTTGCGGATTTTGTTCCTGCCAGAGTAGGAACGGAAGTTGCGCAGAACACAATTATTTCCACAGGCTTTAAGAGTACCGCCCTTGTGCAGGCAAGGAGCGCTGTTATAGCCGTGCGGCCCCTTACCCGTCTCACCCTTACGGAAATTCAGGCATCGCAAGGGACAGAAACCCTTAATATGAATCTTCAGTCCGGAAGGGTAAGGGTAGACTTGAATCCTCCTGCCGGATCAAAAGCGTCTCTTGGAGTATCAAGCCCAACCGCCACTGCTTCGGTACGCGGAACCAGTTTTGATTTTGACACCAGGAATCTCAATGTACACAGCGGGACAGTGGCCTTTATGGGCCAATGGGGATACCAGGTGTCGGTTCAGGAAGGCCATACCAGCGCAGTAGGAGCGTCAGGAACAGCCGCTGCGCCCAAGAGTTCCGGGGGCTCAGGCTTTGGTTCACAGCAAGGAACCGGCTATGATAACACAGCCGGAACTACTGGCGGCTCCGGCGTTGTAAGCGGCGGAGGTAAAGAAGAGCCAACACCAACGCCGACACCAACACCACCCACTACCGGCGGCATTGATGTAACAGTTACGTTTGACTAATTGTTCGGGTTCTCGACAAACAACCCAAAAGGGCTTAAACTTTATAAGCATGAACTATCATTTTTCAGGCGAAGATGAAATTGACTCGCCTTCTCTTGTTTATTATCAGGATGTGATCGAGGAGAACTTAAGCAAAGCCATTGCCCTTGCCGGAAGCGCCGAAAGGCTCTGGCCCCACATGAAAACGCACAAAACTTCGGCCCTTTTGAAAATGCAGATTGAGCGGGGCATTGGGCGCTTCAAGTGCGCGACCATTGCCGAAGCCGAGTTATGCGCCATCTCCGGCGGGACGCACGTCCTGGTGGCTTATCCTCTGGTAGGGCCTGTCATTGCGCGTTTTATAAAGCTAAGGGAAAAATACCCCGCCGTTACTTTTTGGGCCATGGGCGACAATTTACAGCAGCTTGAGCTTTTAAGCAAAGCGGCGCTTTCGAAAAACCAAAGTCCAATCGACACGCTAATTGACGTAAATCTTGGAATGAACAGAACAGGGGTGTTGCCTGAAAAACTGGAGGAGTTCTACCTAAGTGCGGTTAAAATTGAAGGACTTGCTATAAAAGGCTTTCATTGCTACGACGGCCACCTGACCATAAAAGACCTGAACGAGCGTCGCTTGGCGGCTTCTTCCGCTGCCGCCTGTTTCTTTAAAGTAAAAAAATCCCTTGAGAAACAGGGCTATGAAATCCCGATTGTTATAATGGGTGGTACTCCTACATTTTCCTGCCACAGGGAAACGGAAGGCGTCTTTCTTTCGCCCGGTACTTTCTTCCTGCAAGACTACGGCTATTTTTCAAAATACTCCGACCTCGCTTTTACCCCTGGGGCGGCTATTCTTAGCCGCGTCGTAAGCCATCCAAACGAAGGCCTTTTCACCCTGGATACCGGCAGCAAGGCGATTGCCACAGACCCCGCCGACCGGGGAGTGATCGCCGATTTGCCAGAAGCGAAGCCTGTTTTTCAAAGCGAAGAACACTGGGTCTGGACTCTTGAGGGGAAAGAACCGCCGCCAATCGGGAAAATACTCTACATTCTTCCAACCCATATATGCCCGACCTCGGCCTTGTACCCCGGCGTTGTGGTGGTAAAAAAAGGCGAACGTTCTGATTATTGGGAAGTCGGGGCGCGCAACCGGAAAATTTCCGTATAAGCATTTTTCAGATGAACATCGTCATCCAAACCCTTAGAGAGCACATCGCAGATCGGAAAGTACGCTTTGTGTTTCCTTCCCAGGTTGCTTCCGATCTTTGGGCCCGTAAAACCTGCACCCTGGGAATAGCCCGCTCGGTCGCGAAAAACCGCTTTCTTGCCTGGGACGATTTTAAAAAAGAAGCAATCCAGGAGAAGGAAACTAGGCGCAAGCCTGCCACGGCGGTAATGCGCGATCTTTTTGCCGATGCCCTTGCGAAAAGAAATTCCGAGCTGAGCTTTTTAAAATCCCTCATCCCGCCGGAATACTCAGGCAACGGAAAGGTCTTTGCCCCTTTCATAGCCAGGCTTCTCCCTTCGCTAAAGTATTGGGAAACGCTGATGCATAAATTTCCCAACCGCCTGAGGGACGCTGAAGACGATGACTACGAAACTGTAAAAAAAGAATACGAGGCTTTTCTTGAGCGCTTCGATCTCTTTGAGCCTTCCTGGGAAGAGCTAAAAACCCATGAAGGGCAAACACGCTACATTATTTTCTTTCCGGAGCTTATCGAAGACTTCGCAGAATACGACGCTTTGCTTTTGCCTCCGCAATTTACCCGCATATCGGCAGAAAAATTAGACTCTGTGAAATCAGGTGCCCGGAGCTTGATTTACTATAAGTCCGCAAAGGCTGAGATTCGGGGCGCTGTCATGGAACTCCGCAGGCTCCACGAGGAAGAAGGGGTCCCCTACGAAGATATGGCGGTAAGCGTGCCGGAACTTGAAGAAATGGAAGCCGAGTTGTTGAAGGAATTCTTTCTGAGGCAGGTTCCGGTTACGCGCAGGGCGGGAAAAAAACTTGGAGAGACAGGCGCCGGAAGGCTTTTCGCTCTTGTTAACGAGTGCGCCGCTTCCGGGTTTTCTTTTGAAAGCCTCAAAGCCCTTATCCTGAACGATCGCATTCCCTGGCGGGAACGCGAAAAAAACAAAGCCCTGATCAGTTTCGGCATAAAGTACAACTGCGTTTTAAGTTACGTCCAGAACGGAATTACCGTTGACATCTGGGAAGAAGCATTTAAAAACGCGTACGGCGACGGCGGCAGGGAATTGCAGAATTATTATCGGGATTTAAAAAATAGCGTGAATCAAATTAGCGGATCAAAAAATTTTTCTGATATAAGAAAATACTATTTTGCTTTTCGTGGAAGCCTTCTGGACATGAAAAAAATTTCCGCTGAAGACGACGCCGTATTGAGCCGCTGTATTGCAGAACTTGGCTCCCTTATCGAGCTTGAAGAAAAGTTTAACGATACCGCCCTTGTTCCGTCCTCGCCTTTTGGTTTTTTTCTTTCGTACTTGAGCGGGAAAGAGTATGTCAGGGCAGGGCAAAAAAGCGGGGTGAATATTTTCCGGTGGCGGGTGGCGGCGGCAGCTCCTTTTGCCTGCCACTTTGTGCTTAACGCGTCCCAGAGCGCCGCGTCGGTGCTTTACCAGCCGTTGAGGTTCTTGCGCCAGGACAAGCGAAAGGCCCTGGGTCTGGAAGACGCTGACGCATCAGGCGCCTTTTTTCTTCTCTGCGATACAGGGTGCGATACCGAAAAAAATGAAGGCTTTAAAACTCACGCCAGAATAAGCGCTTCGGAGCAAACTTTTTCCGGCTGGGCGATCCCCCACAGTTTCTTTGCCCAGGAAAAAACCTCAGAGCCGCCAGCAAATGTCGCTGATCCTTACGCCGAAGAACGCCGCTTTTGGAGGGAAGGGACGGCGCTTGGGGAAATTTTCCCATTGCAAAAAAGCTCCTACGAACGCTGGAAGGACACCCTTGTTCAAAAAGAAAATAATTTTTCGTTTTTTATTTCTCCTGTTCCGTCGCATAGAGCCGATCAAATACGGGAGCTTATTGAAAGCGCTGTTTTTGACGATGACGGCCGCCTTGCCGTTACGCCCACCCGGGACCTCAACGTGTATTACAACTGCTCGCTGTTTTGGCTTTACGGCAGGGTCTTCGGTGCGGAGGAGTTTTCACTTGAGGCGGCGCTTCTGGACGATACGTCTCTGGGCATCCTTTATCACAAAATTCTGGAAAAGCTTTTCGCAAGGATTAAGAGCGAGGATCGCGTATTTGTTTCAGGCCGCCTGGATGTATATAAGTATTGGGCTTTGGATATTACAAGAGAGGCCATTAAGGAACACCCGGCTTTTAAGGGGCCTCTGGCCGTCCCCCTGGTTTCTCCTCAAGCGGCGGGGATGTCAAAAAAAATAGAGCGTCTCCTGGAACTTGAAGCCAATAATTTTAACGGCTACGAAGTTTCCGAACTGGAGCTTCATGTCAGCCATGAAGCAGGCGATCTGTGTATCAAGGGGGTTATCGACCGGGTCTCTGTTTCGCCTGACGGCGCTCACGTAATTATTGATTACAAGACGAATTATCTTCCTGAACAAACGGCGGAGGAAGATATGCCGGAAAATCCCCTCTCGGAATTTCAGATGCCGCTTTATATAAAACTCTACGAGGAGATTACCGCAAAAGAAGATTCTTCCCGCAAAGTACAGAGCGCTTTTTTCTACAGCGTGAACGGCAGAAGGATCAAGGCCGTGATTGGGGAGACGGCAAGCGGAAGAAGCAAAGCCCCAGGCCGCGAAGAATACGAACCCTTCCTGTCAGCGGCGGAAAAGCAAATCGAAGAATTTGGCCGAAAGGTGAAAGCCCTTGATTTTACTCCGCGAGAAATACGGATCGGGGCTTGCCTTGGCTGCGCGTACAAAACCGTATGCAGAACGGTGTATTTTTAGGAGGGTTGATTGCCAGCGAAAGATATACTGAATGGGCTTGATGACGAACAGATAAAGGCCGTTACCCTGGAAACCAACGGCGTAGTAGCGGCCGGGGCCGGATCGGGCAAAACCAAAGTTCTGGCAAGCCGTTACGCGTGGCTTGTTGTTGAAAAAAAGCTCAAGCCGGAGGAAATCTTAACCCTAACCTTTACCAACAAGGCGGTGAGCGAAATGTACAGCCGCATCTACCGCTACCTTTTGGATCAGACTGACAAAGAGGCCGCTAACGCGTTGAAAAATTTTCACAAGGCAAGGATCAGCACCCTGGATTCCTTTTCCGCGAATGTAGCCAGAACGGCGGCGGCCCGTTACGGCATCAGTCCCGATTTTTCAAGCGACGACACGGCGCTACGCGACCTTGCGCAATCGGCGGCCCTGCGCTTTGTCCTGGATCGCCGGGAAACGCCCGCTATACGCCAGCTCCTTGTGGATAACAAAATCAAAAACCTCGCGGAAGAAATTTTCGCAAAGGTAGTTCTCAATTACAGCCCTGTCTCAAGCCCCCTGAATTTGAATAAGGATCTTTCATCCCAAAAAGAAGAAATAACCAGGGCATGGCAGGAAAAGGTTCAGGAGATTGCAAGCATCACAGGCCTTATTACCGACGCGCTGCGTACCCTTTCCGTATTAAAGAAAAGTATCGGTTTAACAAAATCGCTTGGAGACATTCTGCTTGGAAGTCCGCCTCCTGCCTTGCCGAATATAGGACCTCTTTTGGAAACAAGCGTTGCGGCGGCAGAAGATTGGGTCGCCGAGCTTCCCCCGTCCGGAACGCGGCTTGCGATCAAAAAATACTTCGATTATTATTCCGCCGTAATCGCGGCCCGCATTCCTGGTAGGTACGGCGATGCCTACACGCCTTTAGTCGAATACTTCAAGCTGCTCAAGGGAAAAAACGGCGACGGCCTTTACCACGAGCTGGAGGCCATCGCCAATTACGCGTTCAACTTCGGCCTCTGCGCTGGAATCTTCGAGCTTATAAAAAAATTCCAGGACGAGTTTAACGCGAAAAAAAGGGAAACCGGCTTTTTAAGCTTCAACGACATTGCCCGCCTTGCGGTAGACGCCCTGAAGGATCATCCCGACATTCGCAAAGCTTACAAGGATTCTCTTCGCATGATCATGATCGATGAATTCCAGGACAACAACGCGCTCCAGCGCGACCTTATTTATCTTCTCGCGGAAAAACCGGACAGAACCGGGAAAGGCATAGCCCGGGCGGAAGAGCTGGAAAACAACCGCATGTTTTTTGTGGGTGACGAAAAGCAGTCGATCTACCGCTTCCGGGGGGCGGACGTGGCGGTTTTCAGAAGCCTCAGGCCGGCTATGGGCTTGGAAAACGGCATTGAGCTGATTCACAATTACCGTTCACAACCCGGCCTTATTGCCTCGTTCAACCATATCTTTCGCAATGTTTTTTTACCGCCGGGCCCGGGTGTGCCGGATTATGAAGCGGCATACGGTTCCATGAGGCCGCCTGAGTCTGCGGATGGAAAAAATGAAAATCCTTTAGCGCGTTTTTGTTTTTTGAACGGCGAAGCATTACCCAAAGACGACACTGCCGGCTTGAAATCCCAGGACCTGGAAGCGGTTTTTATCGCCGCCAGAATCAGGGACATGGTACGTAACAGGGAAAAAATTCCCAGGCGTAACGTCAAGGAAACCGGGTGGGTTGAATGTGCCTGGGGAGATTTCGCTGTTCTGGAACGTTCATACACCCATCAAAGCACGCTGGAAAAGCATTTTCGGGAATTCGGAATTCCCTATAACACGGATCGTCCAACCGGACTTTTTAACGACGCGCCCGTTCTGGACACCAGAGCTTTTCTAAGGCTTCTGGTTTACCCTGAAGATCGTATCGCTTACGCGGCATTGATCCGTTCACCCTTTATGCGCCTGAGCGATCTCAGCCTTGCGGTGTGCATGCTTTCTATTAACACTAACACAAACACGCCCGGCAAAAACCCTGAGCCGTTTGCGGAGGAAAACGAGGCGCTCATCCCCGAAGACGAGCGCGTCCTTTACCGCCGCGCGAGAGAACGCTACCGTTCTCTGCGCGAGGCGAGCCGCACGCTTCCGGTTACCGAGCTTCTTACAAAACTCTGGTTCGAGGAAGGCTACCGCTGCGAAACCCTCTGGACTGAATCCGCCCAGGTTTACGAAAGCCTCTTCGATCTTTTTTTCAGCCTTGCCGCCGAATGTGACGCGAAGGGCAAAAGCCTTGCGGACTTTATCGAATACCTGGAAAACGTAATGAACCGCGAAGAAAAACCCGACGACAAGGACATACCCGGCGAAGGGGAGGGCGGGGTAAGGATCATGTCCATCCACAAGAGCAAGGGTCTGGAATTCCCCGTGGTGTTCATATACGACTGCAGCCACGCTGGAAACATCAGGCGCTCTGCGGATTTAATCAGTTACCACGCGCAATACGGCCTTATCCTCGGCATACCTCAGGCGGAAGAGCTGCCTCTGGGCGGAAATTGTTTTCGCCGGATCATGGAAGAAGAGGAAAGGGCAAAAGACATAGCAGAGCTAAGGCGCCTACTTTACGTTGCCATGACCAGGGCGGAGTACAAGGTATTCCTTACCTTTACCCTGCCAAAACAAACCGTCAAGGAAAAGGGAGACTGGGACATGGCGGCTGAGGAATTCACCAATGACTTGATACGCCGCCGCCTTGCCCAACTGGACGAAAAATCGGAAGGCAAGCGGGATACTTTCCTTAAACTCCTTGCCAACATCCTTCACGATAGTCCACCTTCGCTTTGCGCCTTTGAAACGATTCCGCTCTTAACCAGGGACGAGATAAAAAAAGCCGCCTCCGAGGGTAGGGAAAGCACGGACAGGCGAAAGTTGGGCAATAGCCGGAAGGAAGCGGCGCTTGCCGCTGAAAGTTTTTACAACGGCGCGGTGCTTCTTCGCGAAGGCAAGGCCGCCCAACCCTACCTGACGGCAAGCAAGCTCTGTTACAGGCCGGAAGGCCGCGACAAGATTTTAAAAGAGAGCGGCCCTGACAACGTTGCCCTTGACCGGCTTCTTGAAAAAGCCGGCCTGGTGCCAGCGGATTTCGGCAGCCTGGTTCACGCGATGCTTGAAAGCCGCCTTAAGGGCCTGCCTTGTGAAGTGCCGCTTAAAGTCCGTTTTCACCCGGATGAAAAGGCCAGTCATAATCTTCTGACCCTTGCCGAATCAATGGCGGATTCCTTTCTGGCTTCGGCCTTGGGGAAGCGCTGGGCTTCAGCTCAAAACAACAGGCGAAATTTTTCGCAGTCGGAATTTTCCGTTATAACCGCCGCAGATGTCGAAGGGAAGGCCGTCGCCATTACCGGGCAAATAGACCTCCTTTTTGAAGAAGACGATGAAGTGGTGGTGCTGGATTTTAAAACCGACAGGGTTGAAAACCCCGAAGACCACTACGGCCAGCTCGCCGCGTATTGCCGCGCAGCAGGCGATATTTTCGGCAAACCTGTATCGCTCTGGCTTTACTACCTCCGTTCCGGCAGTGCGGTAAACGTTACCGAAGAAGTCAGGGGACTTAGCCTTGAGGAATTGTCGGCGCGGGCAATGACGGAGTAATTCTCAGTTTAGAGAAATACTAAGAAATAAAACCACGGAGTGCACGGGGTTTCACGGAGAAAAAGATGGATGGACCAAAACTCTGTGTTACTACCTTCGGTTCTTGGCTGTTTTACCCCCTTGATTATAAATCCGATAAGCCATAAATTGCTATAATGGACGTTTATAAGCCGCTGGGGGCGGGACTTTTCTTTTACGAGTGTTTGCGCCTCTTGATGCTTGTGTTTTTTCTGCTTTTGGCGGCTTTTGAGAGCGCCTCTGGCGGTCCTTACGCCGTCTATATGAGTTCGAACGCCCTTTTTACCCTCATGGCACTGTTTATCTGGCTTAGGCCGGGCGAATACAGGAATTACATAACGCTTTACATGGCTGGAAAGATCGTTTCTTTGGTTTCGTTCTACTCATGGGAAATTTTCACCCTGGGCGATATTAATCGTGGTGATAATTTGGCAAATAATTTTGTTCTTTTTAGCGGTGGCGCTTTAATCGGTTTGGCTGATATGCTTTCTGTATGGGGAGCATGGGCGCTTAATAAAAAATACCGGGGGGCGCCGGCCCCCGAAAGCGGAGGTGCATAATGCGTATTATTCCAGTAGCAAGCGGAAAGGGAGGCGTGGGTAAGTCCCTTGTCGCGGCAAATCTTGGCGTGGCTTTCGCGCAGGCAGGGCAGCGGGTAATCCTGGCTGATCTTGACCTTGGAGCCTCAAACCTTCACCTGGTTCTTGGGCATCAGTCTCCCAAAACAGGAATAGGGATATTTTTGAACGATACCAAGTCGGATTTTAATGAAGTTATCGTGGATACGGATGTGCGTGGGCTCAGGTTCATTCCGGGGGATACGGAAATTCCTGGAACCGCGAATCTAAAGCCCTTTCAATTGAAGGCCCTTGTAAGACGCCTGCTTGCGTTAAATGATGAGGCGGATATTCTTATCCTTGACCTGGGGGCGGGAACGCACCAGTCTATCCTGGATTTTTTCCTTCTTTCCGATCATGGTATCGTGGTTTCGGCGCCTATGGTTACCGCGGTACTTAACGCCTATGTGTTCCTCAAGAATACCGTGTTCCGCCTGATGTTTACGACTTTCGGAAAAAACAGTCCCGCCGCCACTTTTCTGGAGAAAACCCGAAAGGATGGTTCGGGCCATCATAAGCTTTACATTCCTAAAATGCTGGCTGAAATTAAGAAGATAGATCCGGATTCCTATGATAAATTTATGAAACGCATTACCAATTTTCATCCCCGGCTTATTATGAACATGATCGACGATCCGAAGGATGCGGATGTGGCCATGAAGATCCGCCGTTCCTGTGAAGAATACCTCGCCTTAAAAATTGAACACCTCGGCATAATCTACCGGGATACAATCCAGGACACAGCCCTTGCTTCACGGCTGCCGATTTTGCTTTACAAGCCCAATACGGTTTTGTCTCAGGCAATTTACCGCATCGCGGATAAAATTATTCAGAGCGAAGATGACAGCCTCGGCCTTAGCGATAAGGAAATTGAAGACAGGTTCCAAGAAGCCGGGATGGAAGCGGAAATTGACTTTGAGTCAAAGATGGATTATGTAGAAGACCTTTTACATTCGGGAGCCCTTTCTCATGGGGATCTTGTTGAGACCGTAAAATCCCAGCAGCTTGAAATTTCAAAACTGAAAAAAGAAAATGGCTTTTTAAAGCTAAAACTTTCAAAGGCCTTTGAAAAGGGGTTTGAGCCTTAAAAGGAACCTGATTTTTTATGGCAGCGGTGTTAGCGACAGGAAGCGCTTCTATATCCGTCAACTCCGATGAAACAGAAGCCCGGCTGCTGTTTGCCCCGGATCCGAACGGTGACGGCTGGGATGTAGCCGCTGTAAATAAATTGGCTGCCGACAAAAATCTTGGCGCCTACCCCGATCAAAAAACCCTTGAAACGTTTCTGGCGAAGGCCGGCAGGGCCAAAAATTCCGAACCGCTGGAGATGGTTTACGCGCAGGGGATACTGCCGGAAAAACCTGTTCCCGAGAAAGTTAACTGGGCCGCTTTGCCTGTGCCTGAAGACATGGCCCCTTACCAGGAAGAGACGCTGAAAAATGCCGGGACCCCGCAAGTTTACCGCGTAACGGTAGAAAAGATAAAACACGAAAGCACGGAAAAAAAACCTCATTCTCTTATTCCCGGCAAGGAAGAGACCTCCGTCACATGGGAAAAAAAAGAAACCCGCGAAAAAGTCGAGGTGAACGCCGAAGTCCTGGAAGTTAAATACGCGGAAAAGGGGACGGTCCTGGGAACCGTAACTCCGCCTGTTCCCGGTAAAAGCGGAAAAAGCATTTTCGCGCGGCCGATTCCTCCTGCGACAATGGAAAACACGAATTTTTTATTGGGAGACGGCATAGCGAGGGGAAAAAACGAGCTTACAGCCACTGTGTCGGGGTTTGTACGTATTGGCGGCAATTGGGCGGATGTAGTTCCGCTGGCAAAACATTCTTACAAGATCAAAACGGGCTCAGATGGCCTGACGCTTTTTTTCAGCTTTGTGCCCGGCGATAAACGTTTTGCTCCACCCAAGGGAGATCAAATTCTCGCCGAGGCAGCCGTCATGGGAGCCGATGCGGGAAGCCTTGTCAGCGCAGCGGAACTGGATAACGCAATTGACGAGGCGATAAAAACCGGCACGTCGGTAGAAGCGTTCTCGCTTTTCAACCCTCAGGAGGCGGAAGCCAGGGTAGATATAAACCAGGACAAAACCAAAGCCTCGCTTTACCTCCGCAAGGGCGTGGCTGGGGCACAGCCTCTGGAAATGAAAGCCATCAGCCAGGCCATAAAAGAATCAGGCGTACATGGCTTTGACGCTGAAAAGCTAAAAGCCGCGATCCATGAATTCATGGAAAGCAAGGAGCTGGTACTTCCCGGCTATGTTCTTGTTGAGGGAGCTTCTTCAACACGGGGAAAAGATCGGGAAGTCAAGGTATCTGTGAAGGCTTTTCAGGAAGAAGAAAAAAAACCGGTCATCGGGCGGCTTAAAGAGTGGTCCAGACGCGACGTTTCAAGGGCACCGGAATTAAATCTTGATGAAGCGTTTGATCTTGCGCTTGTGGAAAATGGCCAGGAGATTGCGAGTGTCAGCGAAGGCTCGGACGGAAAAGACGGGAAGGATATTTACGGCAATGTTATTCCGGGTCTTCCCGGTAACGACCCCGAGATAAAACTTTTCAACGGGCTGGAATTGCACGGCTCGGCAATCAAGACCGCACAGGGCGGACTCCTCCTTTTTCAGGCCACGGAAAAAAGTTTCTTTGGCGAGGTAATTGACTACCAGGACGGAAAAATAGGCATTCACATTTCCGAAGACGCAATGGAAGTAAAGGGGGACTTCTTCCGTGAAACAGGGCCGGGAGTTCCCATAACAATCGAGAATGTAAAAAAAGTAATAGCCGCTTACGGGGTTAAAAAGGGCATAGAATGGGAAAACCTGGAAAAAGCCTGCGCCAATACGCGTGAACACGGGAGCGTTCTGGGCCATGTTGTTGCCCGCGGAGAAAGCCCCATAGCCAAGGGAGGCTCTGCCATTAAGTGGCTTGTTCCGCTTGAACTGCCGGGGTTATCGGGGGCTTCCGAAAGCAAAACCGTGCAGGTGAAAGCCGGAGTTCCAATAGCGGAATTATCCGAAGCCGTGCCTGAGGGCAGGCCAGGTTACGATGTGACAGGAAAGGAAATTCCCATCGAAAAGGCAGCGGCCCTTTCCATTGAGCATGACCAGTCCTTGAGGGAAATGCCTCTGGGAAAAGGGAAACGCCTCATCGCGGCGCGGTCGGGCGAGCTTGGCTATGACGGGAAGACGCTGAAAATTCTTTCCACCAAAACCATACAGGGGGACGTGAATCAGGAAACCGGAAAAATTAAATTCTCAGGCGAGATTAAGATTACGGGGAATGTGCTTTCCGGCGGCATAGTTGTGGGATCTTCCCACGTTACGGTGGACGGCTATGCCGAAGAGGCGCTGATTTCTTCAGGCGGCAAAGCCACGGTTACAATGGGCTTTAAGGGCGGCGGAAGGGGAGTCCTAAAAGCCAGGGCCGGTATTTCCGCCGCGTTTGTAGAACGAGCCTCGGCGGTGGCATTGGGGGACGTTCAGCTTAACAAAGGTTCCATTCTTTCAAGCATTAAAACAAACGGAAAACTTTCTATTGCTTCTGAAAACGGGAAGCTCTCCGGCGGAGTCTGCCAGGCAAGGCAGGGAATTGACGCCGCCGATATTGGGTCCGAGAAAGGCATTCGTACCGAGTTGTCCTTTGGTCAGGACTATTTCATCAAGGAGCAAATAGGCACCTGCGAGGAAGAAATTGTTAAAATCAAGAGCGACCTTTCAGAGCTGGAAGAAAAGATAACTGAGCTTCGAAAAAAAAAGCAGAAACTTCCTGATGATTTGAAGATAGAAAAAATTAGGCTGGTAAAGCTTTTGGAGCAGGAAAATTTAAAGGTTTTTAGCCTAAGAGAAAAATTTGAGGAACACTTTGAATCTGAAATTCGCTGCCGCGGCACTGTTTTTTCCGGGGTGGTGATAGAAAGCCACAACAGGTATTATGAGGTTCAGCAAAAACGAAATCAGGTGGTTTTTTATTTTGACCGCGAATCAGGAAGAATAAAAGAAAAACCCATGACAGAATTCTAATTAAAGGATGAAATAATATGCTTCTTACCATTCCCTTTCCTTCATGGCTTAAACCGGAAGTAATTCCTGGCTTGCCCGTCCGCTGGTATGGGGTTATGTACGCTGTGGCTTTCGCCGTGGCTTTTCTGCTTTACCGCAGGCAGGTAAAGGAGCGGAACTTCCCCATGACCGAAGATGAGCTTTCGGGGCTTTTTACCTGGGGAATCCTGGCTTTAATTTTGGGCGCGCGCATTTTTTCCACACTTGTTTACGAACGCGGCGGCATCTACAGCCGCGAGCCCTGGCTTATTTTCTGGCCGTTCAGAAACGGCAAGTTTACCGGCTTTCAGGGCATGAGTTACCACGGCGGGGTAATCGGGGGACTTACAGCGATAATAATTTACTCAAAAGTAAAGAAGTTCGATTACCGCGAAATAGGGGATATGTTTTCCGCCAGCATTCCCCTGGGCTATACCTTCGGCAGGCTGGGGAACTTTATAAACGGCGAGTTATACGGACGCATTACCGCAAGCCCCCTCGGAATGGTTTTCCCTGACGGGGGTATATCTCCGATAGACAGGAATTTCGCCGTTATCCGCGAAGGCGCCGAACAAATGGGCCTTACCGCAATTACCGGAATAGGCGGCGTTTTGAATTATCCCCGGCATCCTTCCCAGCTTTATGAAATGTTTTTCGAGGGCATAGTGCTTTGGGCCTTTATATGGTTTTTCAGAAACAGAAAGCCCTTCAAGGGTTTTCTGATTGCCCTGTACCTTTCCGGTTACGGCCTTGTCCGCTTTTTTATTGAGTATTTCAGGGAACCCGATGCCGATCTCGGCTATCCGATCAAACTTTCAGAAACAAGCCTGCCCCCGGCTTTAAGCCACCCAGCTTTTAATTTTTCCACCGGCCAGATTCTCTGCTTTGCGATGATCCTTTTGGGGCTTGCCTGGGCGCTCGTTGCCTCCCGTATGAAAGATCGGGAACCTGTGCGTGTCTATAGCAGTGGAAGGCAAAGCCAGGCTGCTTCGCCTTCGGCAAAGCAGCAGGCCTCCCCCGGCGAAAAAGCTGCCGAAAGAAACAAGCGGCGGAAGCTGCGAAGCAAGCTGCGTTAAAATTCTCATGTCCCTGTAAGCGTACAATTTGTCGCCTGTTGTTATTTGTAATAAATATAAAAATAAGGTACTCATCTATTAGTGTACATTCCCGGGGGACTGGCAGCGAATGGATGGAACCGTTATTGATGGGGCCTATATAAGGCACCTTTTCGCAAAGAATATAAAAAGGTATCGGGAACTCGCGAAAATATCTCAAATGGATCTGGCCGTTGCTTCAGGTTTAGCGCATAACTTTATCAACGATATAGAAAACGAAAAGAAATTTGTTTCAGACGAAACAATAGCAAAACTCGCGAAAGCGTTGGGTGTAGAACCATACAAATTTTTTCTTCCACTTGCAAAATTAAGTGCTCATGGAGATGAAATTATTGCCGAGGATTTTTCCGAATCGATCGGCGTAATAGTTAAAGAATACTGTAGCAACTATTTCAAGGATAATATGAAATATGAACCGGATAAAAATACGCCGGATGAAAATCAGGATGGCTGAAAAAATTTTTGATTTTGAAATCTTGCCTTAAAATATCTGACTCAACTTCAAAAGACTTCTCCCGGAGGCGTATCGGACTAAAGTCCGTGAACCGGAGGTTCGATGTGAGCCCTGTGTCTTTGTGAGAGATATTTTGTGAAAAGATTCTACTATGTCCGACTGGTTGAAAGCTCTTCCAGCGTTGTTTCCCAAAGTTTTAAAAACGGATCAATCTCGGCGCGGATACGTTTCAGAAAGCTCAAGTCTGTAGCCGGAGGACGTCTACGCCCCGCGCCGGCGCATTCGGGGAAGTGAGCCCAGAGATAGTCCGCCGCATCCAGCATTGCTTCCAGCTTCTCAGTGTCGACAGCGATAACGCCGGAGAGCATTTTTTTTATTTCCTCCAGCGTGTCCGCTTCGCGTTTGGCGAAAGCTACGATTTTACTTTCACCGGCCTGTAATTTTCCCTTGCCGCCAGGGGCGGGCTTTTGCATTACGGGCAAATTACCTGTACCGTTCAGGATTGCAAAGGCTTCCGCGGCAGTAACTGTTTTTACTCCCAGGGGAAGGCCCGGCCCTGTTATATCGAAAAGCCTTGGGTTTCCGCCAAATTCCTGCTCAAAGAGATCGCGGTATTTGCGCATTGCGGGATTGCTCCGCACTTGCTTTCCCGTTTTGGAAACGGCAATACAGGTTCCGTTTCTTAATCCGGCATCGGTGTCAATCAGGCTTCTGAAACGGGTTTGCCTGTTCTCAATATCCCGGCGCCTGGGCGTGGAACGCGCGTGGCTGGCATCCATGGAAAACGAAAAGTCGATTCCCCCTGTGATAACAGGGCCGTTACCGATCTTCAGAGCCAGCGCCACGGCGCTGAGCCCGACCGAACCCATCGGCGGGAAAGTTTCCGGAAGAAGACCGTCTTCTTTAAGCCGCGAAAGAAACGCGAGTCTTGTCCACAAAGTCGCGAAGAAATACCGTTTCCCTTTAAGCACGCGGGTCGAGGCAGGCAGTGCTGAAAGGTCAATTGCCGCGTCAATCTCCTGTCCTTGCAGGCCAACAAGACACCTTAAATTCCAGTGCTGGCTTTCAAGTATTACCACAAGGTCAGGCAGGATGCCCCAATCGGCAAGACCGGGAAGGCAGGTGTCCACGCATATTATCTTGAAACGTCTTTTTCCAGGCCTTGGTATCCTTCCTCCGCATAGGCCGGAGAGCTCGCTTAAAATGGGATCAAGGGACAGGCCTGCTCCAAGCGCCAAAATCCCGGCGGAACTCCAGTCCGGCTTATCCGTATCCGCGCCGGCAAGGCGGACAAGATTGCTGATCAGGTTTTTGGAATAAAGGCGGCCCAGGCGTATCAAAGTCATGGCGTTGCTCCATTCCACCGCAATTTCTCGCCTAAGGGCTGTCTCAATATCGCCGTAAAGCTCAGGATAGAGTTGCCACCCACCTGTCAGGCGGATTGCTTCCACGCGGCGAAAAACCCTTTCTCCCCAAATCTCTCTGACAAACGCGCAGGGTTTTTCCGCAGTTTTCACCTCAACCAAAGAAATCGCGTTTGTTTTTCTTTCTCTTTGATTTGCTATGGGCAAAGCACCCATCAATTCGGCGTTCGCCCCCATGGCCTTTTTGGATATCTCAAAAAGTTTTTCATCGGCCTCTATGCAAAGGATCGCCGAATTAAAAGGCAGTTTTTCAAGAAGAAGCGTAAGGCCGTACCCGTAAATTGGTGAGGGACAGATGTAAAGCGTGTTTTCTTTTAGATCAATGCCCGCCGCCAGGCGTTCGGCCTGAGCGACAGGATCGATCTTTGACAACAGGGTTTTTCCCAGATAAGAAACCGAAAAACCCCGCCCTGCCGGAATTTCCTTTGGATTAATTTAGTCCCCAGAGAGAAAAGAATGTATCAAAAAAACGGTCGTCCATTTTTTTATTGAGAAGAAAATACAGGCGGAAACTGTCATCGATTACAGAACTTATCCAATAAGAATAATAGGCTTTGATAAATTCTATTTCGTATTCTTCCGCGTAAGTTTCTTCCAGAGGGAAAAGTACTATTACATTGTCTCCGATAACAAGAGGAGTAGACGGGGAATTAAGCGGCGTAGAAAAGGCCGCCTTCCAGAAAAACTGGTTGTTGCCTGCGTTTTCCAATTCCGGAATTCCGCTTGAACGAATAGAACTCAGCAGAGAGAAATTCCCGTAATTCAACGGAAGCGGGCCGAAACTATTTTTGGTCAGCCCGGTTGAAGCAATGGCCGCGTCAAAGCCGCTTTCCCTTACCTGGCCGCAAAATTTTTCAGCGCTCGAAATTACCCAGTCCTCGGTTACGCCGCGCATAAAGCCCATCAGGTAGCTCCTGACTTTGTTCTTCTCGGATGCGTCATTTAAGTCCGCAGGGCGTGCCGGTTCATTTATCCTGTAGACAGCCCAGCCCGTATTATTCCTGATAAGATCGCTGAGTTCTCCTCTGGCCATATTGATAACGCCCATTATGGTTTTTTCGTCTGTAATCTCATAATCAAGCTCAAAGGCCATTATTGTTCCCATGTCGCCGCCTCTTTCGGCTGCCCAATCCTGGGAATAGTTTCTCGCCGCTTCCTCAAAGGTTGTAGCGCCGTTTTTTATCGAATCAAGTATCTGACGGCCTTCCCTCTCGCTTGAAGTTATTGTGATCTTTGAAAGATTGACGACAGAGAATTTACCCGGATTGGATTGAACGTAAGCTGCCACTTCGGAATCAGGATAAGAGTTTAAAGGAAAAACCGCCAGATCAAAACTGCGCATTGGAGACGCCATGTCGGCGATAAAAGACGCTTCGTTGGATGCCGATTTAATGTTTTCCAAATCTGACATATAAGTCTGCAAAATGTAGCTTTCCTGGACTTGCCGCCACAGATTCATTCGGGAGCTGTTATCCAAAGCCCGGTATTTTGATAAAGAAAAACGGCCGTTCTCCTGAAACATGGCCAGCTTCGCCATTTCTCTGTCTATCACATCTTCTGGAGCAATAAACCCTGCCTGCTTCATTTCGTCCAGAATCCCAACGCGTATCGCGGCTTCCTCAAAAGCCTGCCTCCAGATATTCATCATTACACTCATAAAATCCTGGGAGTCGGGATTAGGCCTCTGGCTTTGGTAAAGCGACTGCTGTACCTGGTAAAAATAATTATTGGGAACATACTTAATCGGGGTTTTATTGTAATACCCGAAGATCAGTTCCCCTCCGCTTCCCGCCTCGCTTGGTACTATAGCCGGTACAAGTACGAAGGCTACTATTACTATTACAAGAACTACCACTGTACCTATAAAGAGAAATGGATGGGTCTTCAGGCGGTGCATTATTTCGGACATATCAGAGCTGTCAGCCTTGTTTTTGTTCTTTTCGCTCTGTTTTTTTTCTTTGGATGCCATAATTTACTCCCTAAAATAAGCATATTTCACAGCCAACAGCAGGAAATTTTCTGTTATTGTTGGTTTTTGAGGATACCATTTTAACGCGGGATCGTCAACTTGAGGATGTCCTATTGACATCAATATTTCATCTTGCTAAGATTAGCCAGCATTGGGGGCGTAGTGAAGCTGGTTTATCACGCTGGCCTGTCAAGCCGGAAATCGCGGGTTCAAGTCCCGTCGCTCCCGTAAATAAAATACTAAAAATATCATCCTAAGCGAAGCAATAGGAGGCAATAATGGCTTTTTCGTTGAAAAACAGTTTCCCGGTTGTTTACAGGGCCAGGTTCACAAAGAAGGGCTGGAAGGGCGAATACCTGGAAAAGCCTCACAAAACGCCAAAAGAAGAAGCCGCCATGAAGGGTTCCCAGCGTGACGCGCTGGTAGATTCCAGAAATTATTATGATGATATGCCGCTGGTTAGTTATACTACCCAATACGGGCTTTCATGTTTCGAGGGCTTAAAAGCCTTGCCACGAAAGGACGGCAGCCTTGCCCTTTTCAGGCCCGATCAAAACGCAAAGCGGTTTTTTAATTCCATGAAGGGCCTTTATATGCCTCCTTTCCCCGAAGATTTGTTTGTGAAGGCCTGTGTTGAAGTTGTAAAACGAAACGCGAAGCTGGGTTTCCGGCCTGAATATGAAAGCGAATGGGAAAAAGATTCCTTCATAACGGCGGATTCAATTTACGTGCGTCCCTTTGTCTATTCCGAAGGCGGCATCGGGGTTAATATTTCCACCGAGCCCTACGTGCTAGTTGTTACAACGCCTGTGAGCGCGTATTTTTCAGGCGGCGACGCGGCTGCGGTTGTAACCGAGCGGATCAGGGCGACCCCAAAAGGGACGGGGTGGATAAAGGCGGCTTCAAATTATACAATCGCGGCCCTGGCCAAGCATGAAGCTATAGAAGCCGGTTTTATGGAATGTGTTTTCCTGGACGCCGAAAAACATAAATTTGTCGAAGAAGGCTCCTCCTGCAATATTTTCTTTTACCTTAAATCGGGAGAGTTGGTAACACCGGCTTTGGGCGACACAATCCTGCCTGGAATTACCAGGGCCAGCATAATCGAGCTTGCAAAGGACCGGAAGGTAAAAGTCTTGGAGCGGAAAGTCGCAATCGAAGAAGCGTTGGGTGAAACCCAGGAATGTTTTGTTTGCGGAACCGCTGCGGGGGCAACACCCATTACAAGCCTTACCTACAACAAGAAAAAAGTTGTCTTTAACAAAGGCAAGGTCGGGGATTTTACCGCGGAAATACGGGACACCATTAAAGGCATACAATACGGTCTTATCCCCGACACCAAAGGCTGGCTGAAAAAGGTTCTTTAAAGAACCACCGACTAAATCAACCCAATAAATTTAACCACGGAGTTACACGGAGTTTCACAGAGAAAAGGTCAAAATTAAAACTCCGTGATACTCTGTGACCTCTGTGGTTATTGCTTTCTTCATCTTCATCAGTGTTTTTATATATCTTGGCCTTTCCATTTTGGCTTAAAGCCCAGGTAGCCAAGTATGGTCAGAAATGAAAAATATACTGGTGTAAAGAGCAGCGTGAGCGCATAGGCGAATTTTCCTTTGGGGAGTGAGCAGCCAAAAAGGCGCAGATTCGCAAAGTTGTTAAAAAGCATGGATGTCAGCACCCCTGCCGGTAGCGGCCAAAGGAAGGGGAAAAACGGCAGCATTGGGAAAGTAATTACCCCCATGGCGATAGTGATCATCAGAAAGTTGTAATTTAGCCGTGTGGAAAGATCGGGGCTAAAAAGGCCGCCGTTATTCCAGCGCAGGGTCTGGTTTATCAGGGCCTTCCAGGTGTTCTCGCTGTGCGTGATTACGTGCACGTCCCTGCCGGTGGCCGCGCGGATTTTATAGTCCGAGCAGGATCGTATTCTGGAAATAAGGGCCGCGTCTTCGGTGGGCGAGGGGGGGACGTTTTCGTAGCCGCCTACCGCGTCCAGGCAGGAGCGCCTTAGGATGAGGTTGTTCCCAAAGCCGCCGCCCGCCGCGCCCAGGCCGGTAGCCCCCGTCAGGTACACAAAGCGGATTCCGTGTTCATAGCATTGGTATAATTGAAAAAAGTTTTTTCCGCTCCAGCGCTTCAATACCGGCCCGATTATAACTCCGGTTTTGCTGTCGGACATACGCTTTACCATCCCCCGTATCCAGAACGGAGGCAGTGTGCAGTCGGCATCGGTGAATAGAAGAAACTCCCCGGATGAATTTTCAATTCCCCGGGTAAGAGCGTATTGTTTGTGGTTTGGGCCGGGATTTTCGCTAAGAGAAATGACCCTGGCTTTTTCCTTTCCGGCCTTTTTGACGAAGGCGCTAATCATGTCCAGGCTTTCATCTTCCGATCTGTCGTTGACAAATATGTATTCCGCTTTTGGATAATCCTGTGTCTCAAGGCTTTTTAGCAGTCCTTCCATGCGGCCGCTTTCATTGTGAACCGGAATGATGACCGAAACGGCAGGCAGCGCTTCATCCGCGTTGGCAAGGGCTTTTTTTCCCCTGGCTAATTCCAGAAAAATGCCTATCATGCTGGCGATATGAAGGCCTACAAAAATCACGTAATAAATAAACGGGAAAATGCTAAAAAAAAAATCCGCTGTATACAAGGCTTTGCCTTTGGAGATAAGGAGATCTGGAGATAAGGGGATTCGGCTTACAGGGTCTCACGTCCTGTTCGCCCCTTCCAGCCCGCCTCCGCAATCCCGCCGCATCCATGCGGCGCATTGTTGTTTCAAGGCTTGCGCCTTGTACAGGTTTCAAGGATTGCTCCGTTTCGAATCCCCAATTTGCCTGCTTTACTCCGAATTAACCGAAAGTGTGCAACTACATTGCTTTTTATTTTGTTTACTGGAGATAAGGGGATTCGAACCCCTGGCCTATAGATTGCGAACCTATCGCTCTACCAACTGAGCTATATCCCCGCGTAGCATCTACTGAAGTGTAGAATAATTTATGTGAAATGGCAAGGCGTTTATCTGCCTGTTGCTGCCCTATAGTTTATTCCTGGGCTGTACTATTATCTTTTTAATTTCGGTGTTCTGCCCCATCCACAAACGCTCGTTTGTCTCGACATTAGTCAGCTCGGCCCTGACAAAATAGGTTCTGACGGTCTGGTTGCCCGCTTTGTCAACAATCGTTCTTACCGTTCCAAAAAGCATGAAGTCGGCGCCGGTTTCCTTGGCCAGGGCGGCAGCTGTTTCTTCGCTGGCATTGATCTGCTGATCCTGCCGCTCGGCGCGGATGGCGTCCCTTGTAGCGCCCCCCGCAACAAAGTCCATTTTGCCGCTGTTAAAAATCGTAATTTCCATTATGTCCGAAATGATGGACGTATCGATATGTTCGCTGCTCTCGTTTGTAAATCTGCCGACAAGCACGACCGGCAGTTTTCCCCGCTTGCTCTGGATTTGCTGCGCAACCCTTGGAGATTTAAGACAATCGTTTATCAACGATTCGCAGACGATCCTTACGTCCGTGTCGTTCCAATAACCGCTTAAATCGGTCTGCGTCTTTGGATCCACGCGGGTTACTTTCGGATTCGAAGAGCAGGAAACAATCAGAATCAGCGTAATTGCCGTAAAAAAACACATCGCTTTTTTCATAATCCTCTCCCTATTTCAGTTTGGCGGCTTCTATCAGATTAAGCGCGTTTGCCCTTACGTTAAGCTCCGTAAAATCATTCGTTGCGATGACCTTACCCTGGTTGTAAAAAGTAACTGTAGCGCTGTAGATTCCAGGCTCAAGGTTGATCCCGCCGATGTATGCCTTGTCCGGAAAGTACCTGCCCATGCGAACATCTGCGGCTTCGCTTGCATCCGCCGTTACTTTTCCCGCTATGGAAGCCATCAGGGCGCTAAACCACCCTGCTGCTTTTTCATTCCCTGTATTCCTGCCAAGTCGGGAAGCCGCTGCAGCAGCCCCAACGTCGGCAGTCGCGTATTTAATTATAGTCCGAATATACGTTTTTAAAAATATATTTGCAAACCTTGCGTTGTAGGTCTCCCTTGAAACCGCCCCCATATCTTCAAGAAGCTCAAGATCGAAACTTTGCCCCCCGTTAATTTTAACCTGAATCCTGTCAATGGCGCTCGGCCTTTTTACCAGCACGGGAAGCTTAAATTGAGCGTAACGCAGGGCTGGGTTAATAAAAAAAGGAAAATATTGATTGTAAATCCTTTCTTCCTTGACAGGAGACAGCCCGATAAAGCCTATAACGTTAAGCCGCGCTTTATCCTGCGGCACGTTTTGTGCTTCTTCAACTGAATTTGGAAAGGGATGGTAATATACTTTAGGATTGTCGGCGAAAGCCTCGTATAGCCTGCCAAACTCAATGCGGGCGTCATCTTTTTTTCCCTGACCTTGATAAAAAAGGGCGCTCAAATAGCGGGCAAGGGCGGAATCGGAAAAAACAACCGGTTCTCCTCTGGGCAATTCCAGGTTAGCCATAAAACCGATGCTATGGAGCGTTGCAAGCAAGTGTTGCGTCGCAAACTTGTTTTCTTCTTCGTATTTTCTTGAAAGCAGATCCAGCTTCCCACTGGGCATGGTTATTTTGCGAATTTCAACCATCGCCTCTTCTATATTGTTGTTGTGGTAATAATTCAGGGCGTTAAACACATTTAGATAAATGTCCTCGTAGTCCTCGCCGGGGTATTCTTTCGTGTTATCGTTGACAATGTACGATGCGATTCCGGCGGTGATGCTTTTTGTAAAGGCTTCCTGGATCAGCCTTTCCGCATTTTCCAGGTCCCGTGACGAGCTCCTGTAGTTCCCCGCGTAATGCTCAAGAATACCCTTGTCCAAAAAAAGCGAAACGGCGTTTTTTTCCGGGTATAATGGCCTATTCTTCTTCTGCCCGATTATTATTTCAGCGATTCCTCTTTCAAAATCGTTTTGATAAACCGCGTTGTCGATAGTTTTATAAACGTTGGGAGCTGAGGCGCAGGAGAGAATTAAAAGGGCTAAGGAAGGAAAGAAAAGACAGGCGGAAAGAAACTTCACAACTTTTTGTATTTCCTCGCCCTCACGGGTCTTAGGTCTTCTTCGCTTACCTTTGAGGGATCGTCCACTCCTGGCGGCAGCTCCCTGCCTTCCTCCAGTTCGACTTCCTCTTCCTCAAAAAGAAGCTCGCTCTGAGCCGATTCCGTGTATGCGGTGTCTTCAGGGGAAGGCATTTGCCCCAGTTTGGCGGAGATCATCTTGGTAACGCCCGACTCTTCCATGGTTACCCCCAAAAGCGTGTTGGCGCAGGCAATCGTTCTTTTGTTGTGGGTAATGACGACGAACTGGCTTTTTCTGCCGAATTCCCGGAGGAGCTGGGTAAAGCGGCCTACGTTTTCTTCGTCAAGGGCGGCGTCAATTTCGTCCAACAGGCAAAAAGGCGAGGGCTTGACCAGGTAGGTGGCAAAGAGGAGGGCCACCGCCGTCATTGATCTTTCGCCGCCTGAAAGGAGGTTGATGTTTTCAAGCTTTTTCCCGGGCGGCTGGGCGAAGATTTCAATTCCGGATTCCAGAACGTGGTTCAGATCCAGAAGGCGCAGTTCCGCCCTGCCGCCGCCAAAAAGCCTGCGAAATATATTGTGAAAATTCTTTTTGATTTTATCGTAGGCGGCCATGAATAAAGCGGACGATTCTGTCCTAAGCTCTGTTGTAAGCTTCTCAAGATCCGCCCTTGCGGCGGCAAGGTCGGCAAGCTGGCCTGAAAGAAAATCAAAGCGTTCCTTCGTTTCCGCGAATTCTTCCGGGGCCGCCAGGTTCACCGCCCCCAGGTCTTTCAGGGCCTGCCTGCCCCTGGCAAGGTTTTCCCTTAGCTCTCCTGTTGTCGCGGTGATTGTAAAAGTCCGCTCCTCAAATTCCATAAGGTCGCGGGAGTGGGTTTCCCGGAAGTTGTCCAGAATGTTTTTTATTTCCGTTTCGGACTGAACCAGTTCCAGGTGTATTTTTTCCAGGGCTTCCTGGGCTTTGGTCAATTCCGCCATGCGTTTGCGTATGCTGTCCTGGGTTCCGGCAACGTCGCCGTTTTTCGCCGTTATTTCCTTTTCCAGGGCCTCCATGTCGCTGGCTAACTGCCTGCCCCTGCCCTCAATTTCGACTATTTCCTGTTCGGCGTCCGCGACGCGCTCCTCGATTTCCGTGTACCGCTTTCTGTCTGAAAACAGCTCGTCCTGAATTGTTTTATGGAGGCTTTCCTGTCCCAAGAGTTCACGCCGTATAAGCCGTCCCTGTTCTTCCGCCGCCTGCGCCTGGGTAGTCATTTTCATCCTGTTGAGTCTAAGGTCTTCCAGCGTACTGCGGTATTCGTTGATTTTTTTGCCAAGGTCGTCGTTATGCTTTCTTAAAACCGCTATTTGTTCGCGTTTTCCCAAAACCCCTTCCCGGCAGGAACGGATTTCCGCGTCCAGTGCCCGCTTCTTCGTGATGATCCCTTCCGGGGCCAGGAAGTCGTCCAGGAAAGAGGGGGAACTTTTGCGGTAGGCTTCAAAGAGCGAAATTGCTTTTTCGGAGCGGCTCGCGGCCTCGGCAAGCTCGGCGGCCAGGCTTTCGGCTATGCGTTTCAATTCTTCCGCGCCCGGCGGTTTTTCGCCTGAAACGGCCCTGCCTGCCGCGGCGGAAAGGTCGCGGATAAGGGCCTCCCTGCCTGAAAGCGTGGTTTTAAGCAAGGTTAAGGTTTCGCTTAGGGCTGCCTCGGAATTCCGCCTTTCCGCTGCGGAATAGCCGGCCTCCCTTAAGCCAGCGTCAAGGGCGGCCACAATGTCATCGGTAATGGCCTCTAAATCCTTCTCCCTTGCCGCCCTGTCCAATTCAAGGCGGCGTATGTCCTCCTCGTTTTTTTTGACCGAGTTTTCGTTTTCCCCAATCAATGTAGAAGTAAGCTGGATGTTCCCTTCAAAAGAGCGGATATTGTCTTCTATGGCGGTAACCTGCTTCTGCAAGTCGCGAACGACCCCGTCCTGTTCCTGGGCATCGCTTAAAAGCTCTTCAATTTTGATGCCCGCCGCCTTTTCGCGGCCTTCGTTTACCGCGATTTTCGCCTTGATGTCGCCCCGCTGTTCCGAAAGAAGGCGGACTTCCTTTTCGAGGGCGTTTTTTTCGACCGCCAGGCCGTAAATGCTTTTCTGGTGCTCAGCCAGGGCTGCTTCCATGGAGTTTACCTTGTCCATGTTTTCTTCCAGAGCCTTGTTGGCGGCTTCTATCTTTTCCCTGACCGCGTCCCTTTCCTCGGTCTTTTTTTTCAGAGCGCCCTGCTTGTCGCCCACTTCATAGCGGAAGCTTTTGAGCTTTAGCAGCTGGATGTCCAGCTCATACTTGAAAACTTCGTCTTTTAGGGCCCGGTATTTCATGGTTTTTTCGGATTGGAGGCGCAAATTGTCGTAGGATCGCTTTACCTCGCCTAAAATGCCGTCTACCTGGCGCATATTTTCTTCAGTTTTTGCCAGCTTTCGCTCAGCCTCTGCGCTCCTTACCTTAAATTTGGTAATTCCCGCCGCTTCTTCAAAGAGATAGCGCCTTTCTTCCGGCTTGGAAGACAAAATTTGATCGATTTTCCCCTGTTCCATCACCGAATAGGCCGTTTTGCCCACGCCAGTATCCCAGAATAGCTCCCTTACGTCCTTTAGTTTTACCGGCCCGGAATTGATGAAGTATTCGCTTTCGCCTGAACGAAAAAGCCTGCGCTTGACTTCTATTTCCGGCACGTCCAGGGGCAGAAGGCCCGTGTCATTGCCAAGCGTCAGGATCACCTCGGCTACATTCAGGGGTTTCCGGTTCTCGGTGCCGTTGAAGATCACGTCTTCCATCTTTTCGGCCCGCAAAGCCCTGGACGCCTGTTCCCCCAGTGCCCATTTTATCGCGTCTACCACGTTTGACTTGCCGCAGCCGTTGGGGCCCAAAAGGGCGGTAATTCCCGCGGCAAATTCTACCCTGGTTTTGTCCGGAAAAGATTTGAAGCCGAAAATGTCAAGGCTTTTTAAAAACAAGGCTGATCTCCGAGCTTTTCCAAAACTTCAGTTTTTGGAAAAGCAACCTTAGGTTTAGATGAAAAACCGGTCTTTTGGCCGGTTTTTCTGAAACAATTTCCAAAACTAATAAAGTTCTGGAAATTGCTCATTATTTGTACCATTTTAACCATTTACCATTCAAGCTCAGGGCAATAGCGCTTGCTTTATCACCTATAAATTGCTCATTGAAGGCTCATTTTGCTATTAAAATAATTTCGTCGCCGTGCGCGCCGGTTATCTCCTGCCTCTTGGGGTCGATGATTAGGTCCATATCCTCAAGGGGAATCGCGCCTAAAAGGACTTCCTTCGCTTCCGGAATAACGTAAGCCTTGCAGAATGTGTCTCTGTCTTTCCAGTGGATTTCCACCGGTTCTGTCAAAAGACATTTTACTTTGGTTTCATTTGCCAGGGTAACTTGGCGTTCCGCACGCACCGCAAGCCCCAATTGTTGGCGAAGTTCCTCGTTGATTACAAGCGTACTCGCCCCGGTATCGACCATGGCCTGAATTGTTGCCTGCCGGATTTCCCGCTCATCGATGAGCCCCTCCTCTGCCTTAAAAACGTCCCTGGTATTTTTAATTGTTATCTCTGTATGTATAAGTCCCATTATGCCTCCACTTTACCATTCTTTAGGTTTGCCGCTTGGTGGAGTAATACTAAGGTCTTGTCCTGATGGTTCAATTAAATAAAAACCTTGATCCAATGCGTGCTTTCTTTCTTTATCAGTTACCACAACTCCCGCAACCGCACCTAAGAATACACGTTCGGACTTTAGTCCGCTATCACCGCGTAAATCGGCGTATTTTCGCATTTTTTCAAGACGTTCTATGTGGTCATTTATGCGATCAACTGTAAGTTTGGTTTTTATTTCAACCAGTATCGCAATATCGTCATTTTCCAGCAAAACGTCAATTTCAAGAAAAATATTGTTAATTTTATCCCTGATGCTGACATTTCGGTTTGCTCTGGGAAAATCAAGTCCAAGCTCAATAAATTTCTCCCGCATTTTGGGTGCCATCTCGTATTCAGTAACTTCGCCAAAAAGATTGATATATTCCCCAAGTTTTTTGTTGAGTTCCGCTGAGTTTTCTTTCATAATCCGTTCAGTTTCCTGTAACGCCGCCCATACGGTCTCAAAACTGGGAGGATTGGCTGTTTGTGCTGTTTCCATATTTCGACTCCTGTTTCTTCTAATTTAACAGCTTATCAACCGGATTGAAAGCCGCAACTATATACTGCACCAGGATGGGAATTGCTTTGATTTTGTCCCCGCTAAGTATTTTTCTTGACAATCAAGCCAAGTCGCTGTAAATTATAAGTATAAAATAATCCCCAAGGGAGGCCAGCAGATGGCGAAAGTAGAGTTAAAAGGCATTAGCAAGTTTTATGAGGGCGGCGTTCAGGCGGTGAACAACGCCAACATCGTGGTGGAGGACAAGGAATTTGTAGTTCTTGTAGGTCCTTCTGGATGCGGTAAATCCACAACCCTCCGCATGATAGCGGGGCTGGAAGACATTTCCGAAGGTGAAATCTACATCGACGGCGAATTGGTGAATGACATTCCCCCAAAAGACAGGAATATCGCCATGGTATTCCAGAATTACGCTTTGTACCCGCATATGTCGGTGTACGAGAACATGGCTTTCGGCCTCAGGATCAAGAAGGTTGAAAAAACCGAGATTGACCGCCGGGTTCACGAAGCGGCAAAAACCCTGGATATTGAGAAACTTCTTGACAGGAAGCCCAAGGCCCTTTCAGGCGGCCAGCGGCAGCGTGTCGCGGTAGGACGGGCGATAGTTCGCAATCCCAAGGTATTCCTCTTTGACGAGCCTCTTTCCAATTTGGACGCCAAGCTTCGCGTTCAGATGCGCGCGGAACTCTCCGACCTGCATTTACGGCTAAACGCCACCATGATCTACGTTACCCACGACCAGGTGGAAGCCATGACCATGGCCAACAAGATAGTCGTTATGAAGGATGGAAAAGTACAGCAGATAGGCTCTCCTCTTTTCCTTTATAACCATCCCATAAATAAATTTGTCGCCGGTTTCATTGGCTCTCCGCCAATGAACTTCCTCACCGTAAAGGTAGCGGAAGAAGGCAAAAACATAGTGCTGGACGAGGGTTCTTTCAAGGTTAAGGCCGCGCCTGAGCATGGCGAATACCTGAAAAAGTATGTGGGCAAGGAGATATATTTCGGCATAAGGCCGGAAGACTTAAAGTACCTCGAAAAACCCGCAGATAACTGCATCCCGGTAAAAATAACCGTAGTCGAGCCTCTTGGCGCCGATATTCACCTCTGGCTTACCACTGAAAAACAGCCTTTGGTGGCGCGGACCGAACCCAAATATACTTTCAACGTGGGCGACAGGGCCAGTTTTATGCCATACATGGAAAGAGCGCGGTACTTTGACAAGGAAACCGAGCTTTCTATCCTTGCAGAGCTGGACGCGAAATCGGGGAGCTAAATAGTCTAGGTTTTCCAAAACAAGGGAACTGTGGATTTAAGACAACTAAATCGGCGGTTCCCTTTTTTTTATCAAATGATTCACTTGTTTTTAAATCTGGCTGCCCTTCTGGCCCGCGTGTCCTGAACAGTATACAAAGTAACGTATTTCCTTGCGTTTTCTGTGCGCTGGGCAGGGCTTGGATGGGTGGCGTTAAATCCGCCCTTTTGAGAGCTTTGAATCCTCTGCAAGATGCTTAGCATCTCCAAAAGGGATATTGGGTTGTAGCCAGCCGCCGCCATAAGCACTACGGCCCCGGCGTCCGCTTCAAATTCCTGATCCTGGGAAAATCCGTTTATAAGCAGGGCATCAATTGTAGCCGTAACTGAATTGCGGAAGTACAAGTACCTGGCGGCGGCTTCGGTATAGCCAGCGAGCTGGGCCGCGCGGTCGGCCATGGATGACATTTCATTGTAAAACCGAAAATTATCGATGATGCTGAGGCTGTGTTTCAGCATGATGTGGGCAAGTTCATGGGCTATTATCGCCGCCAGCATGTCCTCTGAAGCGGCTGCTTCCACAAGAGCGCGGGTAAGAAAGATGTGCCCTCCGGGGCTTGCAAACGCGTTGAATTCAGGGCTGTCAAGGAGAATTACATGGTAGCCGTTGAATATGTCGGGGTAAGAGGAGTTAATTACAATTGTCTGGCAGATACTGTTTACGTAACTGATTAGAGCCATGTTCGCAGTATATGGTTTGTAGTAATTAAAAATATTTGCCGCCACAGCCCTGCCCAGGTAATAAGCGTCCAAAAGCGTCGTCTCTTGTTGGAAAAAAGCTTCTTCCATTTCGGAAAAGGCATTGTTGGCATAATCCTGAGCTGTTCTTGACCCTTGAGTTTGAGCCTGACCTGCACTTGACCCCTTAGCCTCCAGAAGCCCCGTGGAAAAAAGCAAACAAACGCATAAAAATACCGCCGGCCTTTTCATTTTTCCCCCCTGGCAAGTTCGCCTTCGGTGATAAAACCCAGCAGCTCATCTCTTGGTATGGTAATTGTTTCCATAAAATCAACCATGGAGTAGTCAAGGCCGGTTTTGCGGTATTCCATCTCCATTTCGGGAGAAAAACCTTTTCCGGCCATAGAAATTTCCGTAGCGGTGGCGTTTGTGCCGGAAGCAACAATTCTCCTTACGCTCAAGCTGGTTGACGTTACCCAACCCGTCAGGTTTCCCGAGCGGATTTGGCTCCACTTGCCGCTTTCGCTTATCAGCGTAACTTCATTTCCAAGGGATAAAGTCCCCAATTCCCTGGCAAAAAAGCCGGTTGAATCTTTTATCGGTGCCTTTAGAACCGATATATAGCGAAGTATTCCCCTGTTTTGGGAAAAAACCGGTACTCCGATGTGGAAAATAACAGCGAAAAGCAATAAAAATCGCCGCATAATACCTCCAACTTGACTGTACCCTGTCAGGGTGTTATTCTAACATTGTAGGATAAAATCTTGCAACAAACTATCTATTATTATTGCTTACAAGGAGAATTATTATGAAGAAATTTAGTTTTATGATCGCGGTTTTGTGTTTATTATTGGCATTTTTTGGCTGCGCTTCCAAGCCCCCGGCTTCAGGCGGGATGCCGCCAAATATCGCGAATGCCAGAAGGAACGCCCCTGAAGACGTGCTGGTCGGTATAGGAGACGCCAAATTGGGAACAGTTAACCAGTCCAGAACCGTTGCGGCTACCAGGGCGCGCACAGATATATCCAATACTCTGGATTCCATGGTAAAAAACATGGTCCGCGATTACTGGGCCTCAAGCGAGGTTGACCCTGACGCAAGGGTTGCGTATCAGGAAAACATTACCGTTACCCTTTCCAAATCAAGCCTTACAGGCGCGGAAATCAAGTTTGAGGAACCCGATGATACCGGGCGGTGGTGGGTTGTTATGTGGCTGAGCAAGGCAAATGTCGTAAAGGAAATCACTCAAGCCCAGGCCGTGGCCAGGCTCGCTGTTCCGAAGGCGGCTTCTTTTGACGCGGAACAAAGGATGAACGAAGCGTTTGAGCAACTGAGGAAAGAAGAAGGGTATTAAAGCCGGAAGTTTAACAGGTCGCGTCTTTTCGCGCCCTGTTTTTTCTGCAATGCCATGGGAAAAGTAATTGCCGCTTTATGTGTTAGCCTCTTTTTCTATGCCTGCGCGAATTCCGGCGCTTCAACTAGCGCGAAAGGAACCTCAGGAACTCTTAACAGCTTTTGGATAACCCTGCCAGGATCGGGTTCGTTGGTTATTATCGGAGCGTCAGGCAGGCAGTCAAAACGTGAAGCCGAAATTGAATTGGCCCGCGAAGACGCGGCGAGAAAAGCGGCAATGTACCAAAGCGTTTGGGCCGATGTGGAAAATATACAGGATATAGGCCCCCATTCCCTTAATTACTTCACCAATTATGAAATTAATTTGGACTATGACAGGGATTTGGCAAAATACGCCGAAAGACTGACATTTAATTCCAATCGTGATGTATTAAACGTAGATGGCAGTGTGTTCATCCGTTTTAGCTATCCGGCTTCTTACCCGGTCGGCGTTAGCTATGGATTTGCCAGGGAAGCCGACGGCAGTCCCGAATGGATAAGGCGCCCGCCCGGAGAAATCGGCGGCTTTATAACAGGGGTTGGCTTTTCAGGCAGGCAATCTTATGTGAGAGATACTTTTGAAAAATCCTGCGACGCCGCGGTTGCGGCTCTGGTTTCCAGGGTATCAACTGCTGTTACTGTCGAAATTATATCCGAAGGGGACAGGAACGCCTTTTTTACTTACCAGCGGAGTACGGGACGGCTCGATCACTTTTATGTTTTGGAAATTTGGGTAGACCCAAAAGATAAATCTGTCTGGACTTTGGCGATTGCCCGGAAAGCGTAATGAGATAAAAGAGGAGCGTTATGAAGATAAAGTCATTGCTTTTTGTTTTTTGTATGGCTTTGGGTTTTTTTGCCTGTGAAAGCACTCCTTCCAATTCCAAAAAGGGAGGTTCATTAGCCGAAGCCCAGGCTGCCGCGCAAGATGCACAAGACAGAATGGAAGGAAAACAGCCGACTTCTTCCCAGGGTAGTCTGCCGTCTCAGCCGATACAAACGTCGGCAGCGGCACAGGGCTCTTCCTCCGTTAAACAGGAGCCTGTACTCAATACCGGCAAAAATCAGCCGGTTTGGGTTAGTTCAGTCTATTCAGTGTACGACAGGAATCAATACGTTGCCGCCTCCAGCGGCGCTTCAAGCCGCGGGATGGCTGAAAAAAACGCCCTTTCAAACCTTATCGCGTTTTTTGGCCAATCCATTTACGCGGATCAGACCATAACCAATGTCTATAGGGAAGTAGTTACTAGTGGTAAAACCGCGAGTTATACAGACAGTACCGCTGTAAACAACACAATAAGAACAGCGGCTTCGATGGACTCTTTGGTGGGAGCGGAAATAAGGGAAGTCTGGTATGACTCTAAAAGTGAATACTATGCGGTTGCCGTTATGGAGAAGGCAAAAACCGCCCAGTTGTACAGCGAGATGATAAGGGCCAATCAAAACCTGATAAATAACCTTATCAACATGAGCCTGGCCGAAAAAAATTCCATGGAAGGGTATAGCAGGTATCAATTCGCGGCGGTGGTGGCGGATATCAATATTTCCTACGGCAATTTGTTGAGGCTAATTGGGGCAACGCCGCCAGGAGAACTTAAAAAGGGCGATGACTACCGGCTGGAAGCGGTTGATATCGCTAAAGTGATTCCAATCGGGTTGAAAGTGCAGAACGACAAATCCGGGAGAATAGAGGGCGCTTTTGCCAAAGCTGTTTCCGATTTGAAATTCAGAAGCGGCGGCGTTAATTCCCGCTATGTCCTTGATGTGAATATTGTAACTTCGCCGGTTGATTTACCCAATCAGCCAAACAAATATACCCGTATTGAGCTTAAGGCGAATCTTAGGGATACGAGTTCAGGGACCGTATTGCTTCCCTATGATTACAATACCAGGGAAGGCCATGTTTCCCAGTCGGAGGCGGATAACAGAGCTTATGCCGCAGCGGAAAAGAAAATTAAAGACGACTACGCGAAGATTTTTAACAACTATATTTCCCAGTTGATTCCGGAAAAGAAATGATGGACCGCGTCAGCGGTAAACGGCCCACTAACTGCACCCCGTCGTTTCCCCGCAAGTGTCGCACTTCATGCAGGTGCCGTTTCGTATCAGGGTTAAACTGCCGCATGAAGGGCAGGAATCCCCTTCGTAGCCTTTAATTCTTGCTTGTGAAAATCCATCCCCGCTGTTCCAGAGCCCAGTGCCGTTTTCCGTCCGGCTGTCGGCTTTTGTTCCTGTGGCCAGCAGGTCTTCAGGCTTTACCTGGCCAAGATCAACGCGCTTTAAGTAACTTATCGCAAGATCCCGGAATATAAAGTCGATGACGCTGGTCGCCATCTTTACATAGTCGTGGCCTTTGACTATGCCGTTGGGTTCAAATTTGCTAAAGGTAAAAGCGTCAACGTATTCTTCCAGTGGCACCCCGTATTGCAGGCCGAGGGAAACGGCAATAGCGAAGCTGTTAAGAAGGCTTCGGAAGGCCGCGCCTTCTTTGTGCATGTCAAGAAATATCTCCCCAAGGCTGCCATCATCGTATTCGCCCGTGCGTATAAAAATGGAATGGCCCGCGATTTTTGATTTCTGGGTGTAGCCGCTTCTCCTGTTGGGCAGGGGCTTTCTTGTCCCTCTGGTTTTCCCCCCGCTTTTTCTTCTTTCTGTTTTGTCTTCGCCATAAACGCCTGACGCAAGAGATTTTTCAACTCCCAGGATTGTGTCCGCTATGGGGTCTGCGCCTGAGGCGAAGGATGAGAGGGGCTGGGACAGCTTTGAGCCGTCGCGATAAAGGGCTACCGCTTTTAGGGCTCTCTTCCACGCGAGCATGTAAGCGCCCTTTACGTCTTCATAGTTCGCGGCGTTGGGCATATTAATCGTTTTGGAAATAGCGCCCGAAATAAAAGGCTGGCAGGCGGCCATCATTTCCACATGGGCTGTCCAGGGGATGGAGCGCTTGCCGTGTTTTCCCGAAGGGGTAGCGGTGTCAAAAACGCTGTAGTGCTCTTTCTTGAGTCCCGGCGCTCCTTCAAGGCCCATGGTTCCGCAGGCGTATGCTTCTGCCTCTACGATTTCTGCGGATGAAAAGCCAAGGTACTTTAATAGGCTGAAGCCGTTCTGCGAGAAAGAGGCCTGGGGGATTTTTAGTTTCTTTTCGACAAAATCCCTGCCCAGAATCCAGGGGCTAAATACGGCTTCCAGGCTGTGGGCGCTTTTTATCGCCCCTTCTGTCAGGGTTATTGCTTCCGGGGTAAAGCCTTTTTCCGCGAGGCTTTCGGCGTTGATGGCCGGGCAGCCCTTCAGGGTTTTTCGTCCCGTGGCATAGGCGGTGATGGCTTCGATTTCAGCTTCGCTGTAGCCCAGGGCCGCCAGAGCCGGGGGGACGGACTGGTTTATGATCTTGAAGCTTCCGCCGCCCGCAAGCTTCTTGAATTTAACAAGGGCAAAATCCGGCTCGACCCCGGTAGTGTCGCAGTCCATCAAAAGGCCTATGGTTCCTGTGGGGGCAATCGCGCTCACCTGGGCGTTGCGGAAGCCGTGCTTTTCCCCAAGGGACAGGGCGTCGTCCCAGCTTTTCTTTGCCGCGTCCAGGAGGCAAAACAAATCGAAGGCCGCCGGGCATTTAAATGCCTGGCATTTGGCGGGGTCTATTCCCTGGGGAATCGTGTGAAGCCCTTCGTACTGCGAGGGGGGGGCGTTGTAGCAGGCCCTGCGGTGGTTGCGTATAACGCGGAGCATGGCACTTGTGTTTTCCGCGTATTGCGCGAAGGGACCGAGTTCCGCGGCCATCCTGGCGGACTGGGCGTAGGCTTCGCCCGTAAGGATCGCCGAGAGAGTACCGGCAACCGCGCGGCCTTCGGGGGAGTCGTAGGCCAGGCCCATGATCATGAGTAGGCTTCCCAGGCTGGTATAGCCCAGCCCCAGCGTCCGGTATTTGTAAGAAAGCTCCGCTATCTCCGGGGATGGGAACTGGGCCATGACGACGGAAATCTCAAGGATGGTTGTCCACACCCTTATCGCGTGAAGGTATTTTTCAACGTCAAAGGTTCTGGCGGTTTTGTCGTAAAAGCGTGCCAAGTTGACCGAAGCCAGGTTGCAAGCCGTGTCATCCAGGAACATGTATTCCGAGCAGGGGTTGGACGCCCTGATTTCGCCGCCAAAGGGGCAGGTATGCCAGTCGTTTATCGTTGTGTGGAACTGAAGCCCGGGGTCGGCGCAGGCCCAGGTAGAGCGGGCAATGTCTTCCCAGATTTTTCCGGCCCTGACGGCTTTTTCGGTTTTCCCCGTTACCCTGCCTGAGAGCTTCCATTCCTTGTCGTCAATGACCGCTTTCATAAAATCGTCGGTCAGCCTTACGCTGTTGTTGGACGACTGGCCGGAAACTGTGTTATAGGCCTCATCGTCCCAGGCGGTAGAAAAAACCGCCGGATTCACATCCTTGTCGCCCTGTTCAAGCTGTCTTAAAAGCTGGTACAGGTAAGAAGGTGGGATTTTATCCCCAAGGGCGTTTCGCAGGGCCGTTTCAAGCTCATGGTTTTTCTGTATGTTAAACCTGTCCCCATCCGGGCCCCTGAAGGCGAGGAGGGCTTTTTTTATTTCGGAAAGATTTTTGCTGACAATTTGGGAGCCTGAAACCATCGAAGCAACCTTGTGCTCTTCTTTGGCTTTCCACGCTATGTATTCTTCTATATCGGGGTGATCCGCGTCCAGGGTAACCATCTTGGCCGCCCGCCGCGTGGTGCCTCCGCTTTTTATTGCCGAGGCGGAGCGGTCGCCTATCTTCAAAAACGAAAGCAGTCCTGACGAGATGCCGCCCCCGGAGAGCTTTTCGTTCTGCGCCCTGAGCCTTGAAAAGTTGGAGCCTGTCCCCGAACCGTACTTGAATAGCCTTGCCTCGCGCGTTACCAGATCCATGATGCCGCCTGAGTTTACCAGGTCGTCGTTGACGGAGAGGATAAAGCACGCGGATGGCTGCGGTCGCTTGTAGGCGCTATCCGATTTTTTCACCGCGCCGCCAGAGGGATCAAAGTAGTAGTGCCCCTGGGCCGGCCCTTCAATGCCGTAGACCGCGTAAAGGCCGGTGTTAAACCACTGGGGGCTGTTGGGGGCCGCTATCTGATGCGCGAGCATATAGCAGGTTTCGTCGTAAAAGGCCTTTTCATCGTCCTGGCTGTCGAAGTACTTGTTTTTTCGCCCCCAATCCATCCAGGTATAGGCCAGCCTGTGAAAAACCTGGCGGACATCGTGCTCGGCCCCGTCTTCCGGCAGTACAAAGTCATGAGCGGCGCTTCCGGCATCAGAATATTTTTTCCATTCGTAGATTTTGTCGCGGGGAATGCCCGCCTTGCGGAAGTATTTTTGCGCTATGATGTCCGAGGCAATCTGGCTCCAGAACGAAGGCACAACCACAAATTCATCGGAAAAAATGGCCTTGCCATCCTTGCCGCGTATCTCGCTTTTTCGCTTCTCAAAGACAATATCTTTATACGGCCCGGCTAGCGGGTCAGTGAACAGCCTCTCAATCTTCATTTAATTTCCCAAATCCTTATGTCTAGCGCTAGGTTCTTACTCTACACCATATAAGGGGGGTAAAACAAGTGAGCAAAGAGCGAAGAGAGGAGTTCATGGCGACGCGATTGAATGTATGGCTTATTAAGCGGCCAAAAGACCAAAGCCAAGAACCCGAAGGGTAGGATATTCTTTAGAATTCCCTTCATCACGAATCAACAAGAAACCCCTTGCTGTGCGCAATAGGCATAATTGAGAATTTATACTATCTTTCAATGGAAACAAAGGAGATTTCACATTGATCGAATGTTGTGTTTTCGACATGGGTGGTGTAATTGTTCGAGACTATGTCATATGGCCGGAACTAATGGTCTATCTGGGATTACCGGATCAAAATTTATTTGAAAATGATGCCTGTCTCCGTGAAACACTTCTCCGGCACATCCGGGGTGAAATACGCGAAAATGATTTATGGTCTTTATACACGGAAATAACAGGCAGAACAATTCCTCTTTGTGAAACTGAATCTCTTCTAGGAAAATTCTTTTATCCAAAAATGAATGAGCCTATTGTACAAATTGTGCAACAGCTTAAAGCCACGGGGATGCGGGTTACTATAGGAACCAATGTAATTGATGCCCACTATAATATCCATAAAAAACTGGGTCAATATGATCTTTTCGATAAAGTCTACGCGTCTCATCTAATGGGTATAGCAAAACCTGATCCGGCCTTTTACGCGTATATTCTTAAGGCTGAATGCATAAAGGCCCAGGATGTCTTTTTTACCGATGATACGATCGAAAATGTGAATGTTGCCGCAAATGCCGGACTTAACGCGTTTCACTATACAAGTGCCCAGGCATTGAAAAACCAGTTGCGTTCTCTTGGTTTACTAAATTAACCGGACTTATTATATTTCCAGTTGCAATCGTTTACGGCATCATCCGGGGAAAGGGTATGTTCTGCCTCATAACAATCAACAATAAATCCTATGCCGTCGTTGTCATTTAGATAATTGAAAGCGTCTTTCTGGTTCATGCCTTTTTTGCACGAAAACGCAGCTACAGAACCGAAGGTAGACGTCCATAACGTAATGCAGAATTTGCTGAAATCTTTCATACGGCTAAAATTATATAGCCGAGCTTGTCTTGAAGCAAGGTGAAAAATATATTATTTTACACCGCTTCCACCGGGAAGTCTTCCGAAAATCTGGTCTCAGGAATCTTCGGCGTTATTTTTCCGCCCTGGTTCCTGTATTTTCCGGGGCATATTCCGGTGTAGTGCTTGAATATTTTTGAGAACCAGCTTTGATCCTTGAAACCGCATGACACGGCTATTCTGCTTAAGCTAAGATTTGTGCTGGTCAGCAGCGCGGACGCTTTTTTTACCCTTAGGCGGTTCAGGTAGCTTGAAAAGTTTTCGCCCATCTCTTCCTTGAACAGGGTACTAAAATAGGGGGATGAGAATCCCGCCGCTTTGGAAATTTCTTTCAGGCTGATTTTCCTCGATAAATTTTCCAGGATGAAATCTTCCGCCTTTTTAAGCACGGACACGTGCTGTATGCCCTGCAAACCGTGTATCTGTTCCGCCATGTCATCAACAATGCGGTACATGGCATAGGCAAGCTCTTCCGTGTTTTTTGTTTCCTGTATTAGTTTTGTATAGAGGTTCCCGTTTTCCAGCATGGCGTTCATGGTAAAGCTAAAATTGGCGCCTATACGGGAAATAAGGACTGCCAGTTCAAGCGCCCTGTACTGAACGTACTTGAACTGATTTGGATTTGCGAAAATGAGGAGGGCCAGAATCTCATTTAGTATTTGCTTTGCCGATTCATTGTCCCCGCTGCCAAGAACTTCAAGAAACAGTCTCTCCTTATCCAGAGGATATTCAGGCCGGAGGTCATCCTGGGAATATTGGGCTTTTAATTCTTCAATCTTTTCAGAAAGCAAAGAATAATGCAAAATCCGGTGCCTGGTTTCCTTGTTAAAACCGTTGCTTCCTATTGAAATTGATTGGGCGCATATAAACAAAAGTTCAGTCAGCGCTTTAATTTTCTGTGATTCCCCCTTTAAGAGTCCGCCCCCTAAAAGAGCGCCGGTAAAATGCCCGTTAAGAAAGATTGGGCTTGTCCAGAAAATGAAACCTGAAGGGCAGGCATAGGTATAGGCAGTGCCGAGCCGCTGGCCCTCTTTAATGGCGTTTATATGCATTTCCCTGCACACATTCGCGGACTGGCCGGAAAGGTTTTGGTTCCTTACGCAGAGAAAGCATGAGTTATCACCGTTGAACAATTCATCGAACAATTCACCGGAAAACTCATTTTCGGCTTCATCGAAAATTTTATTTTCGCTTATATTGATTGGTTCGTAATTGTGATCATGGATGCTGATTTTGGCTCCTGTAGCTTTCGCGTATTCCTTAACAATTGTGCGCGCGCTTAGCAGTACAGGATTTGCTTTGTCACTGTTTTGTTTTAATGTTTTTTCCATTTTTTAACTTATGCCCCATTTTTCCGGCTTCCCGGTACTTTCCGGGATTTACCCCTGTAAAACTTTTAAATACTTTTGAAAACCAGCTTTGATCTTCAAATCCGCAAAGTTCGGCTATTAGGTTCATTGGCTTATTGGTCTCTGTTAGCAGCGCGGCTGCCTTTTCTACCCTAAGTCGGTTAAGGTAACGCGAAAGTTTTTCCCCCATTTCTTCGTTGAAAATTGTGCTGAAATACGGGGCAGACAATCCTGAAGCTTTTGAAATTTCTTCGAGGTCTATTTTCCGGGTATAATTTTCCCAGATAAATCTCTGCGCCTTCCTGAGGGCCGAGGAGTGGCGCATTCCCCGGAAGGAAAAAATCTTGTCCGCCATCTGGCTGGCCGCACGGTTCAGGTTTTTTATCAGATCTTCGGCTGCGTTTGATTCCTGTATCTGCGTCAAAATGCGGCTGTTGTTTTCCATTGAAGCGCTGCCGTCGGCAGCCCTTGAAAGCAGTACCAAAAGTTCTATGGCCCTGAAGCGGACAAGCTCAAAATTATGCGGGTATCTGGACAGGGTGCTGTTTATAAGCTCGTTTATTATTTTGGTTCCCGCTTCGCTGTCGCCTCTCTGAAACGCCGCCATGAGCATCCGCTCTTTCTCCAAAATCTCTTCTGTTCCCGCTTTTTCCTGCACGGAAGAAGCGGTCGCTGTCTTGGCTTTGCATTGTTCTTTCATCCCTCTTGGCAGTTCTTTGAGCCAGGCCATGCCGCGGATTGTTTTTCCTGCGTCTTTTTCCTTTTCGGATATTTCAGCGGCGCAAAGCCCCAGGAGGCGGGCCATAGCTTTAATTTCATGGTGCTTCTTTTCTGCCACGTCCTTAATCATCGTGCCGAATTTTTCTGCGGCGATGCTGTCGTTGCACATGGAGTGGAATTTTTCCACTGCTTCGTCATGTCCGCACATGAGTACCTGTCCGGCGCTCATTGCCCCGGCGTAACGTCCCGTGTGGAAAAGAGGGCTGTTCCAGTAAGCGAAACCTGCTGCGCAGGCGTAAATCTGGGTTTCGCCGGTGCTTCGCGATTTGACAGACGCTTCCGCGTGCAATTTTTCGCAGGGGTATATGCTTCCTTCCCAGATTCCTGTTCTGACAAGAACCGGCGTAGGATTATGAAAGTATTTTTTGCATAGTTCGCAAAAACGCATTTGTTTTTTGTATTCTGCGGTTTTCAATACCTGCCCGGTTTTGTCCAACACCATGGAAGAGATGCTCATTGCCTCGTCATAAACCCCAAGTACGTTCAGGGCCTTGACAAGCATTGGCTCGATTTCATCGCTGCCGGAAATACTGATCTTTTTGCCTACGATTGGACTCGCTACTGCCTGAAGTGTTGTAGTTTGGACGTATTTTCGGTTCATTTTTTCTCCTCTCTCATAATTAAATCTATCGATAAGGATGGAACAAACTACACCCAAAGTGAAAATTTTTATAAGGCATTTTTGGCTTTTTTAATACAAATTTGGATTTTCTTTGGGGAACAAACCTACTTGAAACAATGTATTTGCGTACATAAAGTAGGAGTGTGAAAATAATCGTTGCCCCCGATTCCTTTAAGGGGAACATGAGCGCCCCTTTGGTATGCGCGGCTATTGAGGCGGGAATTCTCCGTGCCGATAAAAAGGCGAAGGTGTTGAAGGTTCCGCTGGCGGACGGGGGGGAGGGAACCGCCAGGGCGATTACCGAGGCGGCTGGCGGTAAATTCGTCGAAGCAACCGTTCTAAACCCGCTGGGCAAAAAAATAAAAGCCGAATTCGGTCTTATTAAAAAAGGAAAGGCCGCCGTTCTGGACCTGGCCAGCGCTTCCGGGATTGAACTCCTCAAGCAAGCGGAGCTTGACCCCATGAAGGCAAGCAGTTACGGCACCGGTGAATTGATAAAGGCCGCTTTGGATTCAGGCGCGAAAGAGCTAATCGTCGGCATAGGCGGCAGCGCTACCAATGACGGCGGCATAGGCATAATTAGCGCTCTGGGCTTTAAAGTGCTGGGCGAAAACGGAAAGCCGGTGGGGCAGGGGGGCCAGGCCCTGACGAAGATTGCCTCGGTTGACGTATCCGGCGCGGATAAAAGGCTGAAGGAAGTTTCCGTCAGAGTCGCCTGCGACGTGACCAACCCCCTGCTTGGGCCTAACGGCGCTTCCGCCGTTTTTGGCCCCCAGAAGGGTGCGACGCCGGAGATGGTAAAAACCCTGGACGCGGGGCTTGGGAAACTCGCACGCGCCTGGATAAAAGCGGGCTTAGCCAAAGACGTGGAGCAGAGCGGAGACGGAGCCGCCGGCGGGGTGGGGGCGGCCTTAAGAATCTGCCTGGGAGCGAAAATGGAATCAGGCGCTCTGCTTGTTATGCGTTACGCGGGCTTTTTTGACCGCCTTAAAGGAGCTGACCTTGTCATCACAGGGGAAGGCATGACCGACGGCCAGACGGCGGGGGGCAAGCTCTGCTCCGTAGTCGCGAGGGAAAGCCGCAGAGCCAAAGTGCCGGTGGCCTTGCTTTCGGGCGGTATCGGGGGAGATGCGGGTTCCTTGCTTGCCTCGTTCGATTACGCGGTCTCAATTTCCTGCGGCCAGATCGGCCTTGACGCCATGATTAAAGACAGCCGCCGGGATTTGGCTCTGGCAGCGGAAAATCTTGTCAGGGCAATACAAATAGGGAGGAATCTAAATGGAAAACGATTCAATAAAGTTTGACGGGATGAGCGTTGCGGTGGCGAAAGAATACATTTTCGGCTTGATAGCGACATTAAAATTGACCGAAAAAAATATTCGCTCTCTTGAAGAAGAAGCGGCCAAATGGAAGGGAAGAGTTGAGTTAGCCCGTTCCACTGGAAAAGACGATCTCGCCTCTGAAGCCGAAAAGGGAGCGCAAGAAGCCGAGGAAAAACTTGCCGGCTTGCGTGAAGAGGAAGTATCGCTCAGGAATGAAATTGAAGCGATTCAAAAAAAATTGCCTGGACTTGCCGCAAGAGAACGAAGCGTTGATCCGGATCTCCTGGAACAGAAATTGCTAATGGCCTTGGGGAAGATGGGAGAGGAAGCGGATACAGAGAAGGCATTTGAGATATTGGAGAAAGAAGCGTTCGCCGATGCCGCCCTGCAAGCATTGAAAGAAAAGTTAAAAGGGAACGCTGATTGAGCGAAGAAAATCCGCCCGTTGCGGAGAATAGCGGCAGGGCACTAATCCGCCACGGCTCTGTCCTGTCCCTGCTGACCCTGGCGTCGCGTGTTTTGGGACTTGTAAGGGAAATGACAAAGGCGGCTCTTCTGGGAACTAGCGCCCTTTCTGACGCTTTTTCGGTGGCTTTCATGATCCCGAACCTTTTTCGCCGTCTTTTTGCCGAAGGGTCAATCGCTGTGGCCTTTGTCCCAACCTTCAAGGAATACCTTTTGCAGAGCGAAACCGGGCAGGGATCTCAGGACAGCATAAAGGAATTTCTTTCCTGCTTCCTCACTTTTCTTAGTTTTTTTGTTACCCTCACTGTGATGGCCGGGATTGCCTTTTGTCCCCTTGCGATCCGTTTTTTTGGCATGGAAGAATTCTCAGAAACCGTTTTCCTTACCCGGCTGATGTTCCCGTTTTTGGCCTTTATTTCCATCGCGGCTTTTTTTCAGGGGATACTCAACAGCCTCAGGATTTTTGCCCCTTCCGGTTTTGCTCCTATACTCCTCAACGCGATAACCATTCTATGCGCTTACAGATTAAGCCCCTACACGCAAAACCCCGCCAGGGCTATGGCGGTGGGAATCCTTATCGGGGGTTTTATAGAAGCGGCGATTCAACTGCCTTTTATTTTGAGGCACAAAAGCAGACTGCGCTTTTTCTTTACCGGACTAAAAAGAGCGATAAACAATCCGGGAACAAGAAAGGTTTTGCGCCTTGTAGGGCCTACGGTAATCGGCATGGCGGCTTACCAGTTGAACGACATGGTATCCACCGCTCTTGCGGGAAACGCCGGAGAAGGCATTGTCTCAAGCCTTCAGTATTCGCTCAGGCTTCAGGAGCTTATTCTTGGGATTTTTGCGGTTTCCATAGGAACGGTGCTTTTGCCGGATCTTGCGGAGTATGCTAAATCTGAGCGCTGGGATATTTTTAACCGGCGGCTTTCGTCGGGCATTAATATCATCGCTTTTATTACAATACCCGTTACTTTTTTTTCACTGGCTCAGGGACAGGGCTTGATTGCTCTCCTTTTCCAAACCAGAAGTTTTGACGAGGAATCGGCGCGGCTGACTCTGGCGGCTTTTCACTTTCATATGCCGGGGCTTTACTTTATTGCACTTAACCGCATACTTGCGCCTGCTTTTTACGCCCAGAGCGATGCAAAGTCTCCCACCATTGCGGGGATTTTTTCGTTTGTCGTTAACATGGCTCTGGCCGCTGTTCTGGCATTTCCTTTTAAAGGCTCAGGCATTGCCTTTGCATTGTCGTTTGCCAGCGCGGTTAATACGGCGGTGCTTTTGTTTTTTTTAAGAAAGAATCGGGAGATTACCCTTGGCCGTACCCTGAAATCCGCCCTTTTTTACACCGTAAAACTGGTTTTATTTTCTGCCCTTGCCCTTATTCCGCTTTTTTTGCTTTCGCCGGGGATTTCGGGGCTTTTTTCGGGAAGGGGCCGGGTAATTTCCTTTGGCGCGCCGCTTCTCTTAAATGCGCTTATCTACGCTGGGGCAGGTTTGGTTCTTTTAGCCGTTACAAGGGATAAACAGTTATTAGGAATGATGAAGATAATAAAAGGGAATAGGGAATAGGGATTTTCTACTCTTCATTTCTAACTATCGTTCTTGTTTGCTTCAGTTGCCAGGATTTTGATTAGTTTCTCAAGAGTTTCAACGGGAATATTGGTCTCCTTAATGATGACTTCTTTCACCTTTCCGGTTTCGTCGTCAACAATGTATAAATGCCCGTCAACCGTGTAAATCTTTTTACCCATACCGGCTTTCCCCCTCAAAAAAAATGGGGAATAGGTAGCAGGAGCCTTTTACTCTCCATTCCCTATTCCCCACTCCCTTAATTTACTTCTTAATGTTATAGAACGCTTTTTTCCCTGCGTACTCAGCCGCATCTTCGAGTTCGTCCTCTATGCGCATAAGCTGGTTGTACTTGCAGATCCGGTCGGTGCGGCTCATGGAGCCGGTCTTAATCTGACCGGTTTCCAGCGCCACTACGAGGTCGGCGATAAATGTGTCTTCGGTTTCGCCCGAGCGGTGAGAAACAATGGCTGTGTAGCCTGCCCGTTTGGCCATTTCCACAGCCTCGTAAGTTTCGGTAACCGTACCGATCTGGTTTACCTTGATTAAAATTGAATTGCAGGCGCCCATGCCTATTCCTTTCTCAAGCCGCTTGGTGTTGGTAACGAAGAAATCGTCGCCTACTATCTGAATTTTGCCGCCCAGGGATTTGGTCAGCTTCACATAGCCGTCCCAATCGTCCTGATCCAGAGGGTCTTCAATGGAGATAATCGGGTACTTGTTCACCCAGCTGGTGTATTTCTCGATCATTTCATCAGCGGTGAACAGCTTATTGGGGTTGGATTTCCAGAATTTATAGCCTTTCTTGTCGCCTTCTCCGTACAGTTCGGAAGAAGCGCAGTCCATGGCAATTGCCATCTGTTCGCCAGGTTTGTAGCCGGCCTTTTCAATGGCCTTCATGATGTAATCCAGCGCGTCATCATTGCTGATATCGGGCGCAAAGCCGCCCTCATCGCCGACTGCGGTATTTTTTCCCGCAGCGTGGAGGATATTTTTCAGGTTGTGAAATACTTCGGCTGTCCAGCGAACCGCTTCCCTCATGGACTCCGCGCCTACGGGCATGACCATGAATTCCTGAAAGTCAATGAGGTTGTCGGAGTGCTTGCCGCCGTTGATAATGTTAGCCATGGGAACGGGGAGCAGGTTGGAATGGAAAGTCCCAAGGTATTTATAAAGGGGGATGTCCAGGGAGTTTGCCGCGGCACGCGCGGTGGCCATGGAAACGCCCAGAATGGCGTTAGCCCCCAATTTGGCCTTGTTTTCGGTTCCGTCCAGATCAATCATGGTTCTGTCCAGACAGACCTGTTCCAGAGCGTCCATGCCCTGAACTTCGGGCGCGATTATGTCGTTGACATTTTCGACAGCTTTCATAACGCCTTTGCCCATATAACGGCTTTTATCGCCGTCCCGAAGTTCCACCGCCTCATAATCGCCCGTGGACGCGCCGGACGGGACAGCCGCCCTTCCAATGGAGCCGTCCTCCAGCAAAACTTCGACTTCCACTGTGGGGTTTCCGCGGGAATCCAGAATTTCCCTCGCTATTACGTCTTCAATAAAAATCATAAAGCCCTCCGTTTTTGGTTTTTCTACATATAATATTCAGCCTTTTTTGAGGGGCTAGTCAAGTGCGAAATTTTTATGACATCATATCGTTTATTTTCGCTATGGCCTTATCGTATTCAAACATGAGAATATGCTCTTCTACTTCGGCGATCCTGGCTTTGGTATTGCTGTCCAAAGACAAACCAGCAAAGGTTACAAGCATACGGTTAATCGCCTCAGCGTCCATTTCCTCCAGAGCCGTTTTTAGAATTTCCAGCCTAAGCTCCGGAATATCCTCATCCTCTCTGTAGGCCTTTGCAACTTCGTATTTTTCCAGCTCGGATTTCACATTGTTGATCAGTGTAAGAACATCTTCTTTAAGTTCGTTGGTTTTTTCATTTATTTCCGAAAGCGGTCCTTTCTCAGCGGATCTTTCAAGCCACGCGGCTTTTTCGCCGATTTCAATCGCGCCGATGTTCCTGGCCGCTCCTTTAAGCGCATGAACCAGGGTTGTATAAAGATCAATATTTCCCTTTGCCAGGGAATCCGAGATATTTTTCAGGCTGCTTTCAGCGTCGTTGCTAAAATCAGATAAAATTTCCAGATAAATCTCGAAATTCCCGCCGCAGTTCATTTGGCCCTTGGCGGTGTCTATTCCCTGGATGCTTATTGTTTCGTCTCTTTCCGGCCCTGCTTCAACAGCGTTAACAGGCTGTTCTGTTTTGCATAGCTTTTCAACAGGGAGCCATTTTTCCAGGATTTCATCCAGCTTATGTATTTCAATAGGTTTTGCCAGAAAATCGTCAATTCCCTTTTCCAGAAATATTTCCTTTTGACCGGAAACGGCGTTTGCGGTAAGGGCGATTATGGGCAGTTTTTGGTAGTACGCATCGGCGGGATCGATTTTTCTTATTAATGCCGTGGTTTCGATGCCGTCCATGCCGGGCATCATATGATCCATGAACACAATATCAAAACGGTTTTTTGATACCAGCTGTATCGCTTCCGGGCCGCTCATGCAGGTTTGTATGTTCATGTTGTACAGAGCCATAAGCTCCTTTGCTACTCTGAGATTTGTGGAAATATCGTCCACAATAAGGATATTTGCGGTTGGAGCGGTAAATTGGGTGTTGAGATTCTTGTCATGGTATAAAAGTTCACCGGATACATTATTCAGGACATTCGCGATGGTAACGGAATAAACAGGCAGCATGACGCTGCTTACTTCGCGGTAAACGGAGATTTCTCCCGGCTCGACCATTATCGCCAGATTCAGGGGTTTTTCCCTGGTCGCGGGTATGTCAATGCAGTCCATAGCATGTTTAGACGAAATAAAAGCGTAATTAAAATCACCGTTCGCGAGCGCTTTGGTAAATTCCTGAAATTCCGAAAAATGCTCATAATATACGCCCAGATTTTCCAATGAACTCTTGATGGACTTAACGTAATCTGACCGCCAGTCATAAAAAAGCACACGTTTGTTTTCAGGGTCGGAAATATATGCTATTGGCGTGTCAATGTCATATTCCTGGGTTACTACTGCCTTAAAAACAGAGCCTTTGCCGTAATCGCTTGTAACTGTTACATCCCCTCCCATTGCCCGGCAGAGCGCTCTGGTAATTACCAAACCAAGGCCGGTTCCTTCAATGCCTTTGTTTGCCAAAGAGTCCATCCTGGCAAATTCATTAAAAAGTTTTTCCTTGTCTTCAGGCTTGATTCCTATACCGCTGTCTTTGACCACGAATATAAGTTTGATTTTTTCTTCGTCTGTTTTTTCCATTCCCACTTCCAGGGAAATATAGCCTTTACGGGTATACTTTACCGCGTTGGAAAGAAGGTTTGTCAAAATCTGGCGCAGCCTCATATCGTCTCCGTAAAGCTGCTCCGGTATGGTGCTTTCAACATTTACAATAAAATCCAGGGATTTTTCAGCAACCCTGGCACGCATTATGTTGACCATATCGTTAATTACAGAGGCCAATTGATAATTATGGTTTTGGATCTGCAGCCGGCCGGATTCTATTTTTGAAAAATCCAGGATGTCATTTATAATTGCCAGAAGGTTATTTCCGGACTGATTGATTATTTCGATATATTCCTGAATTTCGCCGGAAATTTTCTTTCGCTGGATTAGCTCGGCCATGCCAAGTATGGAATTCATCGGAGTGCGAATTTCATGGCTCATGCGCGCGAGGAAGGCTGATTTTCCCAAATTTTGCTCGTCTGAACGGGCTTTTGAAATGCTCAGCCGGATCAGAATTATTGTCAGGAAGCTCATAAAGATGATGCCCAAAACGGAAAGCGTAAACGCCATTGAATACACGTCGCTGTAATACGCGCTGATCGGAGTCGCGAGCGTAACATACCAGCCGTTATAAATTTGCCTGGAGATGGCCATGACGTGAATGCCTTCAGGGTTTATCAGGCGCAAAGAAAAGGTTCCGCCGGGGTTTTCCAAAAGCATCCGGATTAGGGGAGGGTAGCCCGTATAGTCCCCCAAATGCTTGTTTATGTGGCTTTTTATAGGATGTGCCATTACTAAAAAATTTTCATCGCACAGGAAACCATAGCCGTCATTGGTAAAATGAATTGACTCTACGTAATTTGAAATGGCTGAAAAATCAATGCCTAAAACCAGGGTTCCGTATTGTCTACCGTTTTCATCGTTCATTGTTTTGGAAAGCGAGATAACAGGCCTTCCTGTCTCCCGATCGGTATATGGGCCTGAAATTCCGATACCGCCTTTTGCCGCCTCTGCCGCACGATACCAGGGACTGTCTTTATGATCCCCAGGAGGGGGAAAAGGGTAAATCCCTGTCATAAAGGTTCCATTAATGATGCCATAGATGTTCATTGTGCTTTGTGACCAGGTGCTTTCGGAACTCAACTCACCGGCTAATTCTGCCAAATTGAGATTTATCTTTTCAGGGGTTTCGCCATAATCAAGCCAGTTTTCAATCAGCCTTTCCGCCTGTAGCAAACTCGCCTCGGCTTCCCGCAAGCAAGAGTGGATGTAGACTTCGGCGGTATTGATAGTTTCCTGGCCATTGGCGAAAAGCCGGTTTTCGGCAATGCGGCTGACAAAATAGTAACTTACAAGCACCATAAGGACGAAGGAGATGATTACACAAAAGATCTGGAGGAGTTCCTTGCGAATAATATTACGCAGTTTTAAACCGCCCATTTGGATTTAAAGCCCTCGGGGTTTGTCATTCCTGAAAACGCCGGGCTATGGCTGTGAATATCTCTACTAAAGCCGGGTCAAACTGAATGCCGCTTCCCTGCTTGATTATCTCCAATGCCTTATCCGGTGAAAGCGGTTTTTTATAGGGCCGCTCGGAAATCAAAGCGTCATACACGTCCACAAGGGCCAATAATCTGCCCTGCAGCGGGATGTTCTTTCCTGCAATGCCCCTGGGGTAACCTGAGCCGTCCCATTTTTCATGGTGGGTTCCGGCCATTATTTTAGCGTGCGTTAAAAAGACGCTTTCCTTCGTGCTTTCCTGTATTTTTTCAATGACTTTCTCGCCAAAAAAAGTGTGCCTTTTCATTTCGTTAAATTCTTCCGTTGTCAGCTTGGCGGGCTTCATCAATATGTTGTCCCTGATGGCTATTTTCCCCACGTCGTGAAGCTGGGAAGACTGGAAAAACAGCTTCATGTCCCAGTCTTTTACCTCGTCGTAATATACGTTTTGCCTTAGCATTTCTTCCGTCAGGAGCTTTAAAAAATACTCGCTACGCTCAACATGGCCGCCTGTTACATCGTCACGGTATTCCACCAGGTTGCTCATTGTTTTTATAATGGCATTCTGCAATTCCTGTATTTCTTCGGTTTTTTCTTCCACAAGGCGCTGAAGGTTCATATTTATGTTTTCCAGCTCTTTTTTCTGGGATTCCACAAGGACATGCACGTCTACCCTTTTTAGAAGGAGCTGGGGAGAAAAGGGCTTTGAAACAAAGTCCACTGCCCCCTGGACAAACCCCTCAAGCTCGCTGTTTATGTCCGATTTGGACGTGAGGAATATTACCGGGATGCCCGCTGTTCTGGGATTGTTTTTTAAGACCTTAATGGCGTCGTAGCCGCTCATTTCAGGCATCATAACGTCCAGTAAAATGATGTCAACCAGGGTTTTTTCCAGCAGTTCGAAGAGTTTTGCCGCGCTGGGTACGGTAAAAACATCGTATTTGCTCATAAGAGTATTTCTGGCTAATTTCAGGTTGATGGGGTTATCGTCAACCAGGATGACCCTTTTTCTCAACTCTGCCATACTACTTATCTCCATTTTTCTCAAAAAAGTAAATATCTTAAAAGCATAATGCCAATCTCGGCTTAATTAGTATAGCTAGCTACTATCATATAGTATATCGCAAATTATGAAAAAAATCCAAATTAAAACCATTAATAATGTAATTAAATTTATCATGTTCTACCGCGCCGGGGGATTTTCTTTGAGCATCTGGTTTTTTTCAATGTTTAGTACTAAACTGACCAGGAATTTATATGAGCGATTTTGTCCATCTCCATGTTCACTCGGATTTTTCTCTTTTGGACGCGGCGGTTTCGGTAACGGCTTTGGCGGACAAGGCTGAAAGCCTGGGAATGACGCACCTGGCCCTGACAGATCACGGCAATATGTTCGGGGCAATGGAATTCATTGCCGCCTGCGAAGAGACAATCAACCGGCAGGGACAGCATGAAAAGCGCAAAAACCCGATTAAGCCGATAATCGGCTGCGAAGTGTACGTCTCGCCGTTTTCGCGGTTTCAGAAAACCGGAACGGAAAGCGAAAACAAGTACTATCATCTGGTCCTTTTGGCAAAAAACCGCGAGGGCTACCTTAATCTGGTTAAACTCTGCTCTTTTGCCTATACCGAGGGTTTTTACTATAGGCCGAGGATCGACAATGAGCTTCTTGAGGAATACCACGGAGGGCTAATCGCGCTTTCGGCCTGCGTTTCCGGCGAGATACCGCGCCTTATTCAGGCCGGAAAAACCGATGAGGCTGAAAAGAAGGCCCTCTATTACAGGGATCTTTTTGGCGAAGACGAGGGGGAACCGAACTTTTACCTTGAGATTCAGGATCACGGCATTCCGGCGGCGAGGCTGAGGGGAAACCTTTCGCAAAGGGATATAAACAAAGCCGTCGTAGAAATTTCAGGGCGGACTGGCATCCCGCTGGTCGCGACAAACGACGTTCACTATCTGGACAGGGAAGATAACGTTGCCCATGACATACTCCTCTGCATAGGGACAGGCAAAGTCAGAACCGAAGAGAAACGGAAGAAGTATTACGGAGACCAGTTTTACTTAAAAAGCGGCGAAGAGATGGCGGCTCTTTTCCCTGATTACGGCGAGGCGCTAGCCAATACCACGCGCATTGCCACCCGCTGTAAAACCGATGTCCCGAATATTGGCGTTAAGGAATTGCCCAGGTATCTGCCCGATTTTGAAATTCCAGGCGGTTTTGACAACGCGGACGCCTACATCAGGCATCTGGTAGGTGAGGGCCTTGCCAAACGCTACGCGAATGAAAAAGCCGCCGGCGGCAAAAAATGGCAGGAAATAACCAATAGAGCGGAGTACGAGCTTGGCATCATTATTCAAATGGGCTTTACCGGCTATTTTCTCATCGTTGCGGATTTTACCAACTGGGCAAGGGAAAACAATATCCCTGTGGGTCCTGGCCGCGGATCAGGCGCGGGTTCAATCGTCGCTTACGTATTGCGTATAACAGACGTAGAGCCCCTGAAATACGGCCTGTTGTTTGAGCGTTTCCTTAACCCGGAGCGGATTTCCATGCCGGACTTTGACGTGGACTTTGCCAACGAGGGTCGGGACGACGTGATAAAGTACGTCACGGAAAAATACGGCCAGGACAAGGTAGGGCAGATCATCACCTTTGGGACCCTTGGGGCAAAAGCGGTGATCAAGGACGTGGCGCGGGCTTTGGGAATATCCATCCCCGAATCGGACATGATTACAAAGCTTATCCCAAGAGATCCAAAGATCACTTTGCAAAAGGCAATTGACGGAGAACCAAAACTGAATGAGCTGTCGCAGGATGCGCGGTACACAGAGCTTTTTGCCCTGGCCGGAAAGCTCGAGGGCCTTAACCGGCACTCAAGCATCCACGCTTCAGGTGTGGTGATTGGCAGGACTGCACTGTATAAACTTGCGCCCCTTTTCAAAGACCTGAAGACAGGCGCTGTTTCCACCCAGTACGATATGAACCATCTGGAAAAATGCGGCCTTGTAAAAATGGACCTTTTGGGGCTTAAAACCCTGGATGTGATTAAGCATACCGAGGAATTGATCCGCAACAGGGGAGGGGAGTTCGCCAATTTCAACGTTGAGGCCGTAGACGAAAACGATGAGGCAACATTCAGGATGCTGGGCGAGGGTTTGAGTTTTGAGGTCTTCCAGTTTGAATCCGACGGTATGCAGGATACTCTGAAAAGGGCAAAGCCGGACAAAATTGAAGATCTTATCGCCCTTAATGCCCTTTACCGTCCTGGCCCGATGAAAAATATTCCCAGATTTATAGACTCAAAGAACGGCCGCCAGGCGATCACTTACCCTGACCCCAGCCTGGAAGATGCTTTAAAGGAAACCTACGGCGTAATTGTCTATCAGGAACAGGTCATGCAGGTGGCGCGGATCATAGCCGGCTACAGCATGGGACAGGCCGACCTTTTAAGGCGGGCGATGGGGAAAAAGAAAAAGGAAATTATCGACAAGGAAAAAATACCTTTTCTTGAGGGTGCCAAAAAGCAGGGCTTTTCAGCGGGCAGGGCCGGAGAAATTTACGACATGCTGGTTCCGTTTAGCGACTACGGTTTTAACAAGAGCCACGCCGCTGGTTACTCTGTGTTGGCCTATCGGACTGCCTACCTGAAGGCAAACTTCCCGGCGGAGTTCATGGCGGCCAACCTCACCAACGAGATTCACAGCACCGACAAGGACAAGCTTTCGGAGTGTATTTCCGAAGCGCGAAAGATGGGCATTGCCGTTGATCCGCCCGATATAAACCGCTCGTTTAAGCTTTTCACGATAGCGGACGGGCGCATCGTTTACGGCTTTTTGGGAATCAAGGGCCTGGGAGACGGGCCCGCAGACGAAATAGTGAATTGCCGCAAGGACGGGCCTTACAAAGACTTCCTGGATTTTCTTAACCGCGTGGACATCAAGGCGGTCGGAAAGAGCGTCATTGAAAAGCTTATCCAGACCGGCTCTTTTGACAATTTGGGGAGGCGGAGGGAAACCCTTTTGGGGAACCTGGAACAGGCGGTTGAATACTTTCAAAAAATAAAGGACGGGAAAAAATTCGGCCAGGTGAGCCTTTTCATGGATACCGGGGAAAAAGAGTACCAGGATTTTAGATTTGAGGAATTTCCTGAAATATCCAAAGCCGACAAGCTTAAGACCGAAAAAGAGCTCATCGGCTTTTACTTCTCCGCCCATCCCATGGACGAGTATCGGGCTGTCTGGAAGGACCTTGTGAAAGCCGATTTGGGCCATCCTGAAGCCTTTGTTTTGGGCAATCATATCCTTGTAGGGCTTATTAAGAACATCAAGGCAATAACCACCAGCAAGGGAGAGCGAATGGCTTTCGCCACGCTGGAAGATTACAACGGCGAAATTGAGCTGACTTTTTTTCCGGAGGCCTGGACTCACTGCAGGGAAAAAATTGAAAACGATAAAGTAGCTATCCTTAAAGGCAAAATAGAATACCAGCAGAACAGAGATAAACGCAGTTTCACAGTGGATGAATGTTTGGAATTGGACGAAATTGCCAATGCCGTAATTGCCAATAAGGAAGAAGCCCGGCAGTGGGACAGGTTTGCGAATATACGGAAGTATGCCAAAGATATGGATATAAACCTGCTGGATTTAGGCAAAGGGAAACCTGAAGCCGGAACCTACATCGCTATCGGAATGTTAAAATCAATAAGAACCCATGTTGATAAAAACGGCAAGGAAATGGCCTTCGGAACCTTGCAAGATCCAGGCGGCGAGATAGACATTTTGTTTTTTGCCAAAACATGGGAAAATTGCAAGGCTAAGGCAGTTGTAGATGAGGTCTTGGCCCTTAAGGGAACCATCGAGGCGCAGAGGAATCAATATAACGGGAAGAATGGCAACGAGAAGACTACCCTCGTTGTGACCAGCATACAGGATGTTAATAAATTGATCCGTGTAGCGGATAAAAAAGCGGCGGGTAAAAAATCCGGGCAGACCCAGGAAGATTCCGCTGATAAGGTTAAAACAACAATGCACATCCGCCTGGCTGCCGGAGCTGCGGAAAACCAGGAGATGCTCAGTTTTCTTAAAAGTTGTATAGAGGAAAATCCCGGCTCATCTCCGGTATTTATCCATGTCCCTGTTTTCGCCTTGGGGAAAGAGATCTCTCAGGATGAAAATCCCAAAGAGACAATAATCCGTGTGGCGGGCCTTATCGATGCGGAGGCTTCTGTTTCGCTTGGCTCATTGGAGAGATGCCCCGCCGTAGCGGATGTTTGGTGCGCCGGGTAATGGAGGTTATATGGCACAATTGTTGGGTTTTTTAAGTTTATTGCTGAATATCTACATGCTGATAATTTTTTTCAGAATTATCCTTACATGGTTTCCGGGCTTTGGGAACGGCGGCATAATAGACTTTCTTTCCGGAATTACCGATCCCTACCTGAACTGGTTCCGGCGCTTTTCGTTCCTCCGGCTTGGCTTTCTGGATCTTTCCCCAATTCTGGCTCTTGGTGTTCTTACGCTGGTGAACCGGATCCTTGGTATGCTTGCAAGTTACGGAAGAATTTCCATAGGCATTGTACTGGCCCTGGCGCTGCAGGCGGTATGGGGGGCGGTTTCTTTTATCCTCGGTTTTTTAATTCTTCTTCTTATCCTGCGCCTTATAGCTTTTTTATTCAGTCAGAGCGGCGCTAATCCCTTTTGGAATGTCATTGAAACAATTTCCCAGCCCGTGCTCTACAGAATAAACCGCGTCTTTTTTCGCGGCAGGATAGTAAAGCATATTACGGTTCTGCTTGTTTCAATTGCGAGCCTGATAATCGTCTACATAGCCATGAGGCTTCTATTCGCGATAATTTCCGCGATGCTTGTAAGTCTGCCGTTTTAATGTTTCTCCGGGAACTCTTACAGCCTGTAACCGCGTTGGATGACGTTGGTTCTGAGAGAGCGGGCAAACTGGCACGTCTGGGCATTGCGAATATTGCCGCCCTGTTGTGCCATTACCCGCGTGATTGGGAAGACTGGGGCAGGACAGTTCTGCTTAAAGACTGGAGAACTTCCAGGGTCTGTACGGAAGTTGAAATTGTTGCCAAAGACTGGTTTGGCTATGGCCGGACGAGAACCCTTAAGCTCTACGTCGAGGACGAAAGCGCCAGAGTCTGCCTTAAATGTTTTGGTCAGCCATTTTTGGAAAAGCAGTTTCCCATAGGTGTGCGGGCTAAGCTTTTGGGGAACTTTGAATACAAGTATGGCGAAATTCAGTCCAAGTCTTTTGAGCTTGAGCATATCAGAAATGTATACAGCCCCATAATGCCGGTGTATCCTTTGACGGAGAAGGTTAACCAGGGGTTCCTTCGTAAATTTATCTGGCAGGCCGTTAACAGCTATGCTAAAACGCTGGAAGACGAGCTTCCTGAAAGCGTAATAACTCGTGACGGCTTGTTCCACAAAGCCGATGCCCTTGGGGCATTACATTTTCCCGTTTCCTGGCAAGAGCTTGACAGGGCCAGAAAGACCCTTATTTACGAAGAGCTTTTTTACCTTGAAGTGATGGTCGCCCAGAGGAGCTTGCAGCGAAAAGCCAACAGCTCTGTTCTCAAGGCAGCGCCGCAAAGTGAGGATTTATCTTCACTTCAAAAGCGCCTGCTTGAAAGACTGCCCTTTGCCCTTACGCCGGGGCAAAAGTCCGCCGTCGCCGAGATCAACCGCGACATGGGTAGCGCCTTTCCTATGGCCCGGCTTTTGCAGGGTGACGTGGGCTCGGGCAAAACCCTGGTGAGTTTTCTTGCCGCCCTTAAGGCCGTGGAAGTTGGTGGGCAGGCCGCGCTCATGGCCCCCACCGAGCTTCTTGCCCGCCAGCACGCGGAAAGCGCCGCCAGGCTTCTGGAACCGCTCGGCGTCAGGATTGCCTTTCTTACCGGGAACCTCAAAGCATCGGGACGGGCCAATCTGCTAAAAGCCCTCTCATCCGGCGATATTGACATGATTGCCGGAACCCACGCGCTTTTCTCCCGCGATGTGGAATACAAAAATCTGCGCCTTGTTGTAGTGGACGAGCAGCACCGCTTCGGTGTGTTGCAGCGCCAGGCAATTACCGCCAAGGGCAGCCTTCCGAACCTATTGATGATGAGCGCTACTCCCATTCCACGAAGCCTGGCGCTAACGGTTTTCGGCGACCTTGACGTGTCGGTGATCGCCGATCTGCCTCCTGGACGGAAGCCCATAGAAACCCACCTTGCAAGAGAATCCAACGAGGAGAAAGTTTACGATTTTGTGCGCCGTAAACTGGAAGCAGGCCATCAGGCATATTTTGTTTACCCGCTAATCGAAGGCGGCGAAGAATCGGCATTTATGCCGCACGAGCTTAAAGACGCGGTGTCCATGGCGGACAGGCTTGCGAAAGAAGTGTTCCCCGGTTATCCCCTGGCGCTTTTGCACTCAAAAGTGAACGATGAGGACAAACGAAAAGCCATGGAAGCCTTCCGCCGTGGGGAAATAAAAATCCTTGCCGCCACGAGCGTAGTGGAAGTCGGCGTGGATGTGCCAAACGCGACCTGCATGGTAATCGAGCACGCTGAACGCTTCGGGCTTTCCGCCCTGCACCAGCTCCGGGGCAGGGTGGGCAGGGGAGAAGATCAGTCCTACTGTTTCCTGGTTTACTCCGACAGTCTAAACGAAGACGGGAAAAAGCGGCTCAAGGTGATGCTTGAAAACTCTTCCGGCTTTGTTATTGCCGAAGAAGATCTAAAGCTACGCGGGCCCGGCCAAATCGCCGGCATTGAGCAGTCAGGCTACCTGAAACTAAGCATCGCCGATCCCGTCAGGGACGCGGAAGATCTTGTCCGCGCCCGCTCCGATGTCTTTGAAATTCTGGAATCCGATCCGGCGCTTGAAAAGCCACCACATAGACGAATTGCCGAAGTCCTTGAACGTTGCCCGCCCTTCAGTGAGGTGGGGTTATAGGGAATAGGGAATAGGGAATAGGGAGAATAATTATGCTTGATAGTTTCAATCAACGCCATCAGACAAAAACCCTAGTCCCCAGTCCCCATTCCAGGGCAACCGCATTATAAAAAGGCTAAAGGAAAAGAAGAAACAGACGATAGGGAAGAGCAGGAGGGGACTCATGGACATAAGAGCCAGTCTTGCAATCATCCCGGATCCACGGATAGAACGCTGTA